>OIXS01000185.1_pt1 | contig 41193 bp, 37 predicted proteins | sample 1587841 | NCBI WGS metagenome assembly OIXS01 (sample SAMN03283254) | human gut metagenome | biome: human-associated habitat; material: feces | host: Homo sapiens | place: USA | collected 2013
CGTTATGAAGAAAAATAGCAACCTGTCTGAGCGGAGTCTGCGACGGAGCGAGTTTGAGAAGCCGGCTCATGCCTTTAGCAGATTTTCTTGGCCTTAGAATATCTTAGATGCCGAAACCGCACATCAAACACACTATTTTTCTGCGCGTCCCCTGTCAAGTCAAACAGATATTCGCAATTAAAGCAGGAGACTTACTTGATTCGGTAAAAAAACAGGGCCTGCACCCTGCAAGCCCTGCAAAAAATTTCCATTTAAGAATGAATATACAATTTTTATTTTACGATAAAAGATTTTCTCTTACTAACAACATCAAAGATAACCGCTGCCAGCAGAACCAGACCTTTAACAACCTTCTGCAGGTTCTGGTCAATACCCATGATACTCATACCTAAGTTCAGAACACCCATCAGTAATGCACCAATGATAACCCCCGGAACTGTACCGGTTCCGCCATAAGCAGAAGCACCACCAATAAAACAAGCACCGATAGCATCCATCTCAAAGTTTGTACCTGCCTGAGGATTGGCAGAATTCAGACGGGCCATAGTAACCATACCTGCAATAGCAGCCAGAAGACCCATATTCAGATAAGCAAGGAAATAAACCTTATTTGTATTAATACCGGAAAGCTTTGTAGCCTTCTCATTACCGCCAACTGCATAGAAATAACGTCCTGTAGTTGTCTTGGAAGCAATATATGTATAGATTGCAATAATCACAGCTACCCAGATCAGAGAATTCGGAATACCTTTATACTGAGCCAGACGGAACATAAAAGCAATAACAACTGCACAGATCAGAATCATCTTAACTGCAACGCCACCAAAAGCATCTACACTGTACCCTTTCTTCACACGATCTGCACGATTCTTCAGAACAAGCAACACATATACAATACAGACAATAATACCAACTACAAAACAGATAAGATTAAATCCCTCTTTTCCAAATGGATCCGGAATATAATTGTTAAACAGTGCCAGGTAAGAATCAGGCATTGGTGCCAGTGTCTGTCCCTGTAAAACTACGTTTGAAAGACCACGGAACGCAAGCATACCAGCCAGAGTTACAATAAACGGTGGGATTCTTACATATGCAATCCAGAATCCCTGCCATGCACCGATGGCAATACCTGTAAGCAACATAACCAGCATTGTAAGATATGGGTTCATACTGTTGAGAACCATCATCTTACCGCCAACTGCTGCTACAAAACATACAACAGAACCAACAGAAAGGTCAATATTACCACCAGTCAGAATACAGAACAACATACCTGTTGCAAGGATAAATACATACGCATTCTGGGCTACAAGGTTATTCACATTCTGAGGAAGAAGCATAACCCCCTTTGTATTTACAGCAAACATGATGACTACCAGAACAAGAACAAGCACCATGGTATATTTCTTTAATATCTCTGAAAAACTAATCTTTTTTTCCATCTTCTTTACGCTCCTTTTCCTGATTTTACGATCTTGGACATGATCAGTTCTGATGTGGCCTCTTCTTTGCCGACCTCACCTACGAACTTGCCCTCATTCATGATATAGATTCTGTCTGACATTCCAAGTACTTCCGGAAGTTCAGAAGAAATCATGATGACAGATTTTCCTGCTGCTACCAGATCGTTGATAATACAGTAAATTTCGTATTTCGCACCTACGTCAATACCACGGGTAGGCTCATCAAGGATCAGAATATCCGGTTCTGTAAACATCCATTTTGCAAGAAGGACTTTCTGCTGGTTACCACCACTTAAGTTGCCTACATTCTGCTCGACAGACGGACATTTTGTTTTCAACTTCTTTCTGTAATCCTCTGCCACCGCATATTCTTTATCTGCGTCAATAACCTTTCCATTACTGACTCCCTTCATATTTGCAAGAGAAGTATTCATCTTAATGGATTTGGAAAGTATCAGACCATTTCCTTTTCTGTCCTCTGTAACATAAGCAAGCTTGTTATCGATTGCTTCCTGTACAGTATTCAGCTTCACTTCTTTTCCGTTCATGAATACCTGACCGGAAATCTTAGTTCCATAACTTTTTCCGAAAATACTCATTGCAAGCTCTGTACGTCCTGCACCCATAAGTCCGGAGATACCTACTACTTCTCCCTTATGCACCTTAAATGATACATTATCTACTACTTTTCGCTCTGAGTACAGCGGATGATAGACATTCCAGTTCTTAACCTCCATGGAAACATCCCCGATCTTTACATCCGGACGTTTCGGGAATCGATCTGTCATCTCACGACCTACCATACCCTGAATAATACGCTGCTCGGAAAAGTCATCTTTTTTCTTATCCAAAGTCTCGATAGTAGATCCATCACGGATAACGGTAATCTTATCCGCAACATAGGAAATTTCATTTAGTTTATGGGAAATGATAATAGATGTCATTCCCTGTTTTTTGAACTTCAGAAGCAATTCCAGCAGAGCCTGAGAATCATCCTCATTTAAAGATGCTGTCGGCTCGTCCAGGATCAGAAGCTTGGCATTTTTTGCCAGTGCCTTGGCAATTTCTACCAGCTGCTGTTTACCTACACCAATATCCTTGATCAAAGTTCTGGAGGATTCTTCAAGTCCTACTATTTTCAGATATTTATCTGCTTCTCCGTAAGTTTCATTCCAGTTAATAGATAATGAACTTCCTCTTTCATTGCCCAGATACATATTTTCACCGATCGTCATATATGGGATCAGCGCCAGTTCCTGGTGAATGATTACAATTCCTTTTTCTTCACTGTCTTTAATTGTATTGAATTTACAGATTTCACCGTTATAAATAATATTACCATCGTATGTTCCATACGGATAAATACCACTTAATACATTCATCAGGGTAGATTTACCGGCTCCATTTTCACCGACCAGAGCGTGGATCTCGCCCTCTTCCACCTGAAGATTAACGTTATCCAGTGCTTTTACACCTGGGAAAGTTTTGGTAATATTTTTCATTTCCAGAAGTATCTTAGCCAATTTTGTTTCCCTCCCTTTTATAAATCATGCCTGCGATGGGCAGCCCTATAGCAATCCCAGGAAATACTGAATTACATTATTTTCTGGGATTGCTATAGATTAACACAGGCGGGTGGTATTCCCGCCTGTATGATCAATTTTTATTACTGAATCTGATCTTCTGTATAGTATCCGGAATCGATCAGCATTTCTTTGTAATTGTCAACAGTGACAACAACCGGATCGCAAAGGTATGTCGGGATAACACCTGTGCCGTTATCATAGGATTCTGTATCATTAACTTCCGGTTCTTCACCTTTCATGATGGAATCAACCATTCCAACAACTGCTGTTGCAAGAGCACGTGTATCCTTGAATACGGACATAGCCTGTTTTCCTGCTACAAGGTTCTTAACATTTGGTGTATCACAGTCCTGACCTGTGATGATCGGATATTCTCCTGTGTAGGAAGCTGCAAGAGCATTTTCTACGCCAAGTGCTGTAGAGTCATTGGAGCAGAGAACTGCGTCAAGGTTGGAGCCGTCTGAGTAGTTACCTGCGATAATTGTATCCATTCTGTCCTGAGCCTTTGCACTGTCCCAGTTAGCAGTTGCAACCTGCTCAAATTCTGTCTGTCCGGATTTAACTACCAGCTTACCTTCATCAATATATTTCTGAAGTACATCCATTGCTCCACCGAAGAAGAAGTTACAGTTATTGTCACCAGGATCACCTGTGAACAGCTCAATATTAAACGGTCCGTCCTGATTGTCGAGATCAAGTGCATCTACTAAATATTCGCCCTGTTTCTGACCTACCTTGTAATTATCAAATGTTGCATAATAAGTAACTGCATCTGAGTTCATAAGCAGACGGTCATAAGAAATAACCGGGATTCCTGCTTCTTTAGCCTGTTTCAGTGGCTCACCAAGACTGCTTCCGTCGATAGATGCCACAACCAGAAGATCACATCCGTTTGCAACCTGATTCTCAAGCTGTGAAACCTGTGTGCTTACATCGTTAGATGCATACTGAAGGTCTACTTCATAGCCGGCTGCTTCCAGCTCTTTCTTCATGTTCTCGCCATCCTGATTCCATCTCTGAAGATCTTTTGTAGGCATTGTAACACCGATCAGTTTCTTGTCATCCGCTTTAACAGCTACTCCCGGGATAACTACCATTCCAGCTACCATTGATGCACAAAGAATTGCAGATACGACTTTCTTTCTCATTGTAAAAATCCTCCATTTCTTTTTACGTTTCTCACGTTTTCTTGATGATGTTACTATAGCACAGGGCAATCTGGACATGGTTGGCAAGAAACAAGACATTTTAAGAAAAACAAAAAATGCCCTGCACAGGACAGGACATTTTTGTTGCAAGATAATGCTATATACTGATTTACTCTTACATCTGCAAAAGCAGCCGGATAATCTCTGAATATTTTATTTAACTGTAATCCGCATTCAGATAAACTTCATCTCTGCGGTGGAAACCTCCTTCAATGATCACCTTATCTATATTCTCTTTTGTCACTGCAGTTGGTTCAAGGATGCAGGAAGGAATCTCATAAGTTCCGTCATTTACTGTTTCTGTCACATCTTCCAGTTCTGCAACTCCCTTTCCACTACCCATTTCCACTGCATATTTCGCTGCTTTTCTTGCCAGATCTTCAATTGGTTTAAAAGCAGTCATATACTGTGTTCCTTCTACTATTCTCTGACAGGCTGCAAGATCTCCATCCTGGCCTACAACAACCACATTTCCGGCAAGCTGATTCTCTGCCAGTACCTGTACGACCTGACTGGCAATGTCATCATTTCCGCACATAATTCCCTTAACATGAGGATATTTTTCCAGAGCTTCCTCCACATATCCGGCAGCCAGTTCTGCTGTCCAGCCATCACAGTTAGCTTCATAAACCACATGCAGATCTGTGTCTGCAATCATATCATCAAACCCCTGTTTCACCATCTGGACATTATTATCTGAAGAGGATCCCTGTATCATAAAGACATCTCCTCCCTGAGGAAGTGCATTGACAAGTGCCTGTGCCATGATCTCACCCACCTTACGGTTATCAAAGGAAATGTACAAATCTGTATTGGCATTATTGACCATTCTGTCATAGGAAATAACCGGAATTCCCGCACTCTGTGCCTTCTGTATGGCATCTGAAAGTGCTCCACAGTCTCTTGCGATCACAACGATCACATCCACCTGCTTATTTATAAAGTATTCAATCTGACTGATCTGCTCTTTGACATCTGCACCTGCATCCTGCACATTTACCTCTGCTCCCAGTTCTCTGGCAGTCGCCACAAATACATCTCTGTCGCGGATCCATCTTTCTATAACAAAAGAATCCACTGTAAGTCCGATCTGCACCTTATCCTCTTCCTTATTCTCTTCTGCTGTTTCTTCATTCTTATTCTGTTTTTGTTCTGAAGAGGAACCACATCCTGTCAGCAGTATCATCCCTGTACAAAATGCCAGTATTCCAAGCAGCAGCTTTCCGCAATTCTTTTTTGTCTTATATAATTTCATCAGCCTAACCTCTCTCTGAACTCACTAGGCGTAACTCCTTCATACTTCTTGAAAATCCTGCTGAAGTAATTGGGATCACTGTATCCTGACTGTGCACATATTTCCTTAATGGAAAGTCTGGAATCCTGCAGAAGTTCTCTGGCATTTTTCAGACGTATTTCTGTAAGATATTCAATAAAGTTCTTACCTGTTTCCTGTTTAAAAAGTTTACTGAAATAATACGGACTGATATCTACCTCTCTTGAAACATCATCCAGAGAAATATCCCTGCGGAAATTTTCATTGATATATTCCTTTGCTCTGTCAATAATACTGCCAGCTTCTTTTTCCTTGGAATTCTCCAGTTTCGTACAGATTTCTCTCGTCTTATCCAGAAACCACTTCTTCAGATTTTCTATATCCGTACAGGACTGAAGCTCCCAGATATAGCTTCTCCTGCTGTTAACATTATATTTCAAAGTTCCTGCAAAGAATGCCCTGCGTTCCGCATTCATCACCATCTCCAGGATTTTAATCTCAATGTCTTCTCTTGTGACGGCCTGCTGACTGTGCATCCATTCAAAAAATCCCTCTGCGCAGTTCATCGCTCCCGCAGCATCCTTCTCAAGGATCCTCTTCTGATATCTGATTTCCAGGTCTCTTGGATATTCCCCGTCATATTTCTGTGCCGCCGGTACATCCTCGATATGCACTACATGACTGATGCTCTCTCTCAGTGCGACCACCGCTTCCTTAAAAGATTCCTTCACGCTTCCAAGTTCTTTGACTCTTCCGATTCCACAGCGGAACATACTGTCGATCCGGTTTTCAAATTTATGTACCATATTTCTGGCTCTTGTGACAATTGCAACTCTGTCTTCGTAATCTTCTTTCGCATTTTCATAAGGAACAAGCAGTACGATCCTGTTTCCCATAATAGGACCTACAAGGCATTCAAAGAATCCCTGTGCGATTTCACGAAAAGTAGAATAAAATTTGTTTGCCTTTACACTTGCACCTACTGCATTACTGAGCACCCCATTTTCCATAGAATCTCCAAATTCTATGACCATCATATAACCGTATTTCTGACGGATATCAAGAAGCTGTGTATAATTATCCTGATAAGTAACAAAATCATCCTGCAGAAGAATATTATTGATATATCCACTCTCAATCATAGGTACCACTGTCTCCAGTTTCTCTCTGATCAGGAGATCATCGCTTCTCTTCTGCCGTATCTGATCTACCTTTGTCATCATCTTCGCGCAGGTTTCCAGAATTACTTTCTTATTTACAGGTTTTGTGAGAAATTCCTGAACTCCCAGGTTCACTGCTTCTTTTGCATAATTAAACTTATCATATGCAGTTATGATCACAAAAACTGCTGAACTGTTAAATTTCTGAATTTCCCTGATTGCCTGGATTCCGCTTATTCCCGGCATCTGGATATCCATAAAACAGATATCCGGCGAATATGCCTGTGCCATCTCCACCACAACTCTGCCTGACTTTGCACAGTGGATCTCACATTCATTTCCATATTCAGTTTCAATAATTTTCTTTAATGATTCCAGCATGATACCTTCATCATCTGCCAGCAAAATTCTATACATCTTCTCTCACTCCCATAATACTTCTCTTAGTTTTCATGCACAGGTATATAGATTACTGCTTCTGTGCCTTTTCCTTCACCTTCACTGTTAATCTCCATAAGCCCTGATTCCTCATAATAAAGCTCCAGACGGCTGATCACATTATTCATACCGATTCCTGTAGAATCACCCTCTTCATTTCTGTGCTCTCTGTTTCCTGACAGAACACTCTCTATCTGTTCCTGCGTCATTCCCTTTCCATTATCTTTCACGCTGATACGTATATAATCTGCATCTCCTGTAACTGTGAGATGTATTTTTCCTTCCCATTCAATGTCACGTATTCCATGATTGACTGCATTTTCCACAACCGGCTGCAAGATCATACTTGGCATACGCACATTCTCCAGTGATTCATCCACCTCCTTGCTGAAATGGATATCTCCGGCGAACCGGACATTCAGAATATAAATATAGTTATCAACAGCCTCCAGTTCTTCTCCCAATGTGGCGTCTTCCTGTCCTTTTTTTACATTATAGCGAAAAAAATCCGCCATTTTCTCTACAAAAATCCCGGTCCGCTCTGCATCCTCCATCATTGCAAGCTGTGCTCCTGCATTTAGGGAATTAAACAGAAAATGTGGATTAATCTGTGACTGAAGATATTTCAACTGTGCTTCTTTCAGATGATTTTCCATAAGAAGCTCCCTCTCCATCATCTGCTGCTCTTTCTCCATACTTGCTTTCGTCCTTGCCATATACAGATCAAGATTCTCTACCATTGTATTAAACGCTCTGGTTACTGTTCCCAGTTCATCCTGTGCATCTGTATCGTGCATCTTTACATGGAAATTTCCCTGACCTACCAGTTGTGCTGTCTCTGCCATATTGGAAAGGGGAACAAACATATTTCTGGTGGCCTGGATGAGCAGAAGCATTCCACCGGCTACAATTATGATCATAATAACCGAATTGCTTATCTCCAGATATCTCATCACTGCACGAAGTACTGCATAAGTACTGGAGTTCTCCTGAAACATCAGGTTATTCAGTTCGTCAATAGATGACTGGATATATCTGTAAAGCTTTGTTGCATCATCATATTTACGCTTATACTGCTCAACGTTCCTTCCTCGTTTGGCAGCTACCGTTTCCGCAGTACAGTCCAGATATGTTTCCGACATTTTCCGGATATTCCGTTCCAGAAGCTTTACGGGATCATTGATATTATCTTCATTAAGTTTCTCAAGTTCATTTCTGTATTTTGCCTCATTCTGATAATAATCAAGAAGTGTCTGAGAATTCTTAACCTTAAGATACTTATACATATTATCCTGTACTTTCTCAAATACCTGTGAAAGTTCGGTAAGCTCTGCATTACTGGCATAAACATTATCCATCTTTTGCATGGAATTATTGATCCGCACATAAAAAAGCATATTCATGGCAAAAAGAAGGACTGCGATCATACCCACCTCTATAACGATTTTACTGACCAGTGAAAAATCTTTCCAGCGCAGCTGCTTCATCCGGACACCCCCTTCCTTCTCATTTCCCGTACTGCATTTTTGTCCAGGAAATTAATATCTACATTATAATAGGAATTGGTCCTTCCATCCTTCTGATATGCTGTCAGAGCTTCTATACTGTATCTGCCAAGCTGCTCTGTATCCACATCACAGGTAACAGAGATTACTCCCTTTTCCACTGCTGTAAGAATATCTTCGGAACTGTAATATCCTATGATTGTAACCTTTCCTGCAAGATTAAAGTCCAGCACTGCCTGACGTGCACATTCTGTAGTCTCTTCATCCATACACACAAGAATATCCGGTACTTTATCTCTCTGCTGAAAAATATCTGTTACCGCTTCTTCTGTCTCAAAGGTTCCGGTTAAGCGAAGATTTTTTCCGGTTATCTGGATATTTTGCAAAGAGCCTGCCTTTGCCTGGGCTGCATTGCTGATCTGTGTATATATCTGGCTCTGGTTCATATCATCAATATTTTTCTTCAACAGAATAAGAATACTTTCCGTATCCTCAGTCACATATTCCGCTACCTTTTCGCCATAGGCACTTCCAAGCTGATAATCACTGACACCCACGAAACTCTGACGCTTGCTGTGAACTGCATCTCCCATTACAGTGACAACCGGAATTCCTTTCTGAACAGCCTCATTTATCTTCGCTTCCAGTCCCTGCTCCCCACTGTACTGCAGGATAATCCCATCTGAATTTGAAGCAATACTCATATTCATATAATCTAGCTTGCTGTAATCACTCTCTTTACCGCTACCTCTCAGTTCCAGGATTCCATCGCTCTTCTGTGCATATTCCTGCGCACAGTCATAAACAGCCTGCCAGAAAGAAGAATTCGGACTGTCTACGATCATATCGTATTTATATCTACACACCACATCATTCTTCTCTTCCAGACTACTTCCCCCGGACAGTCCTTCACAATAAGACTCTCCTATCATATAAAAAAGCACTAAAATTCCTGCCAGTGCAAAGAAAACCAGCAGTTTTGTCCGTTTCTTTTTCATCTCAATCTCCGTAAATTCTTTCTTCGATATTTTGCAGAATCTATTATACAATAAATCGGTATGAATTGCTTTCTTTTTTTCATATACTGTAATGATTACATCTGCCACCTGCTGTTTCTTTCGTTCTGACACAGATATTCATACTCTGTGTTCCGGAGTCAGAGGGATATTTTTATGAGGAGTATCTTTGCATGAAGCGGACTTTAATATTTTTTGAAATATTATGCATGATTTTTTTTCTGCTCTTTTCTTCTGTTTACAGACGCACACAGTTCCTTACTTCACTGGCAGGTCCCGGTATGCTTTCCCTTGTAAAACAGGCATCTGCAAAAGCTACAGCTTCTGAGAATTTTTCAACTGACACCACCGCCGGGCTTCCCGTCGAAGAACCTCCCAGAATCGCACTGACCTTTGATGACGGTCCTAATGCCCGGTATACCCCCATGCTTCTGGATGGATTAAAAAAAAGAAACATCAGGGCATCTTTCTTTCTGATAGGCGAGAACATTGAAGGAAACGAAGACATACTCCTGCAAATGCGAAAAGACGGACATCTTATCGGAAATCACACCTGGGATCATGTACAGCTTGACAAGATACCGGCGGAGAAAGCCAGACTGGAAATTGAAAAAACAAATAACAGAATCTATGAAGCTTCCGGAATTTACCCTTCTTATGTACGACCGCCTTTCGGCGCATGGATCAAGGATATGGAACTTTCTGTCACCATGCTTCCCGTATTCTGGGATGTAGACACCCTGGACTGGAAAAGCAAAAACATTGATTCTATCCTGTCTATCGCCCAGAAACAGGTTCATGACGGTTCTATCATCCTGATGCATGACGGCTATCAGACATCTGTGGATGCAGCCCTGAAAATCGCTGATCTTTTTACTGAAAAAGGCTATGTTTTTGTCACTGCAGACCAGCTCCTGCTCACATAAAAGATTTGCTTTTTCCTGCCTGATTCGTTATACTGTTATACAAAGCTTGTACAGATTTCTCTGTAGCAGGATTATCCGCAGAGTATGCTGTACATCATTATATACAAAAGGAGTAATTAAACGAATGGACAGACTATTTAACATGGACAACAAATTCTTCACCGTCATGGGACGCGTGGCTGATCTTATTATGCTTAATGTGGTCTTTCTGATCTGTTGTCTGCCAATCGTGACTATTGGTGCGTCACTGACTGCACTCCACTATGTCACACTGAAAATGGCACGTAACGAAGAATCTTATATTATCAGAAGCTTCTTCAAATCCTTTAAGCAGAACTTCAAACAGGCAACTGTCATCAATCTTATCATGCTTGCAGTTGCAGCTATCCTTTACATGGATCTGCGTATTGTAGGCAATATCGACGGAACAATGTCTCAGGTACTGTATATCGTTTTCTTTGCATTTGGTATCCTTTATATGATGGTATTTCTGTATATTTATCCGGTGCTTGCCAAATTCTACAACTCCATCAAAAACACCTTCCGCAATGCATTCCTGATGGCTATCCGTCATCTTCCGTATACAGTCCTGATGGCAGTCATCACTCTGTTACCTGCAGGCGTGTTTTTTATTAAAAGTTTCCGCATACAGTCCATGGCCATCATGCTTCTGTGCATGTTTGGATTTGCACTGGAGGCATTTATCAACGGACATTTTCTGGTAAAGATTTTTGATAATTATATTCCGGCAGATGCAGATACCCAGGATACAGACCTTCAGAACGGAAACTCTGCTGAAACTTCATCAGCAGAAAATGATCACACAGTATGACCAAATGGGGAGAGAAACCATACCACTCTCTGGACTATATGCTGAGAGAGCGGTTTGGAGAAAAGGTTTATAAGGTCACGCTAAATGGCGGCATGTCCTGTCCCAACAGGGACGGTAAGATTGGAACCCGCGGCTGCATCTTCTGCAGCGCAGGAGGAAGCGGAGATTTCGCTGCAGATGCCGCACTTTCCATCACTGACCAGATAGAAAGCCAGATCAGTATCCTTTCACAGAAACGTCCGATTCATAAATATATTGCCTATTTCCAGGCGTACACAAATACCTACGCACCTGTGGAATATCTGGAGAAAATTTTTACAGAAGCAATCTCTCATCCAAAGATAGTTGCTCTTTCCATCGGCACCAGACCAGACTGCCTCAGTCCTGAGATCGTGGCACTTTTGTCCCGGTTAAATAAACAGAAACCTGTCTGGATTGAACTTGGACTTCAGACGATCCATGAGTCCACTGCCAGGTATATCCGAAGGGGATATCCTCTCTGCGTTTTTGATGATGCCGTAAAACGCCTGCGAAAAGAAAATATCGAAGTAATCGTGCATACAATCCTCGGATTGCCCGGTGAAAACACAGCAGATATTCTGGAAACTATGGAATACCTCAACCATATGGATATTCAGGGAATCAAACTGCAGTTACTTCATGTGCTTCGCGGCACTGATTTGGCAGCAGATTACGAGAAAGGACTGTTTCAGACTTACGAACGGGATGAATACATCTCTCTCCTTATAAACTGTCTGGAACATCTCAGACCGGATATGGTTATACACCGCATCACAGGCGACGGCCCCAAAGATCTGCTGATCGCACCACTGTGGGCAAGCCGTAAACGTGAGGTATTAAATATGCTGCATCACAGGATGAAAGAAGAACAAAGCTACCAGGGAAGACTGTTTTCACACTAAAAGATTCTCTGCTACTCTATGCAAAGGAGGGATAAAATGGCAACACCATTCACAGTTTACAAATTAATCGTGTTATACATGCTTCAGAATACCGAAAATACCCTGACAAATTCGCAGATTTCAGAATTTATCCTGGACCGGGAATATACAAACTATTTCCATCTCCAGCAGGCAATCTCAGAACTGGTAGAGGCAGAACTGATCACCATGGACACCCGTTCCAATGTCTCCCATTACCGGATTACCGAAGATGGCATAAAGACTCTCTCCTTTTTCCAGAAAGATCTCTCTCCTGAGATCAAACAGGAAGTCAGAGAATACCTGAAATCTACCGGCTTCAAAGCTCAGGAGCGAATCGTCACTCCTGCTGATTATTACATCACCAAACAGGGAACCTATTCTGTAAGATGCCAGCTCATCGAAAAGGGCAACTCCCTCATCGACCTGAACATCGCAGCTCCTAACCTTGAGGCAGCACAGTCGATCTGCAAAAAATGGTCCACACATTACCAGGAAATATACGGTAAAATAATGGAAGAGCTCTTATAATGCTCTTCCTTTTTATTTCCTAATCTTTACAAAAAAACAGGGATACGTTATACTAAAACAAATATACGTTCTATAGCACTCCTCGTAAATAATGTATATTGATTAAGAGACTTGCTATAATTTGTCAGAAATGTTTTATGTTACTATAAACACGAAATGAAATGTGACTGTTTTATCATCATATTCTATGGAGAAAAAACTATGGATTTATTTGAATACGCCAAATCAAAAACCCTGGACCAGGAATCCCCTCTGGCATCCAGACTACGCCCCACAACTCTGGATGAAGTTGTAGGGCAGCAACACATCATCGGAAAAAACACCTTATTATACAGGGCTATCAAAGCTGACAAACTGACCTCCGTCATCTTCTACGGCCCTCCCGGAACCGGCAAGACCACCCTGGCAAAAGTAATCGCCAACACTACCAGCGCAGAATTCACCCAGATCAACGCCACTGTAGCAGGCAAAAAAGATATGGAAGCAGTTGTAAAAGAAGCCCAGCAAAACCTGGGTATGTACGGCAAAAAAACAATCCTCTTCATAGACGAGATCCACCGCTTCAACAAAGGCCAGCAGGACTATCTCCTCCCATTCGTAGAAGACGGAACCATCATCCTCATCGGTGCCACAACAGAGAATCCATACTTCGAAGTCAACGCTGCTTTAATCTCCCGTTCCATCATCTTCGAACTGAAATCCCTGGAGATCTCCGAAGTCAAAGAACTCATCCTTCGCGCAGTCAACGACAAAACAAAAGGAATGGGAAACTATAAAGCCCGGATAGATGAAGACGCCCTCGACTTCCTTGCAGACATGGCAGGCGGTGACGCCAGAAATGCCCTCAATGCCATCGAACTGGGCATCCTCACTACCCCCCGTAGCGAAGACGGTCTCATCCACATCACCCTGGATGTGGCATCTCAGTGCATCCAGAAACGCGTCGTCCGCTACGACAAAAACGGAGACAACCACTACGACATCATCTCCGCCTTCATCAAAAGCATGCGTGGCTCAGACCCTGACGCAGCAGTCTACTATCTTGCAAAAATGCTCTACGCCGGAGAAGACGTCAAATTCATAGCCCGAAGAATCATGATCCTCGCCTCCGAAGACATCGGAAACGCCGATCCACAGGCCCTCTGCGTAGCAGTCGCCGCAGCCCAGGCAGTAGAACGCGTAGGAATGCCCGAGTCCCAGATTATCCTCTCTCAGGCAGTCACCTACATGGCCTGCGCCCCCAAAAGCAACTCCGCAGTCAACGCCATCTTCGCTGCCATGGACTCCGTCAAACGCACAAAAACCACAGTCCCGCCACACCTCCAGGACACCCACTACGGCGGCCACGAAAAACTGGGCCACGGCATCGGCTACAAATACGCCCACGACTACCCAAACCACTACGTACACCAACAATACCTCCCCACCGAAATCCAGGGAGAACACTTCTACGAACTCTCAGAAATGGGCTACGAAAAAAAACTAAAAGAATACCAAACAAAAATCAAATCCCAGTCTTAATAAAAAAATCCGGCAGAAACACTTTTCTGCCTGGATTTTTTATTTCTATCAGCCAATACACAGCGCAGAAAAAAGCAGCCCCTTCCAAGAGAGACTGCCCTTTTCATCATTTAATTCCCATAACCTCCATCTGCGCCAGAATCGCATCCACACACTTCTCAAATCCCAGTTTTCCTGAATTCAGGCACAGATCATAATTTGTCGCATCACTCCAGTCCCCGCCTGCAAATTTACGATAATAATCCTGTTTTCTCTTATCATCTTTGCGAAGGAACTTCTCAATTTCCTCATCACCACCGCTGATCTTCTCTCTGGACTTCTCAACACGGAATTCCCATGGTGCATGAATAAATACTCTCAGTGTATTCGGTCTGTCTCTGAACACATAATTCACGCATCGTCCCACGATCACACATGGCTCCTTCTCAGCCAGATCATTCACAACCTTTGCCTGATAATTAAAAATATTCTCATCAGAAATAAATCCCTTCTGATCCGGTGCGATCAGTGCCCCTTTATAAAGACCGGTCTTATTGAACAGTGACGCTTTTACTTTTGTCCCTTCTTCAACCTGACCAAATAACTTCACATCAATCCCGCTCTCATCCGAAGCCATCTTAATGATCTCTTTACCATAAAAAGGAACTCCCAGTCTCTTAGCCAGCATCTGGCCAACTGTACGTCCACCGCTTCCATACTGTCTCGCAATGGTAATTACAAAATTCTCCATAAAACCCCTCCTGTTTACTCTCCAAGATAAGCCTTCTGAACAGACTCATCATGAAGAAGATCACTTGCCTTACCTTCCAGTGTAATCCTTCCGGTCTCAAGGACATAAGCTCTGTCAGCAATAGAAAGAGCCTTCTTCGCATTCTGCTCAACCAGAAGAACCGTTGTTCCACTCTCACTTACCTCTTTAATGATATCAAAGATCTCATTTACAAAGATCGGTGAAAGGCCCATGGACGGCTCGTCCATCAGAATGATCTTCGGCTGGCTCATCAGCGCACGTCCCATGGCGAGCATCTGCTGCTCACCACCACTTAAGGTACCTGCAGTCTGATTCTGACGTTCCTTCAGACGCGGAAAACGTTTATATACTTTCTCAATGGTCGCATCAATCTCATTTTTATCAGATCTTGTAAAAGCACCCATCTTCAGATTCTGAAGAACAGTCATATTTGCAAACACACGTCTTCCTTCCGGAACATGTGCCATACCCATTGTTACGATCTTGTGAGGCGGAACCTTTGTGATATCCTGTCCGTCATAAATAATATGTCCTGATTTTGCCCGGAGAAGCCCTGTCACTGTATGCAGGGTAGTTGTTTTACCTGCACCGTTTGCACCGATCAGAGCAATAACTTCACCTTCATTTACAGAGAAAGAAACACCCTTCAATGCCTGAATCATTCCATAATAAACCTGTATGTCCTGTACTTCCAGTAATGCCATCTGTCTCTCCTCCTATTCTCCAAGATATGCCTTGATAACTTCCGGATCATGGAGCACATCTGAAGTCTTGCCCTGTCTCAGAACATGACCGAAGTTCAGTACAGTCAGCTCCTCACAGATACCTGAAACCAGCTTCATATCATGCTCGATCAGAAGAATGGTCATATCAAAGTTATCACGAACAAAACGGATGGTATCCATCAGTTCCTCAGTTTCATTGGGGTTCATACCTGCAGCCGGCTCATCCAGAAGAAGAAGCTTCGGCTTTGTTGCCAGTGCTCTGGCAATCTCCAGCTTTCTCTGTTTACCATAAGGAAGGTTGGATGCAAGGATATCTGCCTCTTTGTCCAGATCAAACACTTTAAGAAGCTTCATTGCTTCCTCATTCATGGTTTTCTCAACCTTAAAGTATTTCGGAGTATGTACAATACCTGTAAAAAGGCTGTATTTATCATGATTGTGAAGTCCTGCCTTTACATTGTCCAACACACTCATCTGATGGAACAGACGGATATTCTGGAATGTTCTGGCGATTCCTGCCTTGTTGATATCAATGGTACTCTTTCCGGTGATATCCTGTCCGTCCAGATTGATGATTCCCTCGTCCGGCTTATACACACCTGTAAGAAGGTTAAAGATTGTAGTCTTACCGGCACCATTCGGACCGATCAGACCATAAAGCTGTCCTTTCTCGATGGAGACATGGAAATCATCCACTGCATGAAGACCGCCGAATGAAATATTTAAATGATTTACTTCCAGCAATGCCATAGCTTATGCCTCCTTTTTCTTAAATTTACTGAAAAGACGCTCTCTCATCTCGATTGCCTTAGGTGCCCAGTTGATCAGCATCATTACGATCAGCACGATTGCATAGAACAGCATACGGTAATCACTGAGTCCACGCAGAAGCTCAGGAAGAAGGTTCAGAATCACTGCCGCAATAATAGAACCACGCATATTTCCAATTCCACCGAGAACTACGAATACCAGGAACATGATAGACATGTTATAACCAAAGTTCTTCGGAAGTGCTGTTAAAGTTGCAAGATTATGAGCATAAAGCACACCGCCGATACCGGCTAATGCTGCTGAGATTGCAAATGCTTTCAGTTTATACTTTGTGATATCAATACCAATTGATTCCGCTGCAATACGGTTATCACGGATTGCCATGATCGCACGTCCGTCTCTGGAATTGATCAGGTTCAGAACTACGAATAAAGTAACCAGGATCAGAATCACACCTATAGTAAAGGTTGACTGTCTCGGTGTACCTGTGATACCCATGGCACCACTGATGATCATTTTTCCACCAGGCTCCATTCCAAGAGACATCTGGTCTTTCATGGAAAAATGGATTCCGTTGCTGTCAATTCCTACATAAAGCACATTGATGATATTCTTAATGATCTCACCAAATGCCAGTGTTACGATAGCAAGGTAGTCACCTTTCAGACGAAGTACAGGAATACCGATCAGGAATCCAAAGATACCTGCACATACAGCTCCGATGATCAGAGCAACGAAGAAACGAAGTCCTGCATTTGTAAATGTATCCATAGTTGCCTTTGTAAATGCTGCACTGGTGAAAGCACCGATACACATAAATCCGGCATGTCCAAGACTTAACTCACCCAGAATACCAACCGTCAGGTTCAGGGAAAGAGCCAGGATAATATATACACAAAGAGGCACCAGAAGACCCTGCATCAGGTTGGAAAGCAGATTCCCTGCGATCATTCCCTGTACGATCAGATATGCTGCAAGAACCATTCCGTATGTAATGAGATTGCTTTTTGTTGTTTTGTTTAATTTCTTCTTTTCCATGTCTGCCACCTCACACTTTCTCCTGAATGTTCTTACCAAGAATACCGGTAGGTTTCACAACCAGAACTACGATCAGAACACCGAATACAATGGCATCTGCCATCTGTGAAGAGATATAAGCTTTACCAAAAATCTCCAGGATACCCAGAACAACACCTCCGATAAAGGCTCCCGGGATAGATCCGATACCGCCAAATACAGCTGCAACGAATGCTTTGATACCAGGCATAGCACCTGTATATGGTGTCAAAGACGGGTATGCAGAGCAGAGAAGCACACCTGCGATTGCTGCAAGTCCAGAACCGATTGCAAAAGTAATGGAGATTGTTTTGTTTACGTTAATACCCATTAACTGGGCAGCGCCTTTATCCTCAGATACGGCAAGCATTGCCTGTCCTGTTTTTGTCTTGCTGATAAAGAGCATCAGACCTGCCATGATCAGGATACCACCGATAATGGTTACGATGGTTACACCAGTGATCACGATAGAACCACCTGCAAGTTTCAGGGATGGAAGACTGATCACGTTACTGAATGATTTGGTATCTGCTCCCCAGATCAGAAGGGCCACGTTCTGAAGCAGGTAGCTGACACCAATTGCTGTGATCAGAACAGCCAGAGGTGAAGCTGCATTACGCAGTGGTCGATACGCAACGCCTTCGATCACAACGCCCATGAGTGTACAGATGATAATGGACAGCAGGATGGCTAAAATCGGATTTAATCCCATGCCGCTGACTGCGACATAAACTACATAAGAGCCGACCATGATAACATCTCCATGAGCGAAGTTCAGCATTTTAGCTATTCCGTATACCATGGTATAACCAAGAGCGATGATCGCATATACACTTCCGAGGCTGATACCACTGATAAGATATGATATAAAACTACTCATAGAAGTCTTTCCTTTCTTATATTTAAATAATTTTATTGTGTGTAAAACTGGCAGATTTGCCTTTAGCGAAATCTGTCTTGTTTATTTTGCCAAAAGTAAATCTGTCATTAACGCATTAATGTAATAACGTATTAGGCAACAGGGCTGTCTGCATAATTCAGACAGCCCCGTTGGCATGCAACCATTGTCCACTCCAGGAACAATTGCATTTTATTTCTTATGAAATCTTTTCAGTTATTTCAATTTCATTATTCCATTGCTGCGTAAGCACCATCTTTGATTTCTACAGCTTTCGGAGCTTTGTTCGGCTCACCGTCTTCTGTCCATGTGATCTCGTCACCTGTAACACCTTCAAGTGTGATCTCGGTCATGCCTTTTTCAAGTGCTGCACAGATATCTGCAACATCCATGTCTGCTTTTACATCTTCTTTTTCTGCTGCTGCTTTGACTGCGTATACTGCATCATAAGCATCTGCTGCGAACTGGTTTGGTGTGTCTTTGTAAGCATCTTTGTATGCTTTTACAAAGTTCTGGGTTTTCTCATCTGTAGAATCTGCTGCAAATGGTGTAAGAAGCATCAGCCCCTCTGCAAGAGATGTATCAAAGTTTTCTACACCAAGGATACCGTCCATACCGTCGCATCCGAAGAATTTAGTTTCAAATCCCATGCTGTCTGCCTGTGCAAGGATCAGGGAAGCTTCTGTATAATAAATCGGAAGGAATACTAATTCAGCACCACCGTCTTTTGCTTTCTGAAGCTGTACGGAGAAGTCTTTATTGTTATCAGCAGTGAATGCTTCGGAAGATACGATTTCAATACCCTGATTAGCTGCTTCTGCTGTGAAGTTCTGTGTGATACCTGATGAATATACATCAGAGCTATCGTAGATAATAGCTACTTTTGTAGCAAGTTTATGCTCTCCAATGTACTGAGCTGCTGCAGTACCCTGGTTCGGGTCAGAGAAGCATACACGGAATACGTTCGGATTAGCAACACACTCTGTTGCAGATCCGGATGGAGTAAGCTGGAACATATTGTCTGCTGCTGTTTCATTTGCTACAGCTACACAAGGTGTGGAAGTAACTGTACCAACCAGGACGTTCATTCCCCAGTCTTTTAATGCGTTGTAAGCGTTCAGGGTTTTCTCAGCATCGTTTTCATCATCTTCAAATTTGAACTCTACCTGATATCCGTTGATTCCGCCGTCTTCGTTTACTTCATTGATTGCAAGCTCTGTTGCATTCTTTACAGCCTGTCCATAGATTGCTGCTGCTCCGGTTACAGGTCCGATTCCACCGATCTTAAATGTAGCATCGTCTGCAAATACAGATACAGGTGCAACTGTTGACATTACCATTGCTGCTGCCGCAGTAACACTGATGATTTTTTTCAGGTTTTTCATAATAAAATCCTCCTTATATTTTGTCAGTCCTTTCGTCCCTCTTACGGCTCATAAGATTAGCTTCCGTTACCATTCATTCCACCCGGTATATCATTTTCACCAGATTCCGCAGGTTCATTTATTATGTAGAGGAACTGAAAAGTAACAAAAAGCCAACTGGGTTCCCAGCCGGCTTTGGCTTCCACTGACACTTTAATATGTTGCTGTTTTGAATTATATCACCATATATTTGACCATGCAAGAAAAACTTTATGGAAATTTAAGATTTTTCCGTCTTTCATGGACACTTGACCGTACCGCGCACGCAATTTTATCCCATTCATCGAAAAATGCATTAAAAAAGGTACACACAGAAACCGTAACAATTTCTATGTGTACCTCAAAATTCTGATTTAATTTATCAAATCTTATGTCTCTCTAAAACCGACAATTATGCAATTGCTTTTTTAGCAATCTCAGCAAGTGCTGTAAATCCTTCTGCATCGTTTACTGCAAGTTCAGCAAGCATCTTTCTGTTGATGTCGATGTTTGCAACTTTCAGTCCGTGCATCAGTTTGCTGTAGGATAATCCGTTCATTCTTGCTGCTGCGTTGATACGAGCGATCCAGAGCTGTCTGAACTGACGTTTTTTCTGCTTTCTTCCTGCATAGGAGCTAGCAAGTGCTCTCATTACAGACTGTTTAGCAACTCTATACTGTTTGGAACGGGCTCCTCTGTAGCCTTTTGCCAGTTTTAATGTACGATTATGTTTTTTCTTTGCGTTTAATCCGCCTTTAATTCTTGCCATTTCTTAAATTTCCTCCTGTTTGTCTATCTTCAATGAATAAATGCTTCTTATAAATATGGTAATGCTTTCTTCATGCTCTTAACATTAGTAGCATCAACAACAGTAGATTTTCTCAGATTTCTTTTTCTTTTCTGAGATTTCTTTGTTAAGATATGGCTCTTATAAGCTTTATTTCTTACTAATTTTCCTGTACCTGTTTTTTTGAAACGCTTTGCTGCTGCTCTGCAAGTTTTAATTTTTGGCATTGTTAATTCCTCCTTAAACTGTATCTCTATTATATTTAACGTTTTTCCGTTAAAAACATGGTCATGCTTCTGCCTTCAACCTTCGGTGCCTTCTCCACTGTTGCCACATCTGCAAGCTGCTTTGCAAAATCATCAAGCACATGTCTGCTGCTTGCCATATGTGCCATTTCTCTTCCGCGGAAACGTAATGTTACCTTTACTCTGTCACCCTTGGAGAGGAACTTTCTGGCGGCGTTGACTTTCGTATTCAGGTCATTGGTATCAATGTTTGGAGAAAGTCGCACTTCTTTGACATCGATGGTCTTCTGCTTCTTCTTGGCTTCTTTTTCTTTTCTTGCAAGCTCATAACGGTATTTACCATAATCAATGATCTTACATACCGGCGGTTTCGCCTGCGGGGCAATTTTTACCAGGTCAAGCCCTGCCTCCTGAGCTTTGAACATTGCTTCTTTCGCGGACATGATTCCAAGCTGTTCTCCGTCCGAACCGATTAAGCGTACCTCTTTGTCTCTGATCTGTTCGTTAATCATTAAATTGCTAATTGTAGTGCACCTCCATACCTGTTAGATAGATTCTAATGACTTCTCGTCGCCCTCATTTACATAAAAAAAGCGTGGACAAAATCCACACTCCGCTATCACACTGCTGATATCTTTTCTTCTTAATCTGCGGAACAATCTCCTTATTCCTGCCAACCTTAAATATCAGCCTTCTCTGTGCAATATAAACCCAAGCCGCTAAACTAAATGCGCTGAGGTGAGAGTGGAACTCTGCTTTGTTTTCTTACGTACTTGTATAAGATACCATGTTCAGTCTGCTATGTCAAGTACTTTTTACATTTTCTTTATTTTTTTCAACCTCATGTATATTTTCTCTCAAACTGCACATCCTATCTCCGAAACTTATTCAATGTAACTGTTCAGTACTCTTGCACTACAGCAGTATTGAATAGTTATCTCAGATTTTTTCAGGAGGGTAACTCTATGACAATTCTTAAATGTTCAGCAATGACCTGTGTTTACAACAAAGAACAGCTCTGTTCAAAGGGTGATATTGACGTGACAGGCGAAAATGCTACTTCTGCAAATGAGACAAGCTGCGGCAGTTTCCGAGAGAGAACTGGCAGTTCCATGAAAGACAGCTATACAGATGACTGTGGCTGCGACAAAATCCAGATTGACTGCAAAGCCCATAACTGTACCTATAATGATAACTGCAAATGTACAGCATCCTCCATTCAGGTAGACGGCTCTAATGCACATGCATCTTCCGATACAAGATGTGACACCTTCCAGTGCCATTGTGGCGCATAATATCAACACCATGGCAACAGGATTTTCACCCGTATATCAGGGATAATGAACTTCCCTAATCTGGTCAAAAAAAGAGACATGTCCATCTATATGGAATATGTCTCTTTTGTCTGTCTGTAAATTATTTCACTGCAAAACAGATAATCCTATCTGTTTCTTAAGAAATCCGGAATCTGGATATCCTTCTTCTGAACAGTGCTTGACGGAGTCTTAGATGCTCCAAATGGTGTGGCATTCATAGTTGGAAGGCTGAAGCTAGGCATGTTCATGCCGCTTCCTGCTGCAGTTCCGGCTGCTGCAGTTCCGGCTGTTGCTGTACCTGTCGTTGCTGTGGAAGAAGGTCTTCTTGCACCAAAGGAAGAAGCTGTGCTTCTTTTTCCGAAAGGGGTCTGCTGAAGGTTATCATCATTCAGACCTGTTGCAATCACTGTGATTCTGCAGTAGTCAGCAACTGTATCATCATACATGGCACCAAAGATGATGTTTGCTTCCTCACCTGTAAGCTCCTGTACATAGCTTGCAGCATCATTGGCATCCATAAGAGAAATATCTCCGGAAATATTAATGATAACATGTGTAGCACCTTTGATGGTTGTCTCAAGAAGTGGAGAAGATACGGCCTGCTGTACAGCTTCCATAGCTTTGTCGTCTCCTCTTGCTTCACCGATACCGATATGGGCAATTCCCTTGTCTGTCATTACAGTCTGAACGTCTGCAAAGTCAAGGTTAATCAGAGCCGGCAGATTGATCAGGTCTGTAATGCCCTGTACTGCCTGCTGCAGAACTTCATCAGCCTTCTTCAGAGCTTCCGGCATGGTTGTTCTGCGATCTACAACTTCCAGTAATTTATCATTCGGGATAACGATTAATGTATCCACTGCTTTCTTCAGATTCTCAATGCCTGCAAGTGCATTATTCATACGAGTTCTTGCTTCAAAACGGAAAGGTTTTGTAACAACGCCAACTGTAAGGATACCCATTTCTTTCGCTGCTGCTGCGATAACAGGTGCAGCTCCGGTTCCGGTTCCGCCTCCCATACCACAGGTAACGAATACCATATCCGCACCTTCCATTAACTGTTTTACTTCTTCAATGCTCTCCTCTGCTGCTTTCTGTCCAACCTCAGGCTGGGCTCCTGCACCAAGACCTTTGGTAATCTTCTCGCCAATCTGAAGTACAGTTGGAGCTTTGCACAGAGTTAAAGCCTGCTTATCAGTATTAACACCTACAAACTCTACTCCGCCGATGGCCTCTTCCACCATTCTGTTTACTGCATTATTTCCGGCTCCACCTACACCGATCACTATGATCTTGGCAGATGATTCAGCCTCGTTTGACATAATCTCTAACAACGTACTTCCTCCTTTATTTATACCTGATATCCTTTTCAGTGATTTATATCAAAGTTACATATAGATATATCATATATTTTTTTTGGAAATTAATCAACCATTAATTTTGTTTTTTTATACTTTTTTCACTCTTTTTCGGCAATTCCGGTAAATATGTTGTATCAGTGTACGGAGCCTTCTCTGATCTCAAAGTTTCCATATACTATCAATATCCCTCAGAATCATCCCCCTGATAATCACTGTTATCTTCTGTATAATCACCATATCCATCTGAATCATCTGAGTTTCCGTCGTCATATGATGAATCACTTTCTCCATCTTCTGAAGTTTCAGAACTCTGGTCATCTGCGGAACTTTCATCTCCTGAACCGTCTCCCGACTCATCAGATGCCGCATCCAGAGATTCCTGTGTAGGCTTCGGTCCCACATAATTACCGGATTCGTCATACTCACCTGCTCCGGTATAATCCCCTTCCTCATCATAACCGCCATTCCAGTTCTCAATTGCTTCCTCAAGAGCAGTTTTCGGTTTTGCACCTACATAATTACCATCCTCGTCATACTCGCCGTCTCCGGTATAATTGCCATCTTCATCATAACCGCCATTCCAGTTCTCAGCAGTAACTTCTTCCTGTTCCAGTTCTTCTTCAAAGGTATTGGACTCCGTAGCCACACTCTCCATATGAAGAATACCTTTTTTTCCCTGAATTTTGGGCAGAATCGCTATCACTCGGTTCATCTTCTCTTCCAGATCAGCATCTTTTCCAAGCCGAACAGTTATATCCCCATAGATGAGGCTGATAGAATAGCTGCTGTCAAACTGGATATGATCGGGGATCATATCATTTTTCTGAAAGATTGTAGACAATGCTACAGCTGTATTCAGTACAGTATCTCCTTTAATATCCAGTTTCTCATCCATCACGATGCTGTTCACCTGAATTCCGTCAAAATACGGAACCGTCTCATCTCTGTTCTGAGAACCCTCCACAAAAATGCCATTTCTGTCAAAATAAATGTAACTGTCAAGATATCGGATGCATCCGACTGTTTTTTTCTCTTTTACGCTGATACAGATGGTATTTCGGTTCAGCTGGGTAACTTTAAATGCATCTACATATGCAATGTCCTCTGTATTTGTAGTGCTGTAGAGCAGTGGTGCAAGGACCGAATTGGAAGCCATCGGTCCCCGAAGCACCATATTCTTTACTTCTTCGTCTGTATAATGGGAAGTTCCCCTCACCTCAACAGTATCTACTTTATAATAGGAAAAAAATACTATCACAGCGACCATAACTCCGGCGCCTATCATACCTGCCAGCATCTTCTTCGTCCTTTTACTCATAGGAGGTCTTTTCCCATAATTACTTTCTCTCATAAATCCTCAAATCCTCTGTCCCCGGCTGCCATATTCTGCAGCCCAAAGTCCGTAAATCTTCACAGATATGCTCATAGCCCCTGCTGATAAACCCGGCTCCTGTAACACAGGTTTCTCCCTCTGCCATAAGTGCGGCAATGAGCAGGGCTGCACCACCTCTGAGATCTCCTGCCTGTACCTGTGTTCCCTTAAGAGTTTTTCCCCCTCTTATGATTGCCTGGTTTCCGCTTACGGAAATATCTGCGCCCATTTTTTTCATCTGAAAAGCACTGCCAAATCTCCGGTCAAAAATATTTTCCCGTATGGTACTCTGTCCCTGCGCACCTGTCAGCACCGCCATCAACGGAGCCTGCAGATCTGTGGGAAAACCCGGATAAATTTCTGTTTCTACTAAAACAGCCGGTCTGACAGCATTCTTTCCATTGACCTCTAGTGTACCACCATTTACTTGATATTGTCCACCTATTTTCCGATATACTTCCATAAACGACTGCAACTCCTCCACAGGTACATCATGAAGAATAATCTTACTTCTTGCTGCCGCAGCCGCACACAGATAGGTACCTGCAACAATACGATCCGGAGGAATACGGTAGTCTCCGCCTTTCAGTTCATCCACTCCTCTGATCGTAATTTCACCGGTTTCTTCTCCTTCTATCAGTGCTCCCATTGTTTTCAGATATCTGCAGAGCCAGAAAACCTCCGGTTCTTTCGCACAATTATAAAGATGTGTTACACCCTTTGCAAGAACTGCTGCCAGTATTGCCTGTTGAGCAGCTCCCACACTCGATTTCGGAAACACAATATCCTGCCCTTCAAATCTGACACATTCTCCATCCAGGCCTGATGCATTTTCCCGGACATCCGCGCCAAGTGCTCTCAGTGCCATAAGATGGAGATCTATTGGTCTTTTCCCGATCGTACATCCGCCCGGATACCCTATCCTGCATTTTCTGTTTCTTGCAAGCACCGCACCTGCCAGAATGATCGAAGAACGCATTCTGCCTGTATAGACTGCAGGAATTTCTGTTCCGTCTGTGCAGGAACAATCCAGATAAAGATCATGATCGTCCCACCAGGTCACTGCACCAAGACTTTTCAAAATCTCTTCCATACAGAAAACATCTGAAATTCTGGGGCATCCCCTCAGAATGCTTAGTCCTCTGTGCATCAGAGATGCGGCTATCATTGGAAGTGCTGCATTTTTAGATCCCTGTATAAAAATCTCTCCGCTGAGAGAAGCTTTACCTGTTACATGGATTTCATCCAACCTTTTGCTCCCAAAGAGTCTCTTACTTTACAGTTTATGGCTTTTTCTATTATATGTTACGTCATTCTGAAACCTGTAATTCAATTTATCCTGTCACATTTCCCAACATTCATCGCAAGTCCCATTTCCCCAAGAAGAAACACTGCCGAAGTTCCTCCATAGCTGATAAAAGGCAGCGTAATGCCTGTATTGGGAATTGTATTGGTCACCACTGCAATATTCAAAATAACCTGAAGAGCCAGATGCCCCATAATCCCGCAACAGATAAGAGCTCCGGCCAGATCTTTTGCATGCATGGCAGCCACACCCAGCCGCCACAAAAGCATTGCAAACAGAAAAATCAGAAAGATAGCTCCGGCTGCTCCCATTTCCTCACATATAATCGAAAAAATCATATCATTCTGCGCTTCCGGAACAAATCCAAGTTTCTGCAGACTGTTTCCAAAGCCTCTGCCGAATATTCCGCCGCTGCCAATGGCATACAATCCCTGGATCGTCTGAAATCCTTTTTCATATTTCTCCGGATTTCTCCAGATTGCAAGACGTTCCAGACGATAACTCTCTGCAGCAAGAAAAACAGCTATGAAACCTGCACCTGCGCTGCCAAGCCCGATAAATTCCAGATATCCCGGATTGGATACAAAAATCAGGATTCCACCGATACCCAGAATAATGATCGCTGTACTCAGATTATTTGAACCTACAAGACCAATGATTGGCAGCAGGGTCAGTATTGTCCTGCACATAAATCCAAATCCCATGGTTGCTTTTTTTGTCCGCTCGATCTGCCATGCAAGAAAAAGGATCACAGCAACTTTCGCAAACTCTGAAGGCTGAAAAGATAAAGGTCCAAGATTCAGCCATCTTTTTGAGCCGTTGATCTCCTGACCTACAAAAAGTACTGCGCCGGACAAAAACATTGAAATCAGATATGCCACTGGTCCCAGCCTCAGAAAAAAATGATAATCAATGGAAGAAACCATATACATTACTCCCATACCCAATGCTGTGGCAAATAACTGTTTCTTAAAATAACAGGCAGAGTCGCCGAAACGTACTCTGCCATTATATTCACTGGAGCTGAATAATACTGCCAGGCCAAAAATCACAAGCAGTACTATCAGTACCAGCATCGTCATATCTGTTTTTGATAAATCTGTCGCTCTTTTTCGCGCCATCTGTTTCTCCGCAAAATTATCTATAGCCGGTCACTGCAGCTTCGTCTTTCTCTGCCGGACAGCTATAATTCTTACTTATAGATATTCTACAGATTTCTTACATATTCCTTGAACATATCTCCACGCTGTTCATAGTTATCAAACTGTCCCCAGCTTGCACATGCGGGAGAAAGCAAAACAGCATCTCCAGGCTGTGCTTTCTCCTCACATACCTTTACTGCCTCTTTCAGATCTTCGCAGAGGATGATGTCATGGAAACCATGTTTCTCAGCAGCTTCTTTGATTTTCTCCTTTGTCTGACCGATCAGCACCAGATAACGTACCTTTCCGTCAAATGCCTCAATCCATTCATCATAACCGGACTGTTTATCATAACCGCCGCCGATCAGAAGTGTCGGACGGTTCATTGCCTGGATTCCTTTAATTGCCGCATCCGGGTTAGTTCCTTTGGAATCATTATAATATACAACGCCTTTTTTCTCTGTCACATATTCAATTCTGTGTGCAACAGCTGTAAATTCACAGATGCTCTTACGGATGCTGTCCAAGGATACTCCATCGTAGTAAGCCATTGCAACTGCGGCCATAACGTTCTCAAAATTGTGTTTTCCAAGAAGCTTCAGATCTTCTGTCTTAACTACTTCGATTTCTTTTTCTCCGTCCTTCAGGATGATTTTATTTCCATCCAGATAAATTCCCTCATCCAGTTTACGTCCGCTGGAGAAATATACAACTCGTGGAGTCAGATGTTTTCCAAACTCACGCAGAACCTCATCTTCATAATTCAGCACGCATACATCTTCTGTACCCTGATTCTCAGTGATCAGTTCTTTCACACGTATATACTCTTCCATTGTATGATGACGGTTCAGATGGTCCTCTGTAATATTCAGGATTGCAGATACCTTTGGTGCAAACTCATCAATCGTTTCCAGCTGAAAACTGCTGATTTCTGCAACAGTTACAGAGTTTGGCTTCATCTCCAGTGCTTTGGAAGTATATGGGGTTCCGATATTGCCGACTACAAAAACAGACTCACGTGCATCCTGCATAATTTTTCCAAGAAGTGCTGTTGTAGTAGTTTTTCCGTTTGTTCCTGTGATGGCAAGCACTTCACCGTCACCTACTCTGTATGCCAGTTCCACCTCTCCCCATACCGGAAGCCCCTGCTCATAAAAACTCTTTACAAGTGGAAGATCTGTCGGCACTCCGGGGCTTAAAACTACCAGATCAAGACTGTCCTGTACTTCTTTCGGAAGTTCTCCTGCATATACAGTGACCGGATATGTCCCATCTGTTTTATGTACAACTGCGTCTTTATCTGTTTCGGCATTTCCGTCATAGATAACCGGAAATGCTCCTACCTTTGCCAGAAGGTTAGATGCTCCGATTCCGCTTTTTCCGGAACCGAATACAAGTACCTTTTTTCCCTGTAATTCCATAATAATTTTCCTCCCTTTTATCAGCATAACGCTGAAATCTGCTTAGCCAAAATCTTACAGTGCCAGCAGTGCGACCATACACATAACCGCTGTAATAACTGAGAATACCGCAACTACACGTGTTTCAGACCATCCGCATAACTCAAAATGATGATGGATCGGTGCCATCTTAAAAATACGCTTTCCATGTGTTGCCTTGAAATAAGTTACCTGAATGATAACGGAAAGTACTTCGATCAGATAGATCAGACCCACGATCAGGATAAATAACGGCATCTGCATCACATAAGCCGTACCTGCAACAAAACCACCCAGTGCCAGAGAACCTGTGTCTCCCATAAACACTTTTGCCGGATATACATTAAACAACAGAAATCCCATCAGACCTCCCACAACTGCACCTGTGATCGGCTCGATCCCCGATTTCATTCCAATAGAAACTACTGTAAAAAATACTGCAACGATCAGAGTCACACTGGAAGCAAGACCATCCAGACCATCCGTAAAATTAACTCCATTCACAGTACCGATCACAGCAAAGAAAAGAACCGGAACTGCCAGCCATCCAAGATTCAGGAAATGTCCGCTCCAGAATGGGATTCTCATAGTCAGTGAGATATCTGTATACTTAACAATATAAAATACAAAAATCGCAGTCAGAACTACCTGAAGTAAAAATTTCTGCCATGGCAGCAGTCCGTCTGAGCGTTTCAGCACAACCTTCAGATAATCATCCAGAAATCCGATAATTCCAAATCCAAGAGTCAGGAACAGTACCGGAATGATCTTCGGATAATCCCCTACATAAAATAATGCAGTTATCGCTGTGGCGATCAGAAAGATCACTCCACCCATTGTAGGTGTTCCTGCTTTCTTTAAATGGGACTGTACGCCCTCTGTTCTTTCTGTCTGGCCCATCTTCAGTCTCCGGAGAAAAGGAATGATGACCGGTCCTAATACAACGCTGATTGCAAAAGAAATCAGCACAGGGATTACAACTTGAAATTCCATCTTACACCTCGTTCATTCTTTCGTTTTTTCCTGAAAGTTTTTTACTTTCAGATTTCTTTTAGTATAAGGCTTTTTTGCTTATTTATCAACCCTGCCTGCGGAATTTCCCTAATTGCCTTCTGTAGAAAAATCAGAAACATCACTTTTTTCAATTCCAAGATATGGCAGGATATTCTCAAAAATACCACGTATCACAGGTGCAGCTACTGTCCCTCCATAATAGATTCCTTTCGGATCATGAATAATACACAGTCCCAGTATCTTCGGATCTTCTGCAGGTGCAAATCCCAAAAAAGAGGAAATATAACGATTTGCACTTCTTGGCAGTGTCTGAGAAGTGGCAGTTTTCCCACCGATGGCATATCCTTCAATTTTTGCATTTTTTCCGGAGCCCTGAGATACTACTGTTTCCAGGATTTCTCTTATTTCCTTCGAAGTCTCTTCAGAGACAATTCCTTCCTTTACCGGAAAAATCAGTTTCTCACCCTCTGTTCTGTCAGGATTTAACACTGCGACTCCAAAATGCGGTGTCACCCGTCTGCCTCCGTTTATAAGTGAACTTACTGTTGCAGCCAGCTGAACAGGCGTAATCTGAAAAGACTGTCCAAAAGAAACCGTTGCCAGTTCCACTTCTCCCATATTTTTCTTCTGATGCATAATAGTTCCTGCCTCTCCCGGAAGATCTGTCCCGGTTTTATCCAGAAGTCCAAACTGTCTGAAATACTTATAATAACGTTCTACCCCAAGGCGAAGCCCCACCTCTATAAACACAGGGTTACAGGAATTCTGTGCACCTTCCACAAAATTCTGGGATCCATGTCCTGTTCTTTTTGCACAGTGGATTCTGCGATCCTCCACCACTTTATATCCGGGACAATAAAAACGGTCCCCAGGTGAAACAACACCAGCCTCCAGTCCGGCTGCCATGGTGATGATTTTAAATGTGGAGCCCGGTTCATAAGTATCATTCAGGCAGGGATTTCTCCACATCTGATTCAGTAATTCCTGCTTTCTTTCTGTATTTGTTTTTCCTGATGCAGTCTGCACTGCCAGTTCACTTTGTTCATTGTGATCTTCCGACGGTATTGTTATCCCGGATTCATTTAACTGCATATTCAGATCATCTGTCAGGGTAAAAGGATCATTCAGGTCAAATTCCGGCACATTGACACATGCATATATTTCGCCGTTCTGTGGATTCATCAGCAGGATAGATACACGTTCTGCCTGCTTTTCCTCCATTACTTTCAAAGCTGACTGCTGCGCAAATTCCTGAATATTTACATCAAGGCTGATTATCAGGCTTTTCCCCTCTATCGGTTTTTCCCTTGTCTCACCCAATTTATCAATTTCCACACCCCTGGCATCTGTTGTTGTCAGGATTTTACCCGGCTGTCCCCTCAGGATTTCTTCATATTTCACTTCCAGACCGATAATTCCCTGATTATCACCTCCCGTAAAGCCAATGACTTTTGAAGCCAGACTTCCACATGGATAGTAACGCTTATAATCCTCATCAACTTTCACCCCTGCCAGACTGCACTCTCTTATCTCATCACCTGTACTTTTTTCCACATTTGTCTTTACTATTTCTATGGAAGAGATTTTCTCCACTCTTTTTCTCACTTCTGCCTCATCTATTTTCAGTTTTTCAGACAGCAGGGCGATTACTTTTTCAGGTTCTTTAATCTGACTGTGGATCACAGAGATTGTACATACCGTCCTGTTTGATGCCAGAACTTTTCCCCTTGCATCCAGAATCTCCCCTCTGGCCGCTTTGATCTCTCTCTCTCTTTCGTGAAGTTCTTTTGCTTTCTTATAATAATAGTCTGATCTGAAACACATAAGATATACCAGTCTTCCGATAAGGCCTGTCATCATTAAAATACAGCAGAGTAATACCACCCATATTTTTCTCTTGTGAAACGTCATATTTTTTTTCATAAAAAAAGCTCCGCAGAGATTGTCATAACAATATATGACCATTCTCTGCGGAGCTATAACTATACGTTTTTATTCCAGACCTGCTTCTTCATTGGTAATACCGTCCGTCTCTTCGTCATTATCCTCAGTCGTCTCAGCTTCATCATCCTCCAGAGGTGCAGGTGCATCAGGATTGGATACTGCATCTCCTGAAGAATCTGCATCCGTACTTCCCGAAGCACTGACAAGATTTGTAGACATCTTATAATTGCCTTCCTCATCCAATATGTGATCTCCATTGGCATCCAGCAGATATCCGTTTTCATCAATCCGGTTTCCATCCCAGTCTATCAGATTGCCATCTGCATCCACCAGATTACCGTCACTGTCAAGTTCGCTGTCCGATATGGAAGTACTCTTTAAATGTCCCTTAAACCCTTCCCACAATTCTGTCTCCGGCACTGTTCCATCTTCAGATTCATCCGGCACTACATTCAGATACGGAAGAAGCTCCGAAAGGATTCCCTGTGCAATATACTGCGGATAAGTACTGTTTGCCTGATCCTCTACATTCGGTTCATCTACAACTACATAAATTACCACAGCCGGGTCATCTACAGGAGCAAATCCAATAAAAGAAACCAGATATTTTCCGTTTCCTCGCGGGTATTTCTCCGCTGTACCTGTTTTACCGCCTGAACTGTAACCCTGCACTTTGGAATGACGGCTGGTACCCTGCTGTACACTCAATGCCATATAGCTTCTGATATCACTGGAAATCCTGGAGGAAATCGTCTGCTTCAGAAGTATCGGCGAGATTGTTTTTATAGTTCCGCCATTACTGTCAAGAACCTTTGTCACAAGATGCGGCTGATAATAATATCCGCCATTGATAACGGAACTCATCGCATTGATTTCCTGGATCATGGTACAGGTAAAACCCTGTCCAAAAGCAGAACATGCAAGTTCTGTTTCCCCCATACTGTCCTTAGTATGGATAATACCTGCGCCTTCATTCGGCAGGTCAATCCCTGTCCTTGTTCCGAAATTAAACAGACTCTGTGCTTTGATAAACTGAGTAGCTCCCATCTTGGCACCAATCTGCATCATTGCATCATTACAGGAGTTTGCAATTACCTCTCCCAGTGTCTCTGTGCCATGTGCGCTCGGATAAACCGCACACTTGATCATAGTATCTCCAAAAGTCTGCGATCCATCGCATACAAATGTATCTGTTTCCTGTATCGCACCCTTTTCCAATGCAGAAGCCATGACGATCGGCTTTACAACAGATCCCGGCTCATAGGCATCTGTGACGCAGAAATTACTCCACATACCATTCAGAGCCTCCACTGTTTCCACATCATTCATCGCTTTGATTTCATCTTCTGTATATACAGCGGAAAGATCTCTCGGATTATTCAGATCATAACGGTCACCACCATCCATGGCAATAATCTCACCGGTGGACGGATTTTCAACAATGACACCTATATTCTTGGCCCCCATTGCCTCTTTAAATCCATTAACATATTTCTCAACAATCTGCTGTGCACCGATGTCAATGCTGGTCTGAATGCTTTTTCCATTCACCGCAGCAATAATGGTCTGCTCCACATCTGAATCATCATTGATATACCCATACTGTCTTCCGTCTACGCCTGTCAGTGTGCTGTTATAGTACCCTTCCAGTCCGATATCTGCCACATCTCTGTCCAGTGCAAAACCAATTGTATCGCATGCTGTTTCATTAAACGGGTAACTTCTCAGATAATCCTCTTCAAACCAGACGCCTTTGATATTTGCCCGTTCCTTTGCCTGCGCTTTAGTAAGACCGGAATCTTCATCCTCTGCCTTATATTTTTCAAATTCTTTCTTTTTGTCCATAGACAGCTGTTTTGTCAGTACCTGATACTGACTCTGGCTGGTTCTTGAATCGGCCAAAAGAGAACGCACTGTTTCTTCATCAATCCCCAGCACCTCATTTAAGGCACGTATTGTTGGCTCTACATAGTCCTCATCTGAATTTACAGTTTTACAGTCCAGGATCACATTATAAACTTTATTGCTGGTAGCCAGTATATTTCCGTTCTTGTCATAAATATCGCCTCTCTTTGCCGGCAGTACCTGGCTCTCATATTTCTGCTGTGCCTGGCTTAACACCTGTTTTTTGTATTTGCTTCCACTGGTAGCATTAATATAAGTAATTCTCAGCACTAATATTACCAGAAGCAGTAACACAATTCCAAACAATATCAGCAGCTTTTCTTTCATGTTTTGATTTATTTTTCTCTGTGGTCTTCTTCGACTCTTTCTTCCCGTATTGCTCAATTAATCACCTACTTTGAATCTGGTATATCCTGATACTGTCTTACATAGCTGTTACCCGATGTAGAATAGGTTACTGTCTGATCATCTGACGGATATTTCATCCCCAGTCTCCCCAATGCGATCTGCTTGATCTTATTCAGATCCACATTTGATGTCACCTGGCTGTAATATGCATCATTGTCTTCTTTTAAATCTGCCAGTTCCTCCTCAAGAGATGCAACTGTACTCATCTTTGCGGTAATCTCTGATTTGTAACGAAGATATTTCACAGAGCAGAATAATATCGCCACACATACAACTGCCAGAAACGCTACAAATCCCCAGTTCATTGCAGTCGCCTTCTGCCTGTTCTTCTGTGCTTCTTTACTCAACTGATGTTTCTGCCTTGGTACCTGCGCAGGACTCGCCTGCACTCTTCGGTTTCGATTGGTCTGCTGCCTTCCCGGATTCTGTCTTCCCGGCTGCCTCTTTCTCTCCGGAACTTCTGCAAGACGTCTGACCGTATTTCCGTCAACATACATTCCTCTGTTTGTTCTGGCACTGGTTCTGCTTCTTCTTGCTGTTTCACTCCTGGTCGTTCTCGCCATTTCATGCCTCTCTAATTATAATACTCTCTCAAAAATCCGAAGCTTTGCACTTTTGGAACGCGGATTCTCTTCCATCTCTGTCTCCCCCGGAAGAATCGGCTTTCTTGTGATCACTTTTCCTTTGGATTTCTTCCCGCATACGCATACAGGAAAATCTGAAGGGCAGGTACACGGATTCTCATTTTTTCTGAAAATCGTCTTTACAATTCTGTCCTCCAGAGAATGAAAAGTGATAATGCAAAGTCTTCCGCCATCATCAAGGATATCGATCATTCCATCCAGAGAATCCCGCAGCACATCGAGCTCTCTGTTAAGCTCAATACGGATTGCCTGAAAAGTTCTCTTGGCCGGATGTCCTGACTTCACCTGCATCTTCATGGGAATGGATTCTCTGATGATCTCTGTCAGTTCTCCGGTGGTTGTGATCGGTTTCACCTGTCTGGCGGCAACAATATGTTTTGCAATATTTTTTGCAAATTTATCTTCACCGTAATCACGAATAATACGGTATAATTCTTTTTCTTCATAGCCATTGACAATATCGCCGGCTGTCTGCGTCTGGCGCTGGTCCATGCGCATATCGAGCGGTGCATCTACCCTGTAGGTAAAACCGCGTTCTTCATTGTCAAGCTGATAGGAAGATACTCCAAGATCAAGGAGAATCCCGTCGACTTTATAGATGCCTCTTGCTGCCAGTTCCTGTACCATGTAACAATAATTGCTGCGAATGATCGTCGCCTGTTTATAGGGGGCTAACCTCTCACTCGCAGCAATTATCGCATCCTGGTCTTGATCTATGCCAATAAATCTCCCCTTGGCAGAAAGTTTCCTGCATACCTCACCGGCATGCCCTGCACCTCCTAAAGTACCATCCACGTAGATTCCGTCCGGTTTGATATCCAAACCTTCAATGGTCTCTTCCAGTAATACAGATTTGTGTTTAAATTCCATCTCCGTCTCCTGTCTGGATTTACTTTGCAAGATACTTCAAACGAGACCTGTCAGATTGTGATTCCCATGTCCTGCATGCTCTCTGCAATGCTGTCCATGTCATCATAATCACAGATCTCATTCCATTTTTCTTTGCTCCAAACTTCAATTCTGTTCAGATTACCTGTCAGAACCACATCTTTCTCCAGACCGGCAAATTCGCGCAGTGTCTGCGGTACAAGGATTCGTCCCTGCCTGTCCAGTTCACATGTAGTTGCTCCAGCTACAAAGAATCGTGAAAAAGTTCTGGCATTTTTATTTGTAAGTGGTAAAGATCTGAGCTTCATTTCAAAGGATTCCCATTCATCCATCGGATAAATGTAAAGACAGCCATCAAGCCCTCTTGTCAGAACAAACTCTTCCCCTAAGAGCTCCCTGAATTTAGAAGGAATGATCAGACGCCCCTTCGCGTCGATCGTGTGGTTATACTCTCCCATGAACATGTTACTCACCTACTCTCGCAAAATCTGAATCTCCCCTTCAGATTTCTCAGGTGGTAATGGACTCTGCCGTTATTCCCCACTCACCACCACTATTCACCACTTTCTACCACTTATGTGCTTATTCTAAACTATTTAGGCTGAAAAAACAAGGGGGAGAAAAAGATTTTTAAAATTTAGAACTCTGTTAACATTTATGAAACAACCTTATTTTTACGAGAAAAATGGGCTTTTATACACAAAAAGTGGGTTGAATTTCCACTTTCAACCCACTTATCTTTCAGATATATGTTTTTTTACTGTTCTTCTTTTGAATTTGTGGGAGAAGTTCCCACATCTGGCTTTACCTGTTCATCCATCTCCGGCCGGATTTCCGGTTCCGGTTTCATTTCAGAAGTCTCAGGAAACATCTGTTTTTCTTTCACTGACTCATCCAGAAATCTTTTTTTCCTCTGCCGGCGTATAGTATCTCTTTTCTGTGCCATCACTCTGCGTATGATCACTACAGGCATAAAAACAGCAAATAATATAGCGGAAATTACCAGCGAAATCCCCACTTTTGTTCCCGGAATATAAAGCTTATCTGTTCTGAACCATTCAAAGAAAAACCTTCCCAGACCATAACCTGCCAGATAGATCATAAACAATTCGCCTTCATATTTCTTTTTTCGGCGCATGGCCATCAACAACAGAAATAACAGCAGACACCACAGACTTTCATAAAGAAAAATCGGCTGAACCTGAATATATGAAATCCCATTTATGGTCAGCAGATTATCTCTCATTGCTCCCGAAACTTCTCCTGACCGCACAGCTGAAACCGGTATCTGCATTGCCCATGGCAGATCTGTATATTCTCCGAAAGACTCTCTGTTAAAAAAGTTACCCCAGCGCCCTATAGCCTGTCCCAGAAGTATTCCGGGACACGCAATATCGGCACTCTGCCAGAATGACGTTTTGGTAATCCTGCAAAATACCGCTGCCGCAAGAAATCCAAAGAGCAGACCACCATATAAAGCGTAACCACCATTTCGAAAGTCCAGTATGGCATTCAGATTTTCTTTATAAAATCCCCATGAAAAAGCCACATAAAATAATCTGGAACCTGCCACTGAAACTAGCAGGGAGATAAGTATCATATCGAGATACCTGTTCTGATCTTCCCCATTTCGTTTCGCTTCAAGTGTCACAAGTCCCATTCCAAGAAGAGCACCCACGGCAATCAGTACTCCATATATGGTAAATTCCATTCCAAATATCTGAAATGAGTGCGGCACATAATCAAAGACCAGGCCAGGTCCCGGAAAACGTATCGACATTTCCATAAATCACCTGTTCATCATACATTGAATCGGAATAAGATCACATCTCCATCCTGTACAACGTATTCTTTACCTTCCATTCTTACAAGACCTTTCTCTCTGGCACCTGCGTAGGAACCACAATCCAGAAGATCCTGATAATTTACAACCTCAGCTTTAATAAATCCTCTTTCAAAATCTGTATGGATCTTACCTGCTGCCTGAGGAGCTTTTGTTCCTATTTTAATTGTCCAGGCTCTTGTCTCATCCTCACCTGAAGTAAGGAAACTCATCAGTCCAAGAAGATGATAACTTGCTTTTACAAGTTTCTCAAGTCCTGATTCTGTCAGTCCCAGATCCTCAAGGAACATTTTCTTCTCATCATCATCCAGTTCAGAGATCTCTTCTTCGATTTCTGCACAGATAACGAAGATCTCACTGTTCTGCTCTGCCGCATATTTGCGCACTGCCTGTACATGGCTGTTGCTTTCACCGTCATCAGCCAGATCTCCTTCTGCTACGTTTGCTGCATAGATCACAGGCTTCCATGTAAGCAGATTATAAGTAGACATCCAGGCTTCTTCATCTTCATTTTCCATTTCCATAGTGATGGCCATCTTGCCGTCTTCCAGATGTGTCTTTACCTTCTGAAGGAAATCAAGCTCCTTGGCAGCCTCTTTGTCCATGCGTGCTGTTTTTGTAACTTTTGCAATTCTTCTCTCAAGGATCTCAAGGTCTGAGAAGATCAGCTCCAGATTAATAGTTTCAATATCACGGATAGGATCAATACTTCCATCTACATGGATAACATTGGAATCTTCAAAGCAGCGGACTACATGAACGATTGCATCTACCTCACGGATATTTGCAAGGAACTGGTTTCCAAGGCCTTCTCCTTTGGATGCTCCCTTTACAAGTCCTGCAATATCTACGAATTCAATTACAGCAGGTGTCACTTTCTTAGAATGATAAAAGTCTCCGAGAAGCTTCAGTCTCTCATCCGGCACTGTAACAACACCTACATTAGGGTCAATGGTACAGAACGGATAATTTGCAGATTCTGCGCCTGCCTTTGTCAATGAATTAAATAATGTACTTTTTCCAACATTGGGTAATCCGACGATTCCTAATTTCATTTCTTTCTATATCTCCTTTAAATGTATTGATTTTACGGTATTTTCAGATGTTTTTACTGTACTTTCATTATTCTAGCATAACCACTTATTATGTGCAAGTGCGGTATTACCGCGACACGCTTAATCCCGCGACATGATCATAAGCAATGTTCCAGACTGATAGGTAACTTTTGCCTTTTCACTGACAATCTCATTACTCACTGTCAGTCCACTGTCTGCTGTTGTCAGGCGATAATGGTCAAGTGAATATTTAAATCCCTCCAGCGTCAGTCTTGTAACATCTCCTCCTAATGGAAAAAATGATATATACTTTCCAAACTGTTCTGACTTTTTTATGATTTCTCCATCTGAAACAAGTTTCATATAATTATACTGATCCACAAGTGTTACTTCTGCCCCCTGTTTTTGTGCCAGGACAAGGAGTCCGAAATTCGCCATCAGATGATCTACTCTGTTTCCTGTCACACCAAAGATTACTATCTTTTTCGCACCGGTCCTGATCGCATAATTCATGGCAGACTGTGTATCTGAGTCATCTTTTTCCGGTCTCAGGCGGATAACTTTTATTTCTTTTTTTTCATTTCCAAAGCCTTTTTGCAATTTCCACTCAGTCATTCCACCATAGGGAATTTCACTGTCCATACTTCTTTCTTCATAAATTTCCAGGAATTTTTTTCCATCTTCAGACAGACTGTCAAAATCTCCAATAACTGCATCCGGCAAAAGCTGATGCTCCAGAAAGAATTCCAGCCCTTTATCAGCTGCGATCAGACAGGCTTCATTCTTTTTTAAAAAATCGAGGGCAAAATCACTGTGGATATTGCCCCCGCTTACAATTATCGTATCTATCATGCTCTTCCTCAGTCAATCCTTCTTATGATCTCGTCCATTCGTTCTCTGGCATGTTTTACATTTTTTGCCAGATCATCGTTGAAAACATAAGAACCTGCTACCAGCAGATTTGCACCTGCTGTGAGCACTGTCTCCATTGTCTCATCATTGATGCCACCATCAACCTGAACATCTACATCCAGATCCTCGGCCTCGATCAGTTCACGTACTTCCCTGATCTTTTCCGTACATTCTTCCATATACTTCTGACCGCCAAATCCCGGCTGTACAGTCATGATCAGAACCATATCCACATCGCTGAGCATATGACTTATATCGTTTACAGGTGTAGCCGGTTTGATGGAAACTCCCACCTTCACACCTGCTTCCCTGATCTGTTCAATAGTTCTCTCAAGATCTTCACATGCCTCCGCATGTACTGTAATGGAATCTGCCCCACATTCCACAAAATCTCTGATATATCTCTCAGGCTCTGTAACCATGAGATGTACATCAAAAAACAACTTTGATTCCTTTCGGATAGACTTTATCACCGGCATTCCAAAAGAAATACTCGGTACAAAATCACCATCCATAACATCAATATGAAGCCATTCAATCCCCTCTTTTTCCAGGGTTTTGATCTGTTCGCCCAAACGGTTAAAATCTGCCGATAAAATAGAAGGGCACAACTGATACATAATTAGAATCTCCTTTTCTCTTTTAATTCATTATAAAGTCCCAGATAATCTTCATAGCGAAGCTGGCTGATCTCATGCTCAGCCAATGCTGCTTTCACGCCACAGTCCGGTTCATGGATATGTCTGCATCCCTGAAACCTGCACTGTTCTTCATATCTGCGAAACTCCGGAAAATACGCCTTAAGTTCCTGTTCTTCTATATCTGTCAGATATAAAGAAGAAAATCCCGGTGTATCCATCAGATAAGTATCATGTCCCACCGGTATCACCTGAGAATGACGCGTGGTATGCTTTCCACGTTTCAGCTTCTTACTTATCTCCCCGGTTTCCATCTGTACATTTTCCTGCAGTGCATTGGTAATTGAAGATTTTCCCACACCGGAAGGTCCTGCAACTACAGTTGTTTTTCCTTTCAGGATCTCACGTATTTCATCCAGCCCCTCTCCATTAAAAGTACTGGAAAAAATCACACCATATCCACAGCTCTTATAGGTTTCATATAAAAGCTCCAGTTCTTCCTGTTTTGCAAGATCTTTCTTGTTAAAACATATGACTGCCGGAACATTCTCTTTCTCCATCATGATCAGAAAACGGTCAAGCAGCATAAAATTAGGTTTAGGATTCTCCATCGCAAAAATCACAAAAGCCTGATCCACATTGGCAACGGCCGGACGGATCAATGAATTTTTTCTGGGAAGGATGGCAGTCACACTGCCTTCCTTCTCCTGTTCATCCAAAACCTCTATCTCCACATTGTCCCCTACAAGAGGTTTCTGTTTATCTTTTCTGAATATTCCCTTTGCTTTGCATTCATAAATCTCATCATTTTCTGCATAGATGTAATAAAATCCTGCAATTCCTTTTATTATCTTTCCCTGCATGGATCATTCAGCCTTAGCAAATGTAATAGAATAATTTCCGAGTTCCTGATAAGTTCCGCTAATCTGTTCAGACAGATACAAAGTACCCTCGCTGATACCAGGTGCAC
>OIXS01000216.1_pt1 | contig 38586 bp, 42 predicted proteins | sample 1587841 | NCBI WGS metagenome assembly OIXS01 (sample SAMN03283254) | human gut metagenome | biome: human-associated habitat; material: feces | host: Homo sapiens | place: USA | collected 2013
GGGGGTTCTTTTTCAGGGGCCTTAAATCGCCTTACAGCGCGCCGTCTACCTGCGGGTTCTCCGAGGCGCTTTTTTCAGCCCCGATCGGCGCGGCATAGACGACCGTGCGCTCGTTGTCGGCCCAGCGGTTGTAACTGCATGTGCAGAGCGTCACGATGGGCGATGCGACCGCCTCATCAGTGAGGCGCATGTCGCTCTCGGCGAGGCGGTCCGCGTACCATTGGCTGAAATCGGCCTCGCTCTCGAAGCGCGTGCGCTTCTGAGCCTCCCACCCGCCGATGCAGTCGGCGGCCTGCACCTCGAACTCTCGCCTCTCATCCGGTGTCTGCAATAGCACACGGCGGTGTTCCCGCGCGAAAGAGACATCCGTGTAGGACGCAACGGCGTTGAACATGGAGGTGTCTCCGAAACCGAGGTTATGGCCGAAGACCACGGCGTTCGCACTGCCGAAAAGACCGCCCTCGGCGCAATCCGCATCGAGGTAAGGACAGCCCATGTAGTTCGGCTTGCGGTAGACGTCGTGCTTGAGGTAGTAAGTCGGGTCGGCAGCCGGTGCCTGCACGATGGGGTAGTCGACGGGCGTGCCGGGTATGCTGATCCAGCCGATCACATCCGGGTTGATGGCGCGCCAAGCCTCCCAATCCACATCCGGGAACCCGCTCCCGTCTGCGGTGGGGGTATCTTCGATGGCCTGTTCGCCGGGAACCGGCGATACGCTGGCGGCGCGCCCATGCAGGGATGCGAGCACCCCGAGGCCCACCGCCAGAGCGAGCACGCATATCCCCGAGAACGCGAGGGCTATCCTAGCGCGGACGGCCCGCCTCATGCCGCGCCGCCCTCCAAGGGCTTCTCCTCGCCGCAGGAGGCGCACACGGAGCCGGTCTGCACCGTCTCATCCCAAGCCTCCTTCACGAGCACCTGCTCATAGTATCCGCTTTGAACGACCACCTCGTTCACAATAGGGACGTCGGTGGAGTAGCCGCTGTGGCCGGTCTCCTCGATGTGCTGGGCGGCGTTGCCGTCGATCAGGGCGTTGCACGTGTTGCAAACGGTGTGGTAGGTGGTCTCCGTGCCATAGACCGGCTCGTGCCACACCTGTTCATAAACGGCGTCATGGTGGACGGAGCCATACTGCGGCACCCAGAGGTGGTCGCACGCAGCGGCTTCTCCACTGACCGCCTCCATCTGCCCGGCGTCATCCGCTTTCCCGCTACCCGGCACGGCGTCGTGGGCGAGCAGGCCCATCCCCACGCCGATGTACCCGACGGCGAGGATCGCCGCCACAACCGCTGCCACCTTGACGGCGAAGCGCAGACGGGTCGAGGCTGTCTTGCCCTTCTCCTCGGCGGCTTTCACATCCTCCTGCATGGGATCCTGCTCCCGCACATCATCGTTCTTGTCGTTCTCATTCATGGTTTGCCTCACCAATCCTCTCTATCGCTCGTTTTTCCTCTCCGGCATATCGCAAGCTCCATTCAAAGCGCGAGGGGCGGGGCGCACAGCGCCGCCGCCCCTCAGTCGCTTAACCTGTCAGCTCGGATCAGGACTCGCCGCCGTCGGCGTCTCCATCCTTCTCCTTGCGGGCGTCGAGGTACTGCTTACCGGCGTACCCGGCCCCGGCGACAGCGGCCACCACGAGCAGTGCGGCGACCCAGCCGTAGCCGGAGAGCATGTTGCCAGTCTTGTCGTACACGCCGCCCTTGGGTGGCTTGACGAACTTGACGGTCTGCGCGGCATCATCGATGTCGGCGTGGGTCGCGACCTCGATGCCGTCCTTGTAGAGGGTCTCGAAGGCCACGACCTCCTTGTCCTCAAGCCCCGTCGCGTCGAAGGTGAACTCAAGCTCGACGGTGCCGTTGGGCTTGTTGGGCGTGAAGCTGGCGGACGCTTCCACCTTCTTGTCGCCCACCATGAGGGGTTTGCCGGTGGACTTGTCCATGAGCACGCCCTTGACGGTGTACTCCTTGCCCGGCAGCAGGTTCTCGTAGTGAACGGCGTCGACGATGGTGACTTCCTTGCTCACCATGACCTCATGGTCGCCGTCAGTCTTATCGGTTGCCTCGGTGCCGATGGTGGAGGGGACGATCGTGACCGTCTGGTCTTCATCCGCGAGGTCGCTGTGCGCGCCCACGGCGATGCCGTCCTTCACCAGCAACTCGAACACCACGGCCTTCTTGCCCGCGAGGTCGCTGGCATCGAGGCCGAAGTCCATCTCGATCTCGCCGTGATCCTTGTCCGCCTCGAAGGTCTCCGTGGCGGTGCTCAGGTGTTCGGCGATCTCAGGGTTGTCCTCAAGGATGGCCGCGATGCCCTCCCAATCGGGCTCGACCTGCGGGAACCACACCTCATCGCCATCGCCGTCCTCATCGGTCTGGCCGAAAAGCCCGCCGATGGCCGCGAAGAGGTCGAAGTCCTCGTCGAGGGGCTTGGCGGAGGTGATGCCCGTGAGGTCGCACAGCTCGTGCCAGAAGTCGGTGAGTTCGTCCTCGCCGACCTTGTCAGCACCCTCGCCGGAGAGCAGGGGCAGACCGGTCTCGGCATCCATGAGGATGCCATGCACCTCATAGGTGGAGCCGGGGATCACGTTCTTGTAAGAGAGCGTGTCGGTGATCTTGGCCTCGGGGTCGGCCACGACGTCCTTATCGCCGTCGAAGCCATCAACGGCGACGGTGTCGACGCCGGGTTGGATGACCTCGATGGTCTGGTTCTCATCCTCGATGTCGGCGTGGGCCGTGATCTCCTTGTCGAGACGGTAGAGCGTCTCGAAGGCGACCACCTGCTGGCCCGCGAGCAGCGAGGCATCGAAGGTGAAGGTCACGTCCACGGTGCCGTGGTCGTGGTCTGGCGTGAAGGTCGCCTCGGCGGTGACGGATTTGCCGTCGGCATCGAGCAAGGGCTCGCCGATGTCTTTGAGCATAAGGGTACCGACGACCTTGTACTCCTTACCGGGCACGAGGCCCTTGTAGGAGACGTTGTCGACGATGACGGCCTTGCCATCTGCCACGAGGCTCTGATCCCCATCGATGCCATCCTCGGCGGTGGTGCCGAGGGAGGGCTCGGTGAACTCGACAGTCTGGCCCTCGTCGTCGATGTCGGCGTGGGCCGTGATCTCTTTGCCATCACGGTACAGGGTCTCGAAGACGACGACACTATCGCCCTTGAGAGAGCTGCCGTCGAACTCGAAGGTCACGTCCACGGTGCCATGGTCGTGGTCCGGCGTGAAGGTCGTCTCGGCGGTGACGGGCTTGCCGTCTTCGCCCAGCAGGGGCTCGCCGGTGGATTTCACCATGAGGGTGCCCTTGACCGTGTACTCCTTGCCGGGGATGAGGTCTTTGTAGGAGATCGTGTCGACGATGACGGCCTCGGGGTCGATGACCGCGTGATGGTCGCCATCGACGCCGTCCTTGGCGGTGGTGCCGATCTCGGGCTCGAAGAGGGAGACGGTCTGGTTCTCATCGGTGATGTCGGCGTGCGCGGCGACCGCGTAGCCGTCCTTCATGAGCAACTCGAAGACGACGGCATCCTTACCGGCCATCTCGGCGGCGTCGAAGGTGAAGTCGAGGTCTGCCTCGCCGTAGCTATCCTTCGGGGTGATCTCGGCGGAGCTGCGGATAAGACGCGACGCGATTTCGGGGTTGTCCGCGAGCAGAGCCTCGATGGCCTTGCGGTCGAGCTTGACCGGCGGGAACCACACGCCGTCGAGCATCTCCTCGATGGTGGGCTCTTCACCGGAGGCGTCCGTCTTGCCGTCCGCTCCGAAGAGAGAACCCAGCCAGTCAAAGAAGCCCTTTTCCTGCGGCTCCTCGGCGATGGGACCGGCCTCCTCCTCAAGGGGCGCTACCACAGTGATGCCGGTGAGGTCGACGAGCTGCTGCCAGAAGTCGGCAAGCTCGTCGGCGGTGGGGGCGTCGCCCTCACCCTCGCCGGAGAGCAGGGGCAGGCCGGTCTCGGCATCCATGACGATGCCGTGGACCTCATAGGAGGCACCGGGGATCACGCGGTCGAAGAGCACCTTGTCGCTGATGACGGCCTCGGGGTCGATGACCGCGTCCTTATCACCGTCGATGCCGTCGATGGCGGCGGTCTTCACGGTGGGCTGGATGATCGTCACGGTCTGGCCCATGTCGTCGATGTCGGCGTGGGCACAGATCTCCTTGTCGAGACGGTAGAGCGTCTCGAAGGCAACGACCTGCTGGCCCGCGAGTTGCAGGCAGTCGAAGGTGAAGGTCACGTCCACGGTGCCGTGGTCGTGGTCCGGCGTGAAGGTCGCCTCGGCGGTGACGGCCTTGCCGTCCTCGCCCTTCAACGCCTCGCCGGTCTTCTTGTTCATGATCTTGCCGACAGCCTTGTACTCCTTGCCGGGGATGAGCCCGGTGTAGGAGATGGTGTCGACGAGCGTGGCCTTGCCGTCGGCGATGGCGAACTTATCGCCATCCACGCCGTCCTTGGCGGTGGTGCCGATGCTGGGCTTGGTGAATTCGACGGTCTGGCCCTCGTCGTCGATGTCGGCGTGGGCGCAGACTTTCTTGCCGAGGCGGTAGAGCGTCTCGAAGGCCACGACCTTCTTGCCAGCGAGAGCGCTGGCGTCGAAGGTGAAGGTGACGTCCACGGTGCCGCTGGGGTGATCCGGGGTGAAGGTGGCCTCGGCGGTGACGGCCTTGCCGTCGACCTTGAGGGCCTCGCCCGTCTCCTTATCCATCAGCTTGCCCTTGACCGTGTACTCCTTGCCGGGGATGAGCCCGGTGTAGGCGACGGTATCCACGATGACGGCCTCGGGGTCGATGACCGCCTGCTGGTCGCCGTCGATGCCGTCCTTGGCGGTGGTGCCGATGCTGGGCTTGGCAAACTCGACGGTCTGGCCCTCGTCGTCGATGTCGGCGTGGGCGCAGATCTTGGTACCGCCACGGTAGAGCGTCTCGAAGACGACCACGCTCTCACCGTCGAGGTCAGTGGCATCGAAGGTGAAGGTCACATCCACGGTGCCGTAGGTGCCATCCGGGGTGAACTTCGTCTCGGCGGTGTACTCCTTGCCGTTCTCATTGAGCAGGGGGTCGCCCGTGGACTTGAGCATAAGCTTGCCCTTGACCGTGTACTCCTTGCCGGGGATGAGATCCTTGTAGGAGACGGTGTCGACGATGACGGCCTCGGGGTCGGTGGCGCTGTGCTGGTCACCATCAACGCCGTCCTTGGCGGTGGTGCCGATGGAGGGCTTGGTGAATTCGACGGTCTGGCCCTCGTCGTCGATGTCGGCGTGGGCAGCCAGCTCCTTATCGCCACGGTAGAGCGTCTCGAAGGCCACCACGCTCTCGCCCTTGAGGGCGCTGCCGTCGAAGGTGAAGGTGACGTCCACGGTGCCGGTGGTGTCGGCGGGGGTGAACTTCGCCTCGGCGGTGACGGGCTTGCCGTCCTTGTCCTTCAAGGGCTCGCCGGTGGATTTCACCATAAGCTGGCCCTTGACCGTGTACTCACGGCCCGGCACGAGGTTCTTGTAGGAGACCGTGTCGACGATGACGGCCTCGGGGTCGATGACCGCCTGCTGGTCGCCGTCGATGCCGTCCTTGGCGGTGGTGCCGATGCTGGGCTTGAGGACACGGAGCGTCTGCTCGGTGTCATCAAGGTCCTTGTGCTCGCAGACGGTGCTCCCGTCGCAAGTCAGCTCCTCGAAGACGACGACCTTCTTGCCCGCGTAGCCGAGCAGGTCGACGGTGATCTCCATCTCCACGGAGCCGGATTGACCGGCGGGCGTGAAGCCCTTCTCCACGGGGCCACCGATGACATCACCAGTCTTCTGGTCGACGAGCGTGGCGCGCATGGTGTACGCCTTGCCGGGCACGAGGCCGGTGAACTCGACGTGATCGGTGACGACGGCCTGCTCATCGGGGAGGATCAGCTTGTCGCCATCCATGCCGTCGCGCGCGCTCGTGTGGATGTACGCCTCGGTTTGAAGGCTGTCGTCGATGGTGCCGAGGTCGACCGTCACTGAGTCGCGCTTGACGGTGATTCCCTCGATCTTCACGAGGACGAAGCCCTCGTTCGCAGCGCAGCGCAGCTCCTCGACGGTGTAGGTGTCGTAGGGCAGCGCGCCCAGCTTGTCGTTTGCCGGGACGGTCTTGCCGTCCTTGGCAAGGCCGAACCAGATACCGGCCTCGGAGTCGAGGTCCTCCTCTGCGGCGGTGTCGTTGGCGTTGGTCTTATGGGTGTGCTTGTTCCACTCGGCTGCGGTGGACGCGTAACCGTTCTCGTCGGTGACGATCACATGGCTCTCGCCAGTGGTCTCGGAGGTGATGCGGAACGGTACACCGGCGAGGCGGGACATGTCCGCCTCGGAGACCTTGACGAACTCAAGATCGCCGCGCTTGACTTGGTTCTTCACCGCGCCTTCGACGCCGTTGACGATCTGACCGTCCTTGCTGATGTCGAACTCGTGGGCCTTGCCGTCGGTGAGAAGATAGCCGTCGCCGACTGCCACCTCTTGGATGGTGTACCTGCCGAAGGGCAGAAGGTCGGCGGCGGTGGACGCCTCTCCGTTCTTGATGGTGAGTTCGGTGATGACCTCACCCTTCTGGAAGGTCACGCCGCCGCAGATGACGGGGTCCTCGTTGAGTGACTTGACCTTGAAGCGGGTGCCATCGAGATTCGCGGCACCGAGGGAGGTGGGCAGCCCACTCTCAAGGTCGCGCTTGGAGACCTTGACGCCGCCGCGCGCGATCTCATCCTTTGCGGTGAAGGAGTAGATCTTGCCGTCCTCGGAGACCGTGGCGTGGATGTCCGGGGCGGTGACGAGGTAGCCGCCGTTGCCCGACGTCTCGCGGATGATATACTTGCCGAAGGGCAGGCAGTCGCCGGTGGTCGACGCGAAGCCCTTGGCATCGGTGGTGATGGTCTTGACGACCTGACCCTTGGCGTAGGAGACGCCATCCACCATCACGTCGTTGTCGCCGTTGTTGATGATGGAGAAGGTGATGCCCTCGAAGCTGGCACCGCCCTGCGGCTTGGAGCCGGTCTGGGCGTCGAGCTTCTGCACCGACACGCCGCCGCGCTTGACCTCCTCGGAAACCTTCGGGGTGTTGTACGTGCTCTCGGTGGACGCGTCGCCGGGGGCCTTGATCTTCTGCACGGACACGAAGTCGGTATTGAGGTTGTAGCCGTCTGGTGCCTTGGTCTCACGGATCACGAGCGTGCCGCGAGGAAACACGCGGATGCCGTTCATTTCATAAAGCGGGTCGCCAGAGACAAGATCACTGTATTGCAGACTGATTGTGCCATTCTTATTCGTTCTAAACACCCAAGTGCGGGTTGGTGCGCCGGACGCCTCGGCCTGCTGCTCGGTGTCGTAGAATCCGTCGTAGTAGCGCACGGTGAACTCGGCACCCTCAAGGGACGCGGAGCCCTGCGGCAGGTTGTTGGCGTTGTATGACTTATCGCCGTCGTACTTCGCGATGATCACACCGGCGGGGTCGTTGATGGGCGTTTCGTACACGACGCCGTTGTTCACTGCGACGGTGGCGTTCGCTGCGACGTTCACGGTGTAGACCGTGGGGTCGACTTGGAAGCCCTCGCTCGCCTTGCCCTCCTTGACGTAGTAGGTGCCGGTCTTGAGATCGCCGGAGGTGGCGTTGCCCGCCGGGTCCGTCACCATGGTCGCGACCCACTGCGTGCAGCCGGGGTCGGAGTAGATGCCGTACTCGGCACCCGCAAGGGAGTACAGGGCGTTGCCGTCCGTGCAGCCGGGGTTGGCGCTCTGCTTGTGGAGCGAGATCTTGCCGTAGCGGAGCACTGCCCAGATCGCGTTGCCCACCGTCTGGGTACGCCACGGCGGGCGACCGACCATGTGACCGTGATCGAACGGGTGAATCTGGTTGATGTCGGATGTGATGTAGCTAGTGGCGACGGTCACGATGTACGTGCCATCGCCGCGATCGACAGCCGTGAACGGATAGTTACCGTCAACGGGAGTCGGCCAGCCGTGATTGAGGCAGTAGCCTTGGATCACCTGCCCGTCCGGCATGGTGAGGTTGAAGAGCGTGCCGCCATCCCACGCCGAGCGGACGCACTGCACATAGCATGTGCCGCTCATACGGGACTGCACGTCCGCGCTCTCTGCGGCGAACGCCTGCACCGGCAGCGTGCTCACGGTGAGCATCAGCGCCAGAAACAGGTTGAACGCCTTGGACCGCTTGAGGCGGTCCATGAACTTGCGTGCCATTTCCTTACCTTCCTTTCTGTTGTTCGTCGATGGACGCGACATATGGGATATGTTAGCACTGGCGGGGCATCACCTCGCCCCGAGGTCGCGATCGGCCCGATCGGCGGGTCCGTTGACGGCACCCCGCGCCTCCCGCGCGTCGCCGCACTCCATATCAAGGTCAACGCCGGGTCCGCTGGCGGAATCGGGTGCGACAGAACCGAGTTCATCGCGTGTCAGGAGGCGTCCCTCGCCGCCGAACACGCCGCAATCGTCGAGGACGGCGTAATCGACCCTCACGAAGTCGCCCTCATCGAACGCCATGCCGCACGAGCCTAGGACCTCGATGGTAAGTTCGGGGTCGTCCGCACTGCGGTAGCCCCAGAACAGCCCGCCGTCTTGCTCGCCCCACTCTCCCTCATCGGGATCGAAGGTGAACCCCGCGAAGTAGAAACCGTACCCCCACGGGCTGTCATCGTCCTCGGTGAGGTGGCACTCGGCGACCGCCTGCCTGCCGCCGCCGAGGTCCATGGCCCAAGCGGCCTTCTGCACTTCGACGTCGGCCTCGGAGAAGTCATAGCCGGTGCGGTCCGTGAGGCGGTCATATTCCTCGTACCAGCCACCGGCCTCGGCCTGCGCGCTCACCTCCGCCTTCACCTGACCGGAGAGAATGCGCGCGATCTCCTTGACCTTGCGCGAGTCGCCGATCTCGATGGCCGCATCCAGCGCGTAGGCCGTCCTTGCCATCTGGATACCCTCGTCCCACATACCGACACCTCCCTAATACTGCCTGCCGTCGACCTGCTGCGCGCGCTCACCCATGGCCCCCGATGCCTCGCGGGCATCGCGGCCCTCGGCGTCGAGGTCGAGGCCGTCATGCGCGGCGCGGGGCGTCACCGTGGCGTCGGCGCGCTGTGGGCGCGCGGCGTGGCCCCCGCGAGCCTGATGCGGCTGGCGCTCGGCCTGCCGCTGCTGCGCGCGCTCGCGATAGGCGCGGTACTGATCCTTTAGACAGTCGCGCAGCTCCGTGCTGGTTATGGTGATGGTGCGCTTGTCCGGCTGCCAAGCGCCGTTGGCGTCGCGCCCGCCGAAGTCGCGCGTGAGCGTGATCCTCCACGGCTCGCCCGTGGTCCTGTTGCGCTCGGGCAACAGGATCGAGTGGGAGCGCGACCCGTCGCGACCGCCCGCGTCGATCTGGTTGGCGGACACGACGAAGCGGTAGAAGGAGGCGTCCATGCCGCCGACCTTGGTGCCGTGGGGCAGCGTGACCTCCGCGAGGGGCTTGACGCCGCCATCCTTGTCGGGCACGTCGAAGTAGCGCACGCTCTCGCTGTCGCGGCCTATCTTGGCGGGGACGACGGCGAACACGCTGTTGCGGTCGGATCCATCGGCCCCGGATGGCGCTGCGGGGGCGGGCGCGGAGACCCTCAAGAGGTATGAGGAGACGGTCTGCTCGACGGCGGCGCGGTACGCCTCCGGCGTGGATCCGGGGCTCGCGGCCAGCGCGCGGCGCGCCATCTTGCCGAACGCCTCGCGGTCATTCAGGATCGAGTGGACGCCCATGGCGACCTTGGCGGCGGACTCACCTGCACCGCGCTCCATGGCGATGGCGCTCCCGCGCCGCAGGAGGGATGGGCGGAGGAGGGCCTTGACCTGCGCGAGCCCGCCCGTCTCGCGGATCTCCGCCTTGGTGAGCGGGCGCGGCCTCATCGGCTCCTCGCCCGCGCGGTGCAGGAGGCGCGCCTCATAGAGGAGAGCGGGGTCGATGCGGTGCGCGGCGGGGCGCAGGGCCGTGAGGGTCTCGGCTGCATCGCCGGGCGGGACGGTGTCCATCTTCTCGAACTTCCACGCGCCGTTGGCGAACGTGTAATCCCTGAGTTCAAGGGAATAGGCGACTCCGCCATCCACCGCATCGGAAGATTTCAGCTCGGCGGTGGTGACGGACTGCCCGCCGTCGGCCTCAGACGCCACTGCGGCCCACTGGCACTCGGCTTCCTCGGGGTCGAACCACTCCGAGGAGGCGGTAGGTTGTGAGTTCAGGTCCATGATGTGTTCTCCCTTCGCGCATGTCGCTCTGCGACCGCGTTGACGTTTTAAGATGATGGCATGTCAAAATGTTGACATGCCATCATCTTTACAGCCTATCTTATCTGCTCCGAGCGCTCATGGGCGTCGCGCCTGGCCATGCCCTCGCTGAGCTCGCGCGCCTCACGGCCCTCGGCATCGAGGTCGAGGCCGTCGCCAGCGCCAAGCTGCGCGAGAATGTCGTGAAGATCCCTTCCAGAGGATGGTTCGGGCTGGCTGCGAGGCTCGACATCGTGCTCGCAGAGATACCATTCGACGTCGATGGCGTCAAGTTCCCACTCTACGGCGGTATTGAGACGGTCGTTGATGTCCTCGGCGACCTCGCGGGCCCCCTCGGGGGAGATCTCGTACCTCTTGCCGAAGTCGCTCAGGATCTTCTCCGGCGTCATGCCGGTGATGGCGAAATCGGGATGGGTGCAGCCGCGCAGCTCGCACAGCGCGTCCATGAGGTCGTGCCTGTAGCCGCCGGACGACCATGAGCGGGTCGCCGGGTCGTAGCCCTGCGCCACGATGAAGGGGGTGTGGTCGTTGCCGGGGTTGAACAGCAGGGCGTCGCGGCGCGGCTCACCTCCGGTCTGCCATGCCCCCACTTCCACCGTGTCGATCACCACGAGGCGGTCTTTCCACGATCCGGCTCGGGCACCGGTGCGCAGATCCACCCCCTTGTCGCGAAGGCCGCGCATCTCCGCCTCGTAGCGGTCGATGTCCTCCTCCGTCAGCCACTCCGGTTTCTCGGGGACCATATCGAACAATTCGCGCATCTTCGTGATCTGGGACTCAACGCTCCCGGCCCATAACTGCCGCTCGGCCCCGGCGATGGTGCCGTCGCCACGGGCGGCTGCCTCCGCGCAGACACCGAGGAAGTAGTCGCAGTCGCCCTTCAACCGGTCGAGCAGCATATATTCGAACTGTCTGTCTGCCATGGCCTACACCTTCCTTATCCTAGGGGCAATCCCCGAAATCATCCTCTTCCGCCGGTTCGTCATCGACGTCGTATCCGTCCTAATCGTCCAGCGCGGCGGCGTTTGCTGCCTCGGCCCTGAGGACGGCCTCAAGGGCAGCGGTGGTGTACCCCATCATGCCCGCCACCTCGTCATCGGTCTTCTCATCATCGGGGGTCGCGCGGCGCAGATAGTTGAACAGCGCCAGCGCGCGCTCGTTGATGGAGGTCGTGACGTGATCCGAGAAGCACAGCACCTCCTGCCCGGAGAACTTGACGCCGTTGATGAGATCGTCGCCCTGTCTCCAAACGAGCAGCTCGCCGTCGCAGACGATCTTGGCGATGCCGCCGACCTCATCCGGGCCGAGGATCAGCAGCTTGTAGGAGGGGTGGCGAGGTGCCGGTGCGAGGCCGTCGCGGCCCGATGCGGCATCGCTTGCGGGCAGCTCGTACCAGAACGCCTCAAGCACGAGGCCGTCCGTGGAGAGCAGGTCGAGGCGCAGACGGAACTCGGTGAGCACGTTGCCCCCGTGCCTGCGGAATGGCTCGGATGCGCAGAACGTCTGCGTGTCGAACGAGTCGATCACGCCCGATTGGTAGTAGACCGTGATGTGCATGGCGTCCCGCCCCTCCGTATCGCCTCGACGGCAACAGTATATCCCTCCTGCGCGGCGTCAGGGTTAGCGCCGCCGGGCGGCGTACTCGGGTGTGTCCGGCTGCCGTGGGGCAAGGCCATGCGCCACGCCGCGCGCGTCGCTGGCCTCTGCGTCGAGGTCGAGGCCGGAGGCATCCCTTGCATCCACGAGGTTGAAGCGGCGGCCTGCCGCGACCGCGATTTTCTCGGGCTGTTGGGGGGCGGTGCGGGCGGTCAGCCACGCTGGCCTCCGATTCCCGTTTTCCGCAAACCAAGCATCCACCTGAACGCCGGAGGCCGCAAGCGCTTGGGTCACGTTCACGATGGCCTCGGGCGGGACGAGGACACCCCGCTCGTAGCTTTGGTATGCGGGTATGGAAAGGCCCGCAGCGATAGCGAAGTCCGCCGCGCTGCGGTATCCAGCCTCTCGACGCATCCTTTGAAGGGCGCGGTCGGGGTCGGCGTTTAGCGGTTTACCGTCGAGCCAGCAATCGTAGATGTCGTCGTATGAGTAGCCGTAGCGGTTGCACAGCTCTTCGAAGATGCGCTCTCGCGCCACGGAGTCGGCAATGCCGATGGAGTCGTAGAAGCTGCCGCCGGTGGGCACGGCGGAGAGGGCGTCATCGAAAGTGACGACGGGGTTTATCTTTGAGCCGAGAGGGTCCTCGGGATATGCCTGCATATACCAGTCGCGCAGCGTCACGCCACCCTCGCGACGTATGACCTCGCCCAATGTCTCTGCGACGAGCGCGACGGCAGCCGCGACATCCCCATCCTTGAAGTGCGTGATGTCCTGACCGATGAGAAGAGTGGAGTATGAGTCTCGACCGCCCTTCCAGCGAATGGGGGCGTCCTCTTCGGTCAGCTTCTTGAACCCGTTCAACCACGTCAGAGGGGTGTCCGGGTCGCCCTTTGCGGAGACGGTTACCGAGAACGTGCGTCCGGTCGTGGGGGACTCGCGGGAGATGAGAAGACCGTAATGCTCGCACTCCTCGACCCAGTTCTCGAAGGTGGTGCCTTCCTGCCGCTGCTCGACCAGACCGGGTGCGATCTCAAAGTAGACTCGCAGCTCGGCCTCCGTGCGTGGCGCGGAGAAGAACCCTTCGTCGTCATAGCTCACCCACACGCGCTGCCACGCATCGGGCGGGACGGGAGCCTTGACTTCATCCATGTGAGTTCTCCTTTCATGGAACCGGCCTTTAGATGATTCTACGCCCCCATGCGGACGAGATCGGCTATCAGCCGCCGAAGAGGTCGCGGGCCCACGCGCCGGATTTCACCACGCCGATGATGAGTAGAATCGGGAGCCCGAAGGGCGCGATAAACGGGAGGATACTGACAGTGCCGTCAATGACGATGTCTCCGACATGGATGTAGGTCGCGCACAGCTTCGGCATGATGGTGAGCAGGAAGGCCATAATCGTACCGGCGAGGCAGGCGGCGGCGAAGTTTTTGAGAAAGTTAATCCCCATGCTGCGGGTCTGTTCGAAGCCGAGCAATGAAATCGGGATGGGGCTGAACGCCGCGAGGATGTAGATCTGGATCGCGCGCGCCGCCGCCATGACCCATGCGATGACGACGGAGACGAATCCCGTCAGTTGCAGAAGGAGAGCCATGATGAGGATAATAAACATATTGCCGATTCCCACGCCGTCCGGAATGGTGATCGGCGAAAGGTCCGGGTCGGCTGAATCGAATATGGTCTTGGTGATCTCGTTGAAGAGGTCGAACACGGCGGCGCAGATGTCGATCGAGTTGAGGATAAGGAATCTGATGATGACGTAGAGCACGGCGAGGAACACGATCTCCTTGACCGCCGGGAAGGTGGAGGTTGAGTCGATGCGCTGCGAGATCTTGACGACCTGCACGAGCATGACGAGGCTGAGGATGGAGCCCGCGAGAGGCACGATGAGCGTCTTGTGAACGGTGTTGATCGTCTGCCATACGGCATCAGTGCCCTCACCGTTGCCGAAGAGACTCTTGAACGAGCCGGTGAGGAAGTTCTCCGTACCGAAGGCGGACATGGTGTTCGCATAGGTGTTGAGCAGACTCTCGGCGGGATCGCGCAGGAACTTATCCACGAGCCACGCGCCGGGATCTTTAAGAATTTCTCCGAGGTCTTCGAGCACACCGGCATGGGCGGGGGTCGCGAAGACGACCGAGAACATGAGCAGGAGCAGAATGCAGGCCAGCAGCTTCGGGGCGAAGCGGCGCAGGTGCGCCGCTCTCAAGATCGAGGCGGTTTCGTTATCCATTTCGGAGCATCCTCCCTTACTGCTGTGACCCATAGGAGTTCTTGACGGTGAACTTGCCGTCCTCGGTGCCGTAGGTAACGGAGACCGAGGACTTGCCGGAGTTGTTGAGGTCGAACCACGTGGTGACGGTGCCCTCGTTCCAGTCGCGCTCGGCGATGCCGCGCCACTTCGCCTCGGTGGCCGTCGGGACGTTGAGGGAGCAGAAGTCGCGCAGGGCGTCGCCGAGTTCGTCCTCATCGCCGCCGAGCATCGACTTGATGCCGCCGTTGAGGCCCTTGACCTCAAGCGAGCCGTCAGATGCTGCGGTGCGGGTGTAGCCGTCGGCCTCGAACACCGTAAAGGCGGAGCTTGAGATCTTTGCCGTCGATGTGCCGGTCTCGGTGTCGGTGACGAGGGTGTGCTTGAGCACGAAGCTGCCCTCATCGGTCTCGATGACGGCCTCGGCGACCTCGGTTGACTTTCCATCCGCCGTGGTCGGCGCATGCGTGATGAGGTCGCTTACCACATACGGGTGTATCGTGGCCTCGGTGCCGTCCTCGCCCTTGGCGTGGTCGGTGAAGGTAACGCCGGTGAAGGTGAGGAAGTAGCTGTCGTTGCGCGCGGTCCAGACGTTGGACGTAAGCTCGGCGATGAACTCGGTTGTCTGACTGTCGTACTCATCCATCTTCGCGCGCTGGTCGTCGGTGAGCTTCGCAAGGGCCTTGTCCGTCTCGGAAAGCTCGGCATCGCCATCGCCCACGGGGTCCTCGCCCTGCTCGGTGATCTCCTCCTTCTGCGCCTCCATGGTGCGCTCGCCCTGCACCATCGCGCAGCGCGCCATGGATAGGACGGCGACCATCGCCAGAACCGCGAGCGCGGCCACGACCAGTCCTCGATGCTCTTTCAAGATCAGTTTCAGAAGTTCCATAAGCGTCCTCCGTTACCAGACCCGGTTGGCCTCAAGGGCCGCCCGGTCGAAATACTTGCCCCACTTGTCCATGTCATCGCCGATGGGCGTGCCGCCCGTGTCTCCGAGGCGGTCCGAATTGCGCTCGTAGATCTCGTAGTGCAGGTGCGGGCCGGTCGAGTTGCCGGTGGAGCCCACATAGCCGATGACCTGTCCCTTGCGAACATGGTCCCCCTCGGACACGGCGAAACGGGAGAGGTGGGCATATCCGGTCTGCACCCCGAGGGAGCCGTGGTTGATGCGGACGTAGTTGCCCCATGTGCCGACGTACTTGGCGTTGACGACCACGCCGTCAGCACTGGCGAAGACGGGCGTGCCCATCCCGGCCTGTATGTCGAGCCCCCAATGCTCCGGGTAGGTGCCCCATTGGGGAGAGTCCGACGGCCATTGGAGGTCGCCGACACCGGCGATCGCCCCGCCGCCCGTGCGCAGCGCGTCTAGGACGCGGCGCGCGTGCTCGTTGCGGGTCGGCAAGTTCATCTCATCCAGACCGCACCGCTCGAAGTGCCTCGCGAAGATCTCCACGGCGGTCTCCAACTGGTCGTCGTTGATGCAGGCCATGAAGTCGTCGTAGTTGGATCGGAATGACCAGCCGCCACCGCGCGCCATGGTGAACTCATCCCAGAAGAAGTCGAGCTGGGCCGAGATGTCCGTGTGGGGCACGCCGCGCGCGTCGCAGAAGGCGCGCAGGCCGTTGAGACGCCCGCCGAGCCACTGGCAGAGTCCGAACGCGCCGCTGGCCCCGTTGACCGCAGCGGGGTTTACCCCAGACTCTTGGTACATGTTGCCGATGATGGCCGCGACCTGAACCTCATCGAGCCCCTTGTCGAGCAGGTACTCGGCCACGATCCGCTCGTTGCCCTCAAGGACGGACGTCTCCGAGGAAGCGCCGCCGCCGAAGATCATGAGGAGGAGCGGTATGAGGAGAATGATGGCGAAGATGATGACGATGGGCAGACACCCGACGCCCCCGGCTGCCGCTGCGGCTCCTCCCGCAGCGGATGAGGAGGCCGAGGCGGAGCCGACCGCCGAGGCGGATGCCTTCGCGCCAGCCGCCTTTGCTGCGGACGAGGACGCCGCGCTCCTCGCCGCCTGCTGCTCCGATATGGCCCTCATCTGATGCCGCTTGGCCTGCATGCGCGTCTGGGTGCGGGCTGCCGATTTGGATGCGGAGCGCGGGGAACCGGGCTTGCGCGATAGGCGGCGTCCCACGGAGCGCATCGCCCTGTACCCGGCGCGGCTGCCGAAGTAGACGTCGTCGACGCCCTCTATCTCGGATCCACGGAGCATGGATCCCGTGGCCCTCATGAGGGCGTCCGCCCCCGGTCCACGCAGGCCACGTTGTGCGCCACCGGCGGCGCGGGCCGCTGATCCGCCAGCGACCTTGTCGGCATGTCTCTGGGCAGCACCCCTCGCCGCCTTGGCACCGTAATAACCAACGTATGCGATGGTGTCGAGGCCCTCGATCTCCGACCCGGCGAGCGTCGACGACACGGCGCGACGCGCCATCGCGGCCGCGCCCGTCGCTCTTGGACCGCTCTTGGGCGAGACTGTCGCATTCACCGCGTCGCGTTGGTCGAGGGAGCTCAAGCCGTCCGAGAAGGGCGGCGCATCGGGGACGGCGGTTGTGCCGATTCGGATGGCCGTCGGTGCGACGCCCTCTCCCGACGGACCTGAGAGCACGCCGCCACTATGCCGGGGTGACGAAACGCGCGCCACATCGCGCGCGCCGTGGTCGAGCACGAGGGACGCTCCGTGATCCGAGCTGGTGACGATGCCGGTGTTCACCGCGTCGTTCAGCTCCGTGCGCGCGAGGCCGAGAGAGGCAGCCGTGCGCTGCGATTCCGTTTTGACCAGATCGGACGCGCTCACCGTTCAGCTCCTTCCTTTTCGACGATCCGCCTGCCCGCAGATTCCGTGCTACCTCATCGGTCGATGGCATCGCGCCACAAATCGGGGGACTCCGCCGAGAGTGACGACGCCGTGTCGCGCATGTCGCGCGCCTCCGCATCCAAGTCGAGGCCGTAACCCCGTGCATGCGCGACCACATCATAGGAGTCCCCGACCTCGCGCACGATGAAACCTTCGCCGGTCTCCACGCCGATCATCGAGTCAAGCTCATCTCGGTTGAGGTCGAGGTAGAGCACCTCGCCGTCGATGTCGAGGTTCGCGATGCGGTAATACTGTCCCATGATGGTCACCTCGCCTTACTCGTCGTTGGGGTTCGTGGAGAAGAGCGCATACAGCGGGTTCTTGGACCCGTCCGGCATCTTATCGGGGAACTTGCCCCGGATGGGGATGCGGGCCGCCCCCGCGATGAGCAGGCCGTCTCCGGGCTCCACGCTCTCATCGATGCACTCCTCCTCCTGTTCGGAGAGGTTGAGCAGGCTCGACCACTCCAAGCGGTCCACAGGGGACTGCTTGAGGAGCATGAGGAAATCGGCGTTGAGCACGATGTTCTGCGCGGCCTCGTTGTTGAGCATCGCCACGGCGTTCTGGGTGATTCCGGTGAGAAGCAGGCCGAACTTGCGGCCCTCGTTCGCGAAGCGGGAGAAGTAGTTGAGCACCGTGGGGTAGTCGAACAGAGACTGGATCTCCTCGACGTACAGCCACGTGCGCACGCCGCGCTCGTAGTTGCTGTACATGCGGTTTCGCACCGCCTCGCACACGTTGATGAGCGCGAACACCAGCATGGAGTCCGGCAGCTCGCGCAGGTTGAAGTCGATGATGCGGTTGTCGAAGCTCACGTTGGTCGGGCGGTTGAAGAAGGACATGGAGCCCTTGACGAAGCGCTCGTAGCGCAGCGCGATCGCGCGCGCCTCCGGCTCGGGCTGCTCGCGCAGGATCTCGTAGAAGTCGCCGAGGAGCGGCGGGTCGCCGCCGTCCTCTCGGCGGCCGAAGGCCATCTCAACGCAGCGCGTGATGATGGACTGGTCGATCTCCGACAGCTTCTTACCGGCCTCGGCGGCGGATGCCCCGGCCTGCGCCAGCATGGCGTCCGTCTTGAAGGCGACCTGCGCCTCAGCCGACATATGGCTCACCGACACGGTGTCGAAGGGGTTGAGCGATGCCCCGGAGGTGACGGAGAAGTCGAAAACGGAGCCGCCGTAGCGGCGCGCGATGCCGGTGTACTCGCCCGCACGGTCGATGACGAAGATCTCATCGGTGGGGTTGGTCAGGATCGTGCCGGTCATCTCCGTCTTGACGAACATGCTCTTGCCCGATCCGGTCTTGCCGGAGATGAATCCCATGGGCGACGCGAGTTTCTTGCGGTCGCAGAAGACTAGGTTGCGGCTGTGCTTGTTCTGGCCGCAGTAGTTGCCGCCCTCGTCCGCGAGTTCCTGCGTGGCGAAGGGCATGAGCATGGTGATCTCGGCGGTCGTCGAGTAGCGGGACACGTCGATGTGGTTGTAACCCAGCGGCAGCATGGAGTTGAGGGCCTCGGGCTGGCGGTAGTCCAGCACGTCGAGTTCGATGGAGTTGCCTCGCGCAGAGCTGATGATGCGCAGCACTTGGTTGTCGAGCTGATGCCTGCTGGGCGCATAGGTGTAGACGAGGCCGGTGAATTGATAGAGGTGCTGGCCCTTGCCCGTGAGCTCGTTGAGGACGCCCTCAGTCTCCTCCTTGCTGTATCGCAGCTCATAGGGAAGGATGGAGAAGTCGTAGCCCTTGCTCACGGCGGCGCGCTGCTCCTCGATGACCTCCTTGTCGATCCACGCGGAGCGCTGCTGCACGAACGCCTTGGCCTTGGCCTGCTCGATGGGCTGCGCGAACCACGACACGGCCATGGGGATCGGGAGGTCCACGATGTCGGCCAGCGCGCGGTCGGTCAGCTCGGAGCCGAAGCGGCGGAACACGAGCACCTGCCCCCACATATCGTCGAGCCGAAAGCAGTCGCAGCGGCCCTCAGGCTTGAAGTCGATGGTCGTGGGGGCGATGAGATCCTTGGTGGTCTGTGGCATGCGCAGGCCGAGGTCGCGCTTGTAGTCCATGTCGAAGGGCTTGCCGGGGTTCAGCAGGCCGTGCAGGACCGTGAGGCGGTCCTTTCCGTCCAAGGTGCGGCACTTCGACCCGACGCCGCCCAGAAGGCGCGAGGACGATGCCTCAAGGCGCGAGAGCTTCGGCACCGAGGCGTCGGCGGTCTCTGCGGCACAGGTGATCGTCATGAAGCGGCGGCGACGGATGTTCGAGACGCCCTGCCGGGTCTTTTCCGCTAGGATCGCGTTGAAGGTCTCCGCGTCCTCGGCGGCCTGCGCCGTGATCTGGCGCTGGGGGTCGAAGAAGCGGCGCGAATCGAGTTCCTCGCGCAGGATGAGCGTGTTTACGACGGTCATCTGGACGGTCGAACCGGGGCCGAACCCGTCGTAGAGCTTGCCCATGGACTTGAACATGTTGAGCTGCACGTCGTCCCGGACGCTGTGGTAGCTCGTATCGGCGAACTCGATGGTCTGGGAGAACAGGCCCTCGCCGACCTCGCAAATGCCGTCCTGATACATGCGGTCATAGCCGATGTACGCGGTGACGTCCTTGGCGGCGCGACGCAGCGCCGTGGAGCGCGCGCCGCGCGACGATAGCTCCTTGTCGCGCTCCTTGAGCTGACGCTTTATGGACGTGTACTCCTTGCTGCGGGCCTTGGCTTGCCGCTTGGCCTCGCGGGCGTCGGCCTTGGCCTGCCGCTTGGCGGCGCGGCGCTCCTTGCGCGTGAGCCTGCGCCCGGCGGGCTCGCCGCCCGCACCGGCCAGAGACCCGAGGGCGTCCACGTCTATGTCGGAGCGCTCCGGCATGGGCATGGACGCGGGCGTGCGCGCAGCCGATCCAGCGGGACGCGCGATGGGGTCCTCCGCGATGTCAGATGAGCACTCGGCCCTCTCGGGGGCTGTAGCACTCGATTCCGTTGCGCTTGAGGAGTTTTCGGTATTTACGCTCATAGATCTCTCCCTTTTTGCTCTTCGCGCCGAGGCGCTCCGCGAGCCCGATCTTATACATCGTCGGGCGGTAGTAGAGTGTCGTGCGCGAGAAGTTGTGCAGGAACCAGTACATGGCGAACTGCTCGAACTTCATGCCGTGCGGGCGAAGGAACCCGCACGCCCAGAACGGCAGGCTCAGCGCGTATATGACCATCATGTAGTCGCCGGGGTTCACGCCGATGACGAAGTACATGTAGAGGCCCGCGATCACCGAGAGGCCCAGCGCGCCGAGAACGCAGATGAGCGTGCGCGCCGTCATCTTGCCGATGATCTTCGGCTCGTACTCGCCGATGTCCTTGTGGACGGGGACCGACAGCACGGCTCATCCCTCCCTTAACCGGCGAAGCTGGTGTCGAGGGTGCCGAAGTAGATCGCGGCACCGATCACGATGCCGCCGCCCACGATCATCGCGATCGCGCCAGCCAGCTGGCCTCCTCCGCCTTGGATTCCGTCCTTGACGGTCATACCGAGGTTCACCAGACCGAATACGATCAGGACGCCGCCCAGAAAAGTGACGCCCTGGCTGATGAGCTTCATGACTTCACCCAGCATGTGTCTCCTCCTTTTTGATCTCGCCGCGCGGCCCTTCGCCGCACGGCATGTTCCCATACATCTTAGCAGCTATGCCTTCGTTGCATCCTTGTTCTCGTCCTTGCCGTCACCTCCTTTCTGCCCCTCGCCCGCGCGGATCGCGCTCAGGTACCCCTTGAAGTCGAACGGCTCCGTGAACTTCGCGTGGGAGACGAGGTGGAGGGCGCGGGCGAGGTGACGCGCGATAAAGCCCTTGACGACCTGACCGCCGAGCATGGGCACGGGCTTGTGGCCGGGGTCTATCAGGGCGTAGCGCGGGTGGCTCTCAAGGGGGTACTTGTCGTCCATCAGCGGGCTCGCTCCGGCGATGAGCAGTATCGCCTTGCGGCGCGAGAGCTTGGCGATCTCCGCCGCGTCGATGAGGTCGCGCCCTTGGATCTGCATGTTCTTCGAGGCAGACGGCGACTGCCCGCTGGACTCGTTAAAGGTCATCTGGTTGATCGTCTGCTTGCCGATCATCTCCGAGATCTCCCGGTTGGTCTCGTTGGATTTACCCCCGAGAAAAAGCGTCGTATCGCAGCAGTCGATGATCGTCTTGGCGTTCTTGTCGTAGCGGGCCTCTAGCTGCGCCATGCTCTGCAAGATGACCGTGATGCCGATGTTGCGGCTTCGCACGACGGCGATGGTCTGCTCTATGTCCGGGATCGTGCCGATGTTGGCGAACTCGTCGAAGATGAAGTTGACTGGCACGGGCAGCTTACCGTGGTAGTCGATGGCGGCGCGGTTGCACAGGAGGTTGATCGTCTGCCACATCATGATCGCGTGCAGGAAGGAGAAGGACTTGTCTGTGTCGGACATGCAGGCGATCAGCGCCGTCTTCGGGCGGCCCGGGTCGCCCATCTTGTCCAGCTCCATCTCGTCGTCCTTCAAGATCTCGCGGACCTCGCGCAGGCGGATCCGCGCCAGACGGGTGTTGCAGGTGATGAGGATGGACTTGAGGGTCTTACCGGCGGCTACGCGGAAGTCGTTGTAGTAGCCCAGAGCGATGTCCTCATCCGGGGTGAGGCCACCGCGATCTGCCGGGCACACATGGTCGCCGCGCCGCTCGAACTGGCTGGGGACCTCGATGAAGGCGGACCCGCCGGTGCCGACTGGCACCGCGTCGCGGCTGAGGTCCGCGCCCGCCGGGCGCTGCTGCCCGCCCTCGCGCTTCTTGTACTTCTTACCCGTCTCGATTTGCAGGAACAGCAGGTCAAGTGGGCTTTTGAAGCTCTCATCCCCCTCGCGCGCCTCCGCCATGGAGAGCAGCGTCAAAACGCCGGAAAGGGAGTAGTACTTGGGATGGAACCAGTCGCGCAGAAGGAAGATGAGCGCGGTGAGCAGCAAGCGCATGGAGTCGCCCCAGAACGGGTCGCCGGGCGTGCCGTCGCCGTCGGTGTTGGCGATGAAGCAGTTGACGAACGACAGAACGTCGGAGTCGGTGCGCACGTATGCGAGCGGGTTGTAGTGCATCGACGCCGAGAAGTCGATGGTGTTGAAGCACTTGAGCCTGTAGCCGCTCTCCGGGTCGGCGAACATCCCGCCCACCTCCTCGATGAGGGAGGCTTTCGGGTCCGTCACGAAGAACGATGCGTTCATCTGCATGAGGTTGGGCTTGACGTAGTAGCGCGTCTTTCCCGAGCCCGATCCACCGATCACCATGACGTTGAGGTTGCGGTCGTGCTCCAAGTCGAAGTCCTTGCGCCTCGTGGCGATGGCGTAGTGCTCGGTGAGCAGGATGTTGCTGTCGGGCTCATCGGCGTTTCGGAACGCCTCGCCCTCCTTGCGAGTACCCCAGCGGGCGCTGCCCGCCTCCTCGCCCGCGCGGTAATTGCCGATGAACACGGAGAAGCGCAGCCACACCAGCCACACCGCGAGGAAGAGACCGCATCCGTAGAGCAGAGGCACCGCCTCGAACGAGAAGGACAGGGGGGACGCCGCGACGTATGCGGGCAGCGCGGCCATGACCTCCATGTAGCAGTCGAGGAAGGGGCGGTCGTACAGATCCATCAGCATGCCGAACCGGTCGCCGAGGTAGAGCACGGCGACCGATATGACCAGCGTGAGGGCTGCGGACCTCGCGATGCGCGAGGCGTTGTCGTTCGTTCCCGCCATGGCCATTACCGATCGATCGGCGGGATGATGTGCTCGTCGCGCCCGATGTCGATGCCCTTGCGCTCCTGCTCAAGGCCAGCCGACGCCTCGCGGGCGTCCCTCCCCTCGACTTCGAGGTCCGCGCCCACCTCGCGCTCTTCCGGCTCCTCGCGGGTTTTGCCCGCAGCGCGGTCCGGCATGTTCTCGCCCGGATCCTCGAAGGTGGCCGTGGCGTCGCCGGGCGTGTCGACCACGCTCTCGATGACAGCCGTGTGGGGGTCGATGTCAGCGCCGTCGTGCGACTTGAAGGCGCTCTCCGTGAACTCGCGGCCCAGCGTGTCGGCGCGCACCTCGAACCACGGGTGGTCGGGGTGGGTGAACTTCATCGTGCCGTCAGACGTGCGCGTGACGCCGAGGCCCGCCGCCCGGCACCGGTCGAGGAACTCCCCATATGTGGCGGCACCGTCGCGCGCGCCATCGGCGATGTCGCGGATGTCGAGGGTGTATTCCTTTTTGGTGGTGATGTCGCCCATTGGGCCCGCCGGGGACGGCGGGGTATGGTCATCGTGGTCGTCGGGGCCGTCGTGGTCGTCGGGGCCATCGTGGTCGTCGGGGCCTTCATGTCCTCCTCGCCCACCGCCCGGCCCGTCCTTGCCCTTCTTAGGGAGAACCTCCTCGGCGATGGCGCGCACGCGGTCGAACTCCGTCTCGGGGAATATGACCGTCGCGCGGGCCACGACGCCCTCCTTCTTGTCCGTTGCGAGCGTCGTGCGTTCCACCTTGTAGGGGATGCCCTCGGCTTCGAGCGCGGCGGTCACGGCCTGTGTCTGCTCGTCGTTTTGCAGGGAGATGGTCGCCTTGCCCAGATCGCGGCCCTGCGCGCGCTCATCTGCCTTGACCTCTTCCAGCGTCGCATCCAAGACCTCGCGCACGCGGTCGAAGTCATTGGCGTCGAACAGCAGGGTCGCGCGCTCGTGGAGCTGCCCGTCGCTGCCCACGGTGAGGGACTGGCGCTTGACCTCGTAGGGGATATTGGCCGCGCCCAGCGCCTCCGTGACGGCCCGCGTCAGCTCCGGGTCGTCCAGCGGGGCCGTGCAGTGCTCCTGCCCCGGCTCGGGCCTCTTGCCCATGTGCTTGCGCAGCCACTCGCGCAGGATCTCCGAGAGCACGCGGTTCATCCCGCGCTTGATGCCCTCGCCGACCTCATCACCGACATCCGCCATGTCACGCACCGTCCTTTCAAATAGCCTCGTGACTATTACGCGCGAGTGGGGCCGATCTGCCAACCCGTCGCCCGTCACCGAGATATATTACACCCCGGCGGGCCGGGCGGTGGTATGATGACGGCAGGTGAGGCGGCGTGGCCGGACGAAGATCAAACGAGGCAGCGGAGGCGTCGCCGCATGAGGACGCCCCACGGGAGAATGAACTGCATCCCGTGGGGCGTCTTTTCGCGTCTGGACCGATCGACGCAAGGAGAGGCCCCCGTCTCCCATGCCGTGCTACCGGTGGGACGGGGGCCTCCCTCGATCTGCGGCCCACGGGACGGTGTGGCCGTCAGAGTCGCGTCCTCATTGTACCACGGTGGACTTTTTCGCGTCAGTGGGAAAAGAAACCCGCCGCGCCGATAGCACGGCGGGCGGGAATCTGATAAAGTGGACGCCATCGAGAGGTGTTAGCAGCACCTTCCCGATGTATGACCTTGTGAAAATGGAAAAAAGCAAGGCCGCTAACGTCACAACTGGATTATACCACGAAAGTGACGATGGGAACGCCGGGTTCGGCGGCTCGCCAAGCGGCTGAGACATCTTTTTCACAACTTAACGGGCATGCACCGGGACGGCTGGGCGGCACCGATCGAAGATCGACCATAGCGCCGTGCCCGGTCGGCTGCGCCCTCGCGGGCGTAATCAAAAGGACCCCGATGAGGGGCGAATCAAAGGGCAGCTACGGTCGGGGAGATACGCGCGGATGAAGAGGCGCGCCCCGACCCGAATGGCCTTGCCGGGACAACACAGGGACCCTTGCGGCTGTATCGACCCAGCGGCGGCGCGCTGCCCGGCGCGTGGTCCCGGAAAGGGAGGGCGGATCTCCGAGTGGGGCCGTGCCGACCGCCTATGCGCGCAGCGCTGAGGCGGTGCCGGAAGGGACGGATGACCGGCGGCGACTGGCGCGAGCCCGTGCGCACGCACGTCTCGCTAGGGACATCCATGCCGAAAATCACTGGTATTCTAAAAATATATCCACCCCAGCGTAGCGCCGGTGGAGTGTGGGAAACCCGCAGCAAAGCGGAGGGTTTTCCACACGGAACGTTTCAAGGCGCGCAGCGGGCGTGCGGCTGTGGGAAACCCTCGAACGAAATGGTCTGGGATGGGGCGAACTCGCCGGGGTTTTCCATGGCCGCCAGTCGACCTTTGGGATGGGGTCGAACATGCCCTCTCGCCTCTGTTCCGGACATGCCCGTCCGCAAGGTCTCGATTCGCAGATGGATGGCGCGGCTGGCAGAGAAAGAGCCCATCCGCGTTCGGATGGGCTCGGGCATATCGGGGCTCTCTCTAAAAGTGGTAAATCGGTGGTATGGCCGCAGGTCGGCGTGCGCGCGGGGCGCTACGCCATGCGGCCTCGCGGGTTTTGCCCCCACCTTTAAAAGAAAGGATGGGGCGGTTTCTCAGTTGCCTCTCAAGGATTCGCGAGATACCGCGAAACGCCGTGGTTACAGCATTTCGCGGGCATCGCGATTTTTGGGGTCTCGATGGAAGCCGGTGGAAATCTTTAAGGTCTGCCGGTCAGATGTAGCACGGAAGGTAGTACGGGAACAGCGACGGCGCGATGCGGGACAGCTCGGAAGCGGCTGATTCCGGGGTAGCGGTCGTGTAGTAGTCGAGGGTCAAGGAGATATTCGAGTGGCCCATGATGTACTGCAAATCCTTGGGGTTCATCCCGGCGAGGGCGGCAGAGGTGCAGAAGGTGCGCCGCAGCGTGTGGAGCGTGCAGGGGTCAGGCAGTGGCTCGGTTGGGTGGTTCTTCGCGTACTTCGCCACGAGACCGTGAAAAGCGTCCTCCCAATGGTCGGCGACCATCGGTGTGCCGTTCTTCGTGATGCAGAGGAACCCCTTGTGGCCGTCGATGCTGCCGTATGCCGGACGACGGCGTTTCGCGATGATGTTGGCCGCTGCGATCATGACCGGCGGGGACATGGGGACCACGCGCGACCCGCTCTGGGTCTTGGGCGGCGCAATGCGATAGACGCCGTGGCTTTTCAGCAGTTGGCGCTCCACGCGGACCGTCCCTGCATCGAAGTCGATGTCCGAGTCCGTGAGCCCGCAGAACTCGGAGATCCGCAGGCCGGTGCCGAGCAGGAACACGATCTCATCGAGGTATTTCCCATACACGCGGTCTCCCTCCTCCTAGGCATGCCGGTCAACGCTCCGATTGCGCTGTCCGAGCGACCGAGGAAGTACGAGAGCAGGATGATGTCGCGCTTCGGCTGGTCGAGCGACAGGATGGCCCGTGCGATCTCATCGTCCTCGACGTCGACCTCGGCCCCTATGGCCTCGACCTCGATCGCGTGCTCATGGGCGAAATACGAATCCCGGCAGGACATCGCCCTCAAGGCGTCGCAGGGCTGTACCTCGTAGTAAGGGACCTCCCTGCGGCGCAGCGCGTCGGCGCGCCTGTGCAGGTCGCGGGCCTCATTCCGCAGGCACCGCTTGCAGAAGGCGTCGAAGGCGTGCTCCTTGTCGCGCTCAAGGCTTCTCTTCATGGTTTGCACCCCCTTCCCGGACCCGAGCGGGCTTGATGGCCGGGGCGCGGGGCCCCGGTCCCGCAACTATTACGCGCCGGGGTCGGGAGCTGCCAAGGTTGGCAGAGGGGATGGGGTTGTGCGTACTTGTATCAGGGACCCGCCAAAGGGCAGGCGATGGCGGGCCCCACAAAAAGGAAGAGCCGCGCGGGCGTTGAGCGCGGCGTGATAGATTATATCCAAAGGCCGACGGCGGATGCCGGGACAGGGGTGATTCTCATGGGGCCATAAGGATATAACTTGTCGGCATCTTATGATGTTACGTTGTTAACTTATGAACAAAGGAAGATTACATGGAGGCTGTCGGAGTCGGTTACGTCTTCAACCTGTTCGACGAAGGTGACCTGCCCGGAGTGGATCTGAGGGAGACCGGGGAGTACGTGCGGGTCGACGGCTCTCTCTACCCCCTCATGAAGGCCGCGACCTACGAGCAGTCGCGGATGGTCGACGCAGCGCTCGACATTCGCGGCGAACGGCGGGTTGACGATTTCCGCTGGGAGGAGCCGAGGCTGCCCGACGGGCGCGGGGCGTTGGCCGCGCTTCTGGGCGGCGATGATTTCTACAATCCCGGCGCGGGTATCTACCTCGACTCATACCTCAATGACAGGGAGCCGGAGCTGATCGTGAGGCGTTGTTCTCTCGATGACTTCGAGAGGCTCGTGGGGCGGATGCGCGACGATGGCGAGGATTACCGCGATGGCGCGGTGGCACCCTTCGAGGCGGCGGAGAAAGCGAGTGATGGCGATGAGTCGATCCCGCTCGATGAGGTCGGAGGGTTGACGCGGATCGCGTCCTATGCTGAGAAGCTCGCCGGGGACGGGTGGATCCCGGCGGGCGCGGACCTCGACAGCTTCGTCGAGCGGGCGCATGAGGTCGAGATGGGGCCACGCCCACTCAAGGTGGGCCTTATCGACATCGGCAAGGAGCCGAGAATCGTGGCGGTCGAGGCCGACGAGGATGGGAGTCATCTGCATGGCCTCCAAGCCCTCGTGGGCGGGTTCATAGAGCCTTTCACCCCGCTCTACGGGGACGAGCCGTGCCTGTACGTCAACGAAGACGGCATCGGCGAGGGTCTCGCACCGAACCGCGCCATTTACGCGAGCAGGCGCATGCAGGAGGAGGGCTACCTCTCCCAACTCGATTACAGCCGCGTGGTCGAGGAGGGGCAGTTCTACGCCGTCCTGTTCGGTCCGATCGTGGCGGTGTCCTACGACGAGGTGGGCACGCCCCGCGACATCACGCAGGCGGAGTTCGACCGGCTGTGCGCGGACCTCGGGGGCGATGACGCGCAGGAGCGCGCAATCGCGGCGTGCCTCGCGATCCGCAGAGGGAGGGAGCCGGAACCCAGGCAGATCCGCGAGGAGGGCGGGATCGACCTCGACGCCGAGGCGTTGGACGCCCGCGAGGTCAGCGAGGGAATGGCCGGGCGCGACGCCCACGAGCACGGGGAGCCAACAAGGTAGGTTATGTAGTTGATATTTTCTAGTCATGTCATGTTCTTGACACGTTATGATTTTATCACCTTATGTTGAGAAGCACAGCATGAATGAGAGGTGTAGGTTTTAACTTCTCAACAAGTTATTAAGTTGAATTGTTGAAAGCCGAGAGATGAAATAGGATGAGCATAGACGTCTGCATCGGCAATTACGGTTACTACAACGAGGGTGAGTTGCGGGATGCGTGGATCAGCCTGCCGAAGACCTCCGAGGAGATCAGCGACTTCCTGTCGGCCCACGGCCTGCAAGACCCGGAGCACGAGGAGATCTACATATCGGACTACGACGGGGTGCCGTTCGGTCTCACCGGTCTGTTCAGCGAGTTTACATGGCTCGAAGACTTGAACATGCTCGCTCGGCAGATGGAGGAGCGCGAAGGTGCAGTCGAGAAGGTGCAGGGCGCGCTCGACTGCGGCATCGACGGTCCCGAGAGCGTGATCGGCCTCATGAACTGGATCGAGCAGGCCGACGAGATCCCATATTACGCATACGGCTACACGGGGGCCTATGCGAGGGACGAGTGGGGACAGACCTGCATCGAGCGTCTCAGCGCGGAGGAGAACTACGGTTACACCGTCCTTGAGGACACGGATCTCATGAGGATGCTCGAAAAGGACAGCGATGCCATGAGCGCGTTCGATGTGAAACGCTATGGCAGGCTCTGCTCGGATAGCGGGGACGTGCAACTCGGTGATAAGGGCTATGTGGACGCGGTGCAGGAAATGCCGGACGAGGACCGATATACGCGCGAGGAGCTTGCGGAGATGTACGGCGACCCGGGTCCCAATGACCCCGGCAATCCGGGCGCGCCGAGCCTAGAGCGACATGATTATGGCGGGGTGGACCTTGAGGGCGAGGCGCTGGACGCGCGCATGGCGGCGGCGGTCATCGCCAAGGATGAGGCGGAGGATCGCGGTCGCGAATCGCCGGGGCCCGACTGGTCGCGGTAGGCGGCGCGGTCTATCGACCGGTCATCCCCGGCGGGGTGGCCGGTCTTTTTTGTGTGCGGATGATGGTGATTTCTTATGATGTTAAGTTGTGATGTTCTTACCTTGATGATATGTTAACATGTTTACAAGTTAAGGGGTAGCGACAAGAAGGGACGCATGCCATGAAGATCGAGAACATGGAGAAGGCAGTCAAGGATCGTTGGAAGAGCAAGGGGAGCTTCATCTACAGGTGCATCACCAACAACAATCAGCTGAGCTGTCCGCGCTCGGCTGAGATCTACGATGAGCACTGGCGCGAGGCGTCGACATTCAACGGCTTTCTCAAGGCGGTTCAGATGGACGAGCGACTGATGTACACCTCACAGGCATATGGCGAGATCGGACGTCTGTACCGCTGGCCCATCAAGGTGAAGCCCGGATGCCTGATCGACAGCTTCACAGTAGGGAGCGACGCGGGGAGCGTGAAGCTCGGCGACGTGGCGGGGACTTGCGGCTTCATGGTGCCGAACGGCTTCGGAGACGGGAGCCACGGGGTCGCCATCGTGAAGTGCAGAGGGTTCAACAAACATGCGATGCGCTTCATCACGTCGGTTGAGGGGCGGTTCCAGATCTACACCTACGACTGCGCCGACCTCGCGCCCGCCGGACCGGACGCCAAGATCATCGAGGGCCGCTACGGCGTCTACGCCCAAGATGGGACCGTCTTCTTCGAGAAGTGGAGTTGATCTGAGAGACGAGTCCACCCGACCGGTCATCCCCAGTGGGTGGCCGGTCTTTTTTGTGTCGGTCTTGTGATAATTTATTATGTTGTTATGTTCTACGTTACTTTAGTTGTTGTGATGTTAAGATGTTAACAACGTAAGAGCAAGCCACGGCAGAAAGGGACGGGTCATCATCAACTACTAACCGTTGCGGGGCTGGCTGCCCGCCTCGTGGCTTCCGACCGAAAGGAGATCGAGATGCAGCGGAATGCGAAGAAGGAGGGCGGCTTGATCGCGCCCTTGGCATGGCGGTTGCGGGAGTGCCTTATCTCCCTGATCGTGATTGCGGTAGAGGCGATGCGCTGGGTGTACGGTGTCCTAACGTCTCTGCCAGCCTCAAAGATCTGCTGCCTCACGACCGTTCTGGTTTGCTGCGTCCTCGTCTGCCTGTCTCTCGAACCCTACTATAACGGGCCACTCATCCTCCTCATGGCTCACAGCCTGTATGGGCTCATGGTGCCGGACGAGAGCCCTCGCCACGCGCGAAGTGGCAAGCGCTTTTAATCTGTTGGGATTGTAACTTCTTTACTTTATATCATCCATCTATGTTAAGATGTTGGGGCCATAAGAACCCACGAGAGAAAGGAACCCGATATGCTCACGATCCTCATCGCGAACCAGAAGGGTGGTGTCGGCAAGACGACGATCGCTGACGAGCTGGCGTTCGAGCTTGAGCGCCGTGGGGCGTCGGTTTCGTTCATCACGACCGACCCCCAGGGCGGCAGCGTCCATGAGGCCGATGACGGCGACGGGGAGCGCGACTGGCGCATCGTCGACACGCCCGGCGTGTTGGCGGATGCGCTGCCAGAGTGGTGCGAGGCGGCGGACATGGTTCTGGTGCCCATGCTCCCCTCCCCGCGAGACATCGAGCCGACGCTGCGCACCATAGAGGTCGCGCGCAAGTCGACCTTAGCGCCGGTGGCCGTCGTCGTGAACCAGTACAACCCCTACGGCGTGCTCGACCGGCAGCTCTCGGAATACCTCGGCGGTGAGGGCGAGCGCGTGATCGCGAAGATACCGAAGGCCGTGGCCCTCGCGCAGGCTGCGGCTGGCGGATGCTCGGTCGCCGAGCTGCGCAACGGACGCCATGCAGCGGAGGCTTTCTCCCGCCTCGCGGACGGGATCGAGGCCGCGCTCGACGGGGATAATATCTAGACGTTATCGGTTATCTGAAAGGAAGTCCCATGCCGGAATCTCACCCAATAGAGGAGCCCGACAATTGGGCGCTCATCGAGAAAGACGCGCTGCGCGACCCGTACAGCTACTGCGTGAACCGCTCCCTGTTCAATTCGGAGTATGAGTACAGCCCGACCGCGCCGACCATCGAGCTTTTTGCCCTCGACCTTGTGCGGCGGGCAAAAGCCCTCGCGGGAGCATAGCAAAAGGGAATGGGCTTCTCCCTGAGCAACGCGGGGGCGTCTGATACCCATGACGAGAGTGCATCTGCAAACAGCGTTGTGACACCATCCAGATCTGAGAGGAAGCATCAATGACCGCGAAGAAGAATGTTTTCGTGCAATCAGCGCGCGTCGCAAAGGACGGCATGGAGGCCGTCATGTCCGGCGAGCGCAAGACGGCCAACAAAAAGGGTGAATGCCACACGACCGGCGTTCGCCTGCCCAACGACCTGTGGCGCAAGTGCCAGCTCCACCGCGTGGAGACCGGTGAGAGCTTCAACGCGCTCGCGGTGCGCGCGATCGCGGCGGCCCTTGAGAATGAGGAGTAGGCCATGAGCATCAACCGGGTCAACATCAGCGGCAACCTCACGCGCGACCCCGAGCTGCGCGTCACCACGAACGGCACGCAGGTGCTCTCGTTCGGCGTGGCGGTGAACGACCGCCGCCGCAACCCCCAGACCGGCGAGTGGGAGGACTATCCGAACTTCGTGGACTGCACGATGTTCGGCACCCGAGCGGAGGCCGTGAAGCGCTATCTCTCGAAGGGGTCGAAGATCGCGATCGAGGGCAAGCTCCGTTACAGCTCTTGGGAGAAGGACGGCGAGCGCCGCTCCAAGATCGAGGTCATCGTCGATGAGATTGAGTTCATGTCCCGTGCGGACCGTGACGGTCAGGAGCCCGTGGCGAAGTCTCGGCCCTCGCAGTCGGTGATGGCGGCTGCCACGGCGCAGCCGCCCATGCCCGACCTCTACGACGAGGACATCCCGTTCTGAGGAGGGAAGGTCTGATGAGGAGGAGTTGCTCGGGCAGGCACATGCGCCCGCACGGAATGAGTGCCAATGAGGCGAGGGTCGCGCTGCCGGTCATCGCGGCGATGCCGACCGCGCTTATGATCGCGTTCATGTTCGGGAACGTGATCGGGATGGACTTCACGGGTCTGTTGCTGTCGTTCATGCTGCTGGCCTGCGTTCTGACGCTGTATGCGAATGTTGTGATGGCCCTGTTGGGTGAGTTCCAGAGACGAGAGGAGAGTGAGTGACATGGCTTATCAGATAGAGGTGGAGAAGACATACAAGAGCATCCTCACCATCATGGATGGCTCCGAAAAGGATGCGCTGAGAAAAGCTGTGCAGACATCTTTGAGCCGTGGAGCAGTGAAGGATGTGCTTGTGTCCGTGCAAGCGAAGGTGCTGGATGAGGGCGCGAGTAAATGATGTGGACGGTGATCCTTCTATGCGCGGCCGCGGACGCGACTATCGCATCGGTCGTTTTCCTCTCCGCGTGCATGCTTCGCGGATGGGAGGTGTTGTACCTGTGGATGTTCTTGTTCGCGCTGGCGGCTATGGTGCTGGCATTCGCATTTGGCATCACGAGTCGGTCGGGAGGCGGGGATGATGATTAAGGATAAATCGGGCGTCCGCGCGGCGATTCGCGAAACGTCGGAGATCAAACCGGTCCCAGAGGCGAAGTCGCACCCGAATGTGATCGTGCTTGATACCGAAACCACCGGTCTTGTGGCGGGACGCGACCATCTGCTCACGGTCGGTATTTGCGACGGCGATGGGCGCGAGGTGCTGTATCTCGAACTGTGCCCGCCGCTCGAATGCGATTCATGACCGCTGGCCGAGGCCGTCAATGGGATCTCCCCCATAGACGTGCTCGACAAGCCGACCATCGAGGACGCACGGGCCGTGCTGCAAGGCGTGCTCGACGCGGCGGACACGATCGTGTGCTACAACGCGGGATTCGATCTCAAGTTCCTTGAGGCAGATGGCTTCACATATCCGGACGAGGTGTCGGACGTGATGCTCGACTTCGCCGAGATCTACGGCGAATACGACCCGCGCCATCATGACTATAAATGGCAGAAGCTCGTGAAGTGCGCCGAGTATTACGGGTGCCCCGAGTTCGAGGCACATAACAGCCTCGGCGACGCGCAGGCCACGGCATGGTGCTGGCGTCATGTGCAGCGGGACATGCTCTCGCGCGGTGGATGCGATCTCGAAGCCGAGGCGCGCGACGCCAGTGACGCGGCGGAGATCGCTCCGGCGCGATCAAAGCCGACAGAGATCGAGTGGTCAGGTAGAGCAGGAGGTTCTTCATGGATCGCGACCGGCTCGCGCGCAGACACGAGCAGCACAAGCGCTACTACGCCAAGACCGCGTTCAAGTATAAGCCGCGCGAGTGGACGGTCGTCGAGGACAAGATGGTTCTCGCTCACGCCATTCCCGACAGTGAGCTTTCGAAAATCATCAGGCGCTCGATGAAGGCGATCTCCAACCGCCGCTGGCGACTGACGCGCAAGTTGGCAAAGTTCAATTCGCATTACAGTGTTACCGGCAATCGAGAATAAGGAGTACAAAAAATGGAGAACAGCAACCTGCCCAAGCTGACCGACGAGCAGCGCAAGGCGGCACTTGCGCGGGCGGCTCAGGCCCGCCGTGAGCGTACCGAGTTCAAGGGCCTTGTGAAGAAAGGTGAACTTTCCTTCACGGATGCCATCGCCGATGAGCGGGCGAATCGCATCCGCGTCCATGAGATTCTGACGAGCGTTCCGGGCATTGGCAAGGCCAAGGCCGATGACATCATGCGCAAGCTTGGCATCGCTGACAACCGTCGCGTGCAGGGTCTTGGATGCCGCCAGCGCGATCTCATCATCGAGTTCGTCGAAAAGGTCAAGTAGGTAAGATTATCCGGACGAGGGTGTGGGCTACATGTAGAGTGCCGGATACCGCTGCTGCGTCTACGCAGAGCGGGTCGCCGGTTGAGCGAGGGAACCGAAGGGTGAGTATGATGAGGCGATCGCGAAAGAGTCTGATGGGCGACAGCATCCGCAATCTCAGGTTGGCGCGGGGAATGACTCAGAAGGAGCTTGCCGACGCGGGCGGTATAAAGGAGTCCACTCTCAGGAGTTACGAGTTGGGTATCCGTTACCCGAAGCAGGAGTGCATCGAGAGCATCGCGCATGCGCTTGAAGTCCGCGTTGAGGCGCTCGACTCGTATGACATAGAGACGTCGCTCGGATTGGTTCACGCGATATTCAATTGCGAGGATCGGTTCGGCCTGATTCCCGACCCGAACGGGTTCTCGTGCGTCACATCGACCGACCCGATCGTGAGGTGCGCGCTACATGATTGGGGCCTCATGCGCGCCGCGATGCTGAATGGGGAGATCTCGGTCGAGGAGTACCGTGTATGGAAGGATCGCTATGCTCCGCTCCCATCGCAAGAGTCATTCCGATAGCGCGATATTTCAAAAACGCCTCTCCGTGCTCATGACCGGCCATATATAACGACCGGTCATGAGCATTCTCGAAGACAGAGTCCAGAGCGTGGAGTCGCGGGATGGCCTTAGTGAAGTTCCTTATGAACGGCGATGCGCTGCTCATGGTGCAGGGTGTTCGGCGGAACATCCTTCATGACGATAGAACCAGCACCGATCACCGCCCCGTCACCGATCGTCACGCCCTTCAAGACCACGACGTCCGCACCGAGCCAGACGTTGTCTCCGATCCGGACGGGGGCGGTCCTCATCGGCTGATCCCGATAGCTGGTCCCATCCTGAGCCATACCATGATCGAAGTCGTAGACATGAACGTTGGGACCGAATAGACAGTCCTTGCCGATCTCGATACTCTCATGTGAGATCAACACGCATCCATAGTTGAACGTGGTGCGAGAGCCGACTTTGATGGACCCGGAATCCGAGACCCGGCAGAAGAACGGGCGTCTGAACTCTCCGGAGAAGTTGATCCGCCTCGGGAAGCGCATGTTTAGGAATGCCAGCCTGCATTGCACGTAAACGCGGCTTGCGATGTTGTCGAGACATTCAATAAGGTTCATAGGATATTCCAAAACGCCTTTCCGATTTCGGGACCGGCCATATAAAATAGCCGGTCTTTTTTACCCCTGTTCGCGATCACGCGCTCTTGCCACGTCGTAAACACGATCATGACGCCGATGACCTGATGTCAGCCGCGATACCCCAGATGCGTCACGCCTTCAAGGGGCGCGGAGAGCTCCTCCATGTATCGGTCCCATAGCGACTTCTTTCTTATGAAGTCGGGGCGGTCGTATCTCTCATATTTCTTGGCGACGCGCAGGATCTCCTGCGCGACGTGCTCGGAGATCGCAGCAACGAAGAATTCGCTCGTGAGATAAGAGAACTGATTCGGCTTGCCATCGACGGTGAAGATGAAGCGGAGACCGCTGGTGTCATTGGTTACAGATGAGAGATGCTGTTGGTTCGAGAACGCGTTGACAAAATCGCCGAATGTCTCGAACGGGGCCGTGAGCGGGAGATTGCCGCATGAGTAGACACACTCTCCGATGAACCACGGATCGGAGATCGACGTCTCGATCCGCGCCATCGCTTCGACGCGGTTGATGAGATCGTCGAGCCCGATCATCTCTCCGAGAAAGTCGATCTTCGCATCGGTGGTGGTCATTCGTACTCCAAACGTTCGCGGGTTTCGCATCAAGTATATCTCATAGCGACCTGTGCATGGTGCGAGTCAACTCTACCTGCGGAGGGCCGCTCGTTCAGCTGCGCGGTGCGTCTCATGGTGAGGCTACTCCCCATGAGACCGGAGGTGAGGCTACTCCCCTCCGCCGCTCCGCTTCGCTCGCTCTCGCGCCCTGCGGTCGCTCACGACTGACCGTGATTGTAGCTGTGCTACAATCACGGTCATTGCAAGATGTAGGAAGATGTACATAAATGGCGAAAACCATTTCTGACATCTTCCATCTTGCTCCCGTGAGCGACCGCCCCGGGAGTTCCGCGCGACGAGTCGGCGGGCCATGCACATCATTGAGATGGCATGGGGACTGCGAGAAGCGTACCGGTGCGATGCACCTCCGCACTTCACTTGTCCGTCACGCGGGCTGCCGCGTTCCACGCAAGCTGCGCTTGCCGACGGTGGCTGCACCGTCGATCCGATTGCAAGGAGGTAAAGTTCATGGATACCTACGACCCGAACAAGACCGAGCAGATCCATATCCTGCTCACCGCCAGCGAGAAGAACCTTCTGCGGATGAACGCCGCGCACGCGGGCTGCACGCTCTCCGAGTACGTCCGGCAGACCGCCGTGTACTCGACACCGCCTTCCCCCATCATCGTCGACATGGACGAGCTGACGCGTCTGCACTTCGAGTTGCGCAAGGAGGGCGTGAACCTGAACCAGTTGATGCGCGCGATCAACACCTACGGTGAGGAGGAGGTCGACGCCGACGCGATCGCACGGACGATCGCGAAGGTCGACGCCGCGCTCGATGAAGTCGGCGGGTGGATAGTCGGCGTGCGCGAGCAGTTCAAGAGGAATGAGTGAGAAATGAGAATGCTGCTGTTCATCCAACCGAAAGACGATACCTTCTGCACCGTGAAGCATAAGAGAAAGTCCATCAGCAAGCGCGGAACAATCATGCACTGGTACGAGTGCTCGAAGTGCGGATACACGTTTTCAAAGGGCATCGGCCTGCGTGAGGAGGATGCGCTTCGCGGCCCGCCGCCAGTGTGCCCACGCTGTGAGAGACACATACTGTATTGGACTTAAAGAGAAGGAGCGTTGTCGGAACTTGAGATTGCAGAGCGTCTATACCATCGTTGGCACAATATGGGTCATCGCGTTTATGGACAAGATGATTGCTGGCGCGGAGATGGAAGCCTACATTGCTGTGATACTCGCCGCGTTGTTTTTCATTCTCTCTGAGATCTCCGAGCTTAAATACGAACTTTGAAGGAGGAAGAATGAGCGGGAGGGGGTCGGCTAGGGGCAAGCGGGAATGAAGGCGCGATCGTGTGAGGGGAGGAACAGGCAATGACCATCATCAAGCAGCGCGCGGTGTCGGCGAAGATCCACGCGAAGCACCTGCGGGCATACATCAACGACGAGCGCGCGCTGATGCGCGATGTGCAGAACATCGCGCGGCGCGAGGCGTGGTTCAAGGAGATGGACGAGACGCGCGAGGTCGCCGGGCACAACACGGCTGCGCGCAAGGGCGCGAAGAACACGGTGATGTACCATCAGGTGCTCGCGTTCCTGCCGGAGGAGTGCGATGTGAACGGCGGCAGGCTCACACCGGAGCTTTGCATGGCCTACGCCAAAGAGTACGCGCAGACGCGGTATCCCAACCAGCAGATCGTGTTCGCACTGCACCGCGAGCGCTGCAAGGACGACGGGATCGAGCGCTACGCCGTCCACATGGCGATCAACCGCACCGACCTCGAAACGCTCAAGAGGCTGGATGAGGGCACGGGTGCGAAGGCGAAGCGCGAACGCGCCGCAGCAGTACGTGCTCTCGACGAGCGATGGTGCCTGCAACAGGTCGAAGAGGGCAAGCCGAACTCACGCATCCACCGCCAACAGCCGCGAGACGTCGAGAAGAAGATGCTCGAACAGGGCAAGACTCCGATCAAGACCGCGCTGCGCGACGCGTGCCACCGTGCACTGAGACAGGCGCGGGACATGGACGAGTACCGTGCCATGCTCGACGCCGAGGGAATATCGACGCGGATCTGCCGTGGCAAGCTCTACGCCACCGACCGCTCGAACGAGAAGTACGAGTTCAGCCTCCCCCGCCTCGACAACCGGTTCAACTCGAACCTGCTGCGGGCTTGCTTCGCGCGCAACAACGGGGACCCAGCCGTGCAGCGCATCAACGCCACCATAGATGGGGCGATCGCGAAGGGAGGGGAGCGCGAGGAGAGAGTCGCGCGGGCGCGAGCGGAGTACCTCGCACTCGCCAAGGAACGGTACAAAGCCTACGTCAAGCGAGTCAAGCCGATGGAGGGCAGGACGCTCGCAGAGATACCGGAGTTCAGGCTACCGCGCCCGTCAAAGGAGATCCTCGACAAGGAGACGAATCTGCGCATACTCGAATACGCGCGCAAGGCCAAGAGCCTGCGCGCCGAACTCGCCTCGGACGTCATGTACAAGAGAAAGTCCGGCGGCACCGGCGGCAGGCACGGCGAGGCAACGATGCCCGCGAGGACACCGGAAATCGAGCGCGCACCCGAGAGAAGGAATGGAGAGAGATAACATGGAACACGCTGATGCGCATGGCCGGTCCCCGCCCTCAACGGATGCGACGGCCATGAACATGACGATGAGGAGGAATCACATGGAAGACCAGATGAACCAGCCGGGCGCGGTGCAGCCCGCGCCGCAGAAGCCGAAGCGTCCGGCGAAGTCCCAGCGCAAGGTCGGCAAGTTCTACACCATCGAGGAGGCCAACACCTTCGCAGCGTCGATGTGCGCTATGAGCGACGAGACCAGGCTCTCCGAGGCGTTGGAGATCGCCGACGGAACCGGCAACGCCTTCGTCTACAAGGGAGGCCGTTTGGTGGGTGTCGTGCTCTCGTGCGACAAGTACGCGGAGATCAGCAAGGGCAAATAGGCGGTCTTCCCCGTGAGAGGGAAGATCGAGGAGCCGTGAGGAGCGCCTTCGACAACCGCAGGTAGACGGCGCGCTGTAAGGCGATTTAAGGCCCCTGAAAAAGAACCCCC
>OIXS01000219.1_pt1 | contig 38339 bp, 46 predicted proteins | sample 1587841 | NCBI WGS metagenome assembly OIXS01 (sample SAMN03283254) | human gut metagenome | biome: human-associated habitat; material: feces | host: Homo sapiens | place: USA | collected 2013
GAATATCTTCAGGCGGAAACGCTGCCATCATATTGGCCACATCATTAGTTGTAACTTTACCCGCAGTTTCCCTTTGTACGACCAGCTTGCCACCATTGCCGTTAGTAGCAAACCCCAGCGGTTTACCAGTACCATTACCATTGATAAAAGCTCTGTCTTCTGCACGTACGATAGCATTGCTCAAAAGCTGCCCAAAAATAGTAGACGAAGCAGGCGCATTACGCAGTAACGTATCTGTAACAGTAATAAAGCCGGCAACTTCTTTAGGCTTCAGCTCAACATTTCTAAAGCTTGCATTGCTTTCAGGCTTCTCCTCGCCTTCCTCGATCCATTTAACAGTCACACCGCCTTCATTGCCAGCAGTATAATCCAATGCAGGCATATTGATCGCTGCATCCGGATATTCTCCTGCCGGGATTACCAAAGCAAAAGGACGAATCAGGCTGCGTTTTTCTCCAACCATTAAAAGCTCATCTGAAAATTGTTCAGGGATCAAATAACCACCGCTTGCGCCATCAGCAGTATTTTGTGCTTTAAGATTTTCCAAGCGGCCTTTTTTATCGCCATATTTAATAGCGTGCAGCACTTCACCCAAACTTTTAAAGCCGCCGTTATCTTTAGCACCATCCTTGACCGGATCAATATGCACAGCCGGCCCACTATTCCCAAAAACGCTGCCGCCATAATTTTTCTTCACATTTTCATCAACCTGTTCCAACATTTCAATCTGCCTGTCACATTCGTTGATTTCCTGCTGCAGATCGCTAAAATTCTTTTCCATTTCAGCAGTCAAACCACCCGCTGCTTTAGACATGATTTCTTCCTGTGCCTTGATAGCCTTAGCACGTTTTTGTAATAACTCTTGCACGTTCATTAGTTTAGTCCCCCTTTATTTTTGTTTAAATTCAAACGCATCTGCATTGCCTTCATTTTTTCCTGTGCCAGCCGGTCATCGTGCAGATCAACCACAGTCATTTTCTTGCTGACAGCAACATAAACACGTTCAGCAATGCTTTTAGCCAGCGCATCCAAACTGTTCTTACTTAAAATATTTTCAGCCATCTGTACAGCAGGGCTTACATCAACACCGGCAGCTTTTGCTTTCAGCAAAGCATCAGGATTAGCCGGAATAGTAACACAGCTGTATTCAAGCAACTCCTGTTTTATGAAGTCAATCCCATAAGGCCGGTTCACGTCCTCTGTCCATTTCCATTCGATACCACGAAAACGGCAGCTAACCGCATGTAAAAAGCCCAGCTTATACATTTGCCCAACCATATAACCATAATCATTTTCATCTTTACTGGTAAACTCAGCCCGGCCAATAAGTTCTCCGCCCTCCACTTTCTCCAGCAAAGATTTAGCCACAGGAAGCTCCCACATATCGTGCATCCACAATACAACAGGATTTTTGCGGAAGTTTTCCAGTTCCCAGCCGTCAGGATTTACGGTGTCAAAATCTCTGTCCACCGCTCCGTTAGATAAAATAAAATCACAGATAATCCGGCCGTCTTTTTCTTCGATAGCCTTTACCTGCTCCATTGAAAATTCTTTGATACACAGAAGTTCATCCGCAGCAGGTTTATTACCGCTTTTCAAAGCTTCACGGCAGGCTTTTAATTCCATGCTCATTTTTTATTCGCCCCCTTCTTTTTGGCAGCTTCCTCCACCGGAAGCATATTGCCATTAATAAACACTGTTTTGCCTTGACCGTCAGGAAGCGGATTCATGTTCTCGCGCTCACGCCACTCATCAGCATTGATGATTCCATCCTGCCGCATCAGGTGCAGCATATTAGCGCGGCTTTGATTATCACCACGCAGCATGGAAAGCATATCAAACTCACAGTAATAGCCGTCCTGCCGTTGCTGACGCGTTAAACAACGCATGTTCATAAACTGTTCCCAGCGCACGAACCATGGCAGCATCGTGTTTTGATAAAAGTCGATCGTCTGCTGTTCTATATTGGAATACGTTGACTTTTCCAAATTCTGAATCAGATGTAGCGGCACACGGTAGAAGCGGGCAATTTCCTCTGTTTGGTATTTGCGCGTTTCCAAAAACTGTGCTTCTTCTGGATTTACAGAAATGCGGTTGAATTTCATACCGCCTTCCAAGATCATCGTAGAACCAGCATTGCTTCTTCCTTCATAACGCGCCTTAAATTGTTCTTTCAAACGCTGCCAGGCATCTTCTTTCAAAGGCTTGTCAGTTTCCAATACACCAGTTGCCAATGCGCCATTTTCAAAAAATTTATTGCCAAGTTCTTCACTGCTCATGCCTAGGCTGATAGCGCGCCGCGCCATTGCCAGCGGACTATAGCCAATAACACCGTTATAACCAAGCCCCGGAATATGCAGTATTTTTTCCGCAGGCAACTTATACAGCTTGCCACGGTCATTGACATTGTAATAAATCTCACCGGTGTTATAGTCCTGTGCCGGCAGCACATTCACAGGTAGCAGCATATTCAGCTGCGTAACTTCTCCCTTGCTGTCCAATACTTTTTCAGCATAGGCATTACCGCCGCTAAGCACATGATACTGCATAGTTTCACGCAGATAATAAGCCGGCATATTCGGTGCAGCAACATATGTCAGCACATCATACAGCGGATTTTCGACAGCCCTGCGCCTGCTGCCGTCAGGCAGCTTCTGATACAGATAGCATTTACAGCTGGCGAATGTTTCTGCCAGCACATGGATACAAGCCCATACCGCGCTATACTGCATAGCAGTGACATGATTAAGCTGCACTCCGTTCAGCATCATTCCCGGTGTAAGCCGAAACTGGCTACTTACAGTTGCACTCTTTGCGGCACCCGGCGCAAAGAGATTTTTGAAAGCACCCACCAGCAGTCCTGCCGGACTGCGTATCGTATCACTCATCTTTTATTTCACCTCCCTTCAGGTAAAATAAAAACAGCCATCCCCATACGGAAACAGCTGTTCAAATTTTATTTTGGCCCTCCCTACGCTTAGCACCATTGGCGGCTATCACTATCAGCAACACGCCAGCGACAATTAATGCAGCTGGTATACTAATCAACGCAATACCAGTCACAGTAAGCAACATACCCAAAACAACTAATATGGCTAATAGCTTATCTTCTTTTTCCATTTTCATCACCTCACAAAAAACGAACGCCGGAGCTGCTGCCAGTACCGCCGTATTCTTCATAAAACGCAGGTAAACGCGCCATAGCATTTATCCCAGCAGCAACCAAGTCAATACGCTGCGTATCATCTTTATTTTTCTTACTCAATTTGATATTTTCATTGCTGTCAGTGTAGGCATACGCATTACGCAAGCACCAGTCAAACAGTTCATTGCCTTCATGGATAATATTGCTCTCCACTACTTTCAGCCTGAATTCTTTGGTAGGTTCGCTTAAAGTCGGAATGCCCTGCCGCACTTCAATAACTTTTTCCCCTTCTTCTTCCAGCTTCTGCATGAAATAAGAAGCGTTCCAGCCATCGAAGCAATGTTCTACAATATCTAAATCCAGCTCATTGGCCAAAAGCTTTACCCATACCTTCATCACATCATAATCAACAGCTGCGCCCTCTGTTATGGTGCAGTAGCCACGCTGGGCATATTCCCTGTAGGCTATGCGGTCAGTCTGTTCATGTCGTTTTACCGCTTCTTCAGGTATAAAGCCATGCGAAACTACTGCTACACGCTTTTCATCAAGCGGAATAACAAAAGTCGCAGCTGTCAGATCAATACGCTTTGAAAGATCATAACCAACTATGCAGCGCTTGCCGCTGATAATTTTATATAGTTCATCACGGGTCACCTTCAGTGTCTTCCACTTAGGCATCAGGCCATCCATGTATTTCAATTCACTGCTGTCCTGCCACAAATTACAGCGTTTAGTCAGATATTCGCGCAGCTTTTTTGGGTCGTTACTTACAAATGCTTCACGTCCCTCGCTTACGATTTCTTTCAGTAAATGCTTGCTGTATTCAGTTTCATGCTGCAGCACAGGATTCGCTTTAACTAAAGCGTTGATATCATAAGGATCGTCGCCATCCTCCAGTTCGCGTATCATACAGAAATAATCATCAATAGGCTCATCAGTGTCGCCTTCCAAGATTTTGCAGCACAGGTCATATTCTGCCTTACAGGGATTGTTTTCTGCATCTTTACCAGCCGTAGAAATGATAAACAGCAAAGACTGCAGCCGTTTGCCGAAGCCTGATTTCAGCACGTCAACGATTTCGGAGGACGGATGCGCATGATATTCGTCAATAATTACCATACACGGCGCACCGGAATCTTTGTTTTTCGTCTGCTTGCTCAAAGCCCGCATCCAGCCTTTACGCGTTTTATGCTCTACCCGCGTACGTTTGATAATAAGCTTCTGACTGATTTCCGCAGAAGCTTCACCCATAGAACAGGCATCACCCCAAACACGCTTTGCCTGCTCCCGGTCTACAGCTGCACATTCAACCTCCGGCGCCATTTCAAAACACCGCAGTTCAGGCTTGCCCGGCGGATAGATCGCGTCAGCACACATGCCGTACAAAGCAACGCCTGACATTTCAGTGCTTTTGACATTGCCACGGGCGCGGAAATTAAAAGCTTTAGTAAACCGCCGCGCGCCGGTTTCTTTATGCACCCAGCCAAAAACACAACCTAAATCAAAATACTGAAAAGGCAGCAGCTGGATATGCTGCCCGGAATATACGCCGCGCACGTGTACGCAGTATTTTTCAAACCAGTCAAAAATCCTGTTTGCCCTGCTTTCATCAAAAACATAAGGAAAGCTATCTGTACCCTGCCGCTCCAGATCATCAAGATGCCGCTGACAGGCCTGCCGTTCCCGCTTACACACAAGGCGCAGTCCGTCAACGACCTCGCGCGCATAGCGCTCAGTTACAAATAAATCATCATAACAGGTCATGCCATCATCGAATCCTGTTCATCATCGTCATTTGAAGCATTGGCACGTTTGACAACAAGGCGGGCGCGGGCAGTAGGCGTAAGTCCAAGCTTTTCAGCATAGCTCAAAGCCTGCTTACCATACATATCTAACTTCTTTTTATCCGGGAACATCTTCACAGCTTCATCTTCAAACAAAGCCTGATAGCGGCAGAAGTTTGCCAATATGCGTGCATCAACATTGTCAAACAGCTCTATCTCTTTCCCTTCCTTGATAATTTCCTTCCAAATTTTCAAAGCCGCAGCACACGACTTTTCCTTTAAAAACGCAGGTGTTTTCAATACTACTTCAGCACGCTTGATTTTTTCTTCTGCGTTTTGCCGTTTCTCAATTTCGGTTTTTGTATAATGTTTACCAGTTTTATTGCCACGGTTAAAAAGCATAACCTTAGCACTTTGAGCCGGTGTCGGCATAAATATCACCTCCTTCAATCAATATTTGCAAAAAAATATATGATAGGGGAACTTTTCAAAAGTTCGAGTACGGTGCGGTATGATGTGAAAAGCTGCAGGAAATTGCACCCCCCTACCCCTCGCAAGGGATTACCCTGAGCAAAAATTTTAAGAAAAATATTTTTTTATTTTTTCAAAATACCATTACCAAACCCGCCGTCTTCAGTAGCAGTTTTAATATCATGGCAGCGTTTACACAACGCCTGATGATTAGCTTCATCCCAAAATAAATCATAATCGCCTTTATGCGGCTTGATATGATCCACTACACTCGCCGGCGCATTGTGGCAATTTGCACAAATAGGATTTTTCTGCAAAAATATTTTTCTGTATCTTTGCCAACGCGCATTATAGCCACGCTGCGCAGCACTTTTACGATAACGGTCATAGCGCATGAATTTTTCCTGCTGGTGCTTATCACAATAACCGTTTGCATTATCCGTCAGGCTAAGACAGCCAAGCTTACGGCATTCACGCTTTATTCTGTTTGGCAAGCTATCACCTCATTTCACACATAAAAAAGCACCTGCAATATAACATCGCAAGTGCCGAATATGTTTTTTACATTTCTTATCACTACCATATTACCACAGGTAAAAGCAAAAATCTGTCCTCATTTTGTCCATTCCAACGCACTTACAATCCTAAAGCCTTAGCAAATTTAGCTAAAGCTTTATTGTACTGATTATAAATAGCCTGCCTTGAACTATAGCCCAGCTTCTCCGTTATGCGTTCCATACTATAGCCGTCTACATGGCGCATAATCAAAATATCACTGTAATTCCCGCAGTTTATTCCTTTATTGATTATTTGCAGCGCATCTTCAACAATCAATATTTCAGCCTGCCTGTCCGCTATTTTCATAAGTATCTTTTGACATTCATCAGCAATATTCATCATGCCAGGATGGTAAGGAGCTGTGCCGGTAGCAGCTGCATCATAGGACACCGCCGAAACATCAGCTGGCTTACCTAAGTCAGCCAATCTTTTAAGCTTGCTACGCAGTCCTTTAAGTGCTTCACGATTCAAAGAATATTCTTCCAGTTTCTGCACAGCCAGCCGTTTTGCTTCATCACGCGCCTTTATCACCTGCTTCACATCCTTTTCCGTTCCAATACACGCAGCCGCGGCAATACTGTATTCCTTCAGGAAGCTTTTTTTCAAAATCAACATCTAAGATGTCCAATGTTTTATCACTGCTTTTCACAGCGTAGCTGTCTAAAAACTTTTGTGCTAATTCCTTATGGAGGATCGCGCCAATAGCAACCTGATTATCAAAAACACCCGGAATATTTCTGACTATATACATTTCAGCTGCACACCGTTCCACTTTTACCAGCGACCCATTAATTCTGTATGCCTGCATTTTTTGCCATCCTTTTCATTGAGCAAACTTCCATTTTTAAAATCAGAAAACCTGTATATTTATCTATTGAACCAACACGCCTGTAGCCGTTCGTCCTACACCTTTTCAGGCACATACATTTGCCGCAGATATGTTCCTGTTCAACCAGTTCTTTAAGTTCATCTTTATTTTTTTCAATCCATTCACCTTCTGCTTCAGGCCAATGTTCTTTAGCATAGCAAATTATTTCATCTTCTTCGATAGAAGTTTTGAAATACTGCGCCGCTTCCGCAAACCTGCCTGCTTTTGCCAATTCTATTATTTTTGCAATCCGTTGAGGTTTTTGAACATATTCCGGTACCTTTTTCGGAGTGGGCGGCGTTGGAAGTAATGGTTCTATCTGCACCGGTTCATTATTTCCCTGCTCTGCAGCCTGATTGATAAAATCCCACATTTCAGGTTCTTCCGGATATTTTTTGCAGGTAACAAGGGCAATTTCAGCTGCTCTGTCAAAAATATCAGCATCCACCGTACAAAAAGCATTAAGCCATTCTTCACATAACTTCTTACGCACAGCCACATCCATGCTGGCAGAAAGCTTACCGTTTATTTCCATGACCGGCATCTTTTTCTTATCAAACTGGTAAAACGCTTTTAAAACATTTTGCTTTGTTATCACATTCACGTTATGCCCTCCTGTCTGTAAAAATCATCCAGCGACTGCTGTGCAGCTTTATTGTCATTTGGCAAACCATCTGTAAGCCAGTTACCAAGTATGCCAAAAAGATAATTCTTCGGATTACGAATCACTTTACCCCTGTTAGCTGCTTTTAGCTCTCTTACGGCCTGCAATACCCATACGGCTTTAGCACTAACAGCAAAAGCTTGCAGCATTTGTATTTCATCCTCATCAAGCCTGTGTTTTGCACTTGTAAAAGCAGCATTGTATTCCTGCAAAGCAGATACAAATTCAGGTTCTGAAGCAGCACTACGCAGCTTCTTGTTCGTGTCAGTGTTGTTTAATTTATTTTTTAATAATATATAATTCTTGTTATGTGTCGCCAAAGGTGTCCCCGAAGCTGTTCCCTTTAGTGTTTCCACAGCGGCAATATTTTCACTGGAAGCCCTTACAGTATCGGCATTCGCAAGTGTCTCCAAGTCTGTTCCCAAAAGTGTATCCAAAGGTATATCTGCCAGCTGATAGCATTCCCAGTTTTTGATATTCACGATCGTACCTTCACGCTTACTTCTGCATTCTAAAAAACCGACTACGGCAAGACGGTTAAATTCACTTGTAAGCTTTTTTAAAGATACACCACAGCTTTTAGCAAAGCGGCGGTAACTGATAAACAATTCACCAGGATTCAGTACAGCGTTTTTATCTGTTGTTATCTGCCAGTGCGTGACACTATGGCAGGCGGTTAACAGCAATGTAATCAGTATTACCTTGCCTTCTGCATCCGCACCACACCACGCACGGCTTTTCAGCAATTTACGATGCAATTTTATCCATCCACTCATAGCCTTTAACCTTTCATAGATGCAATTATATAAAAACTATCGCTGCCTGTAGCACGCACAAAAATCGGCTTATATTTGCCATTACTGCCAATAGTAACACTATCACCACGGCAGTTATATATCAGCCTGTACAGCCTGCCAGCCGAAAAATAATTTGTTTCTTCATCCTCACCCTCCGAAGAATCCAAAGCAATACTTTCAATACCAGTTCCAACAACGCTGACGGCTTCGATATAAAGATGTTCCGCGTCACTGCATATTTTAATCTTACTACCCACTTCATCGCCCACAATAACCGAAGCTCTTGAAATAGCAGCTAATAGCTTATTTTTATTAATAGTTACACGCTTAGTTTCCTTATTGCTTTCAGCAACCTTTTCACAGTCAGGCAAACTGCCGCTTACTGACTGACACATATAGTCAAACCGCGGCGCTGTAACATAAATTCCCTGCATGCTGCTTATAAGCCGAACTTCACTCAGTTCCGCCAGTTCTGCAATATGCTGGATATTCAAAGGCAGCAAAATCAATTTAACAGCCTGATTGCAACATGCAGACGGCACTACATATTTTGCAACACAGGAACTTTGCGCACTCCAGCAGACGGCACTGCCATCATCCGCAATATTTATTTCTATCCCGCCCCTCGCTCCAACAGCGTCTTTAGTAATAGCAGCACTGCAATGCTTCATTGCTTCCTGTAAAAAACTTGTAGAAAGACACACACCGCCTTCAGGTATCTTTAATTCAGGCAGGCGGGCTGACAGTATCGTTAAATTATATTGGCTGCTCTCTACAACTATCTGCAGCTCTTTTTCAGCAAAAACAAGTTTGACGTCACCTGTAAAAGTTTTAGCCAAAGCTAAAAAACGCTTACATTCAATACAAATATCAGCTGGTTCACTGCAGCCGTGGCTGATTCCTTCCATCCTGTAAGTCAACTGTTCTGCAGCTCCTGCCCGGCAAAACATAAGCATATAATTATTATCTTTATGGGGACTAACAGCTACGATGCGTAAAGCTCCGGCCATTTGCTTTAGATCATCATCCTGTTTTTTGCCGGAAGTCATATTGCCACCGATCAGCGCAACATATTCCAATGTTTTTTTAAGTTCCTCAGAACTAACATAAATTTCAACAGCCATAGCATCACCTTATGTTTTTTATTTAGCTATATTCTATTAACACTTTTCTCCGGCACCGCATCCTCTGTATATCTAAATTTGTCCCACAAATAGGATTCTAACCGTTTAATTTGCAGTTCCAAGTCAGCTTCCATATCAGAAAGAATATGTTGAGAAAGCATGTTTACAACTTCCAGTTTGCCTTCATTAAGATCACTAAAAAAATCAATGTCACTATAAGTAGAAATACCGCTTGCTTTATCAAAATAGTGAAATCGCATTTCAATACCAGCAGCTTTATACTTCATTTTTTCTTTAAGTTCAGTCACATCTTTCAGGCATCCAGAGTAGTACCGTTTACATTCTAAAAGCTTCATCAACTCAGCAACCTTTTCTTTATTCAAAATATTATTTTTCATATCTATCACCGTTCTTTCACAGGCATTGTTTCCACCGCAAATAACTTATTGACTGGCTTTTGTAAATTCCATTTTTCCGGAAATCCATTTGTAATAATTCCACAATAGCTATGGCCTAATGCAAAAGGGCAATCCACACATTCGGCGCGTTTTGCACATTCATTTTTGATTGTTTCCAGTGCTTCATATAATTCCATAAAACTATTCATCCTCTCGTATGATCGTAATCTTTAAAATATTTTATCGTTCGAAAAATTCGCTTATTATTTACCCACCTTTGTAAATAGCGTGTTTCCTTCGGCGCATGAATTTTATCGTAGATCATAATATAGGGATCATATCCCAGCTCACGCAAAGCATATACACGATACAAATCTTCTTCGTGTGTACTATCGAAGTTGGTTAGAACATATACGCTACGATTTCGCTGGCTGCCTTTCCACACAGATCTGTATTCTTTCAGCTTTTCCAGTGTTCCCATATCAGCAGGATTGTCCCAAGCAAAGTGGAGCATACTGTACTTGACTTTATTAATAGCAGCGGCTTTTTCGTCCGTCATAAGGCGAATATCAATCCCTTGCGTGAAGTCTACCCATGCACCGCTATCAGCAAGTTGTCCAAGCAAATTTTCCCAATCAGGACAAGCGATAATGTTTGGATCAAGTAATTTAATGTATCTCTGCTCCGACCAAAACTGTGGCAGATCAGCCACCTTGTAAGAGTTTGTACCTTCCTTTTGTCCCACTATGCAAAACGGGCATTGTCTGGGACAGCCTCTTGTTAGGTAGCCATATGCCATATCTTTAATTCCGTACAGCTCATAGTCAGGGTAACAGCGCTCAATATCTTCCGGTAATTTACTTGCAAGGTCATAGCCTGTTCCACCTTTGATAAATTTTTCGGTTTGGTACGCCTGCAAATCATCGTTAGTAAAAGTAAAAACCTTTGCCATATATACTTTGTCATAATGCTCTAGACTACCAGCCCATTCGACTGTATCACCGGCTCCCTTATGCCATGACGATATTTTCATCAATGCAAGGTTAGGAAAACGGTGCCCATCAACGTCCACAAGCCCTATCTTCATTTTTCTGATCCTTCAGTAGCTTCATCAAACATACCAGTTTCTACCTTCTGAACAACCTGACCATTTTCAGCAACTTTTTTTGCATTATTATCTGAAATAACAGCTTTAGGATATTTAGTGCCAAGCTGCGCTTCAACAAATATTGCTTCATCACCAGTAGCATCTAAGCTTTTGCTTGCCTTGATATTAATAGTTATATTGCCTTTATCACCAATATCTAATTCATTAATAAGCTTTCTAAATTCGCCGGTGAACAAAAAATTCAAATCACCATCACACAAATTCTTTAAATCAACTTCCTCGGCTTGATATACTTCACCAGTCTGTTTATTGACATACTTCATAATTTATTTCCTCCAAAAAAGATAAATTCCCATAGCGGCAAGCAAAACATTCACTGCAGCCATAGATGCAATAAAAAATATTATCGTTAGAAAGGTATATTGAATAAGCTCAAATAAACTCATATCCATAAAATTCACCCTTACATTTCACTGCTAACATTTTTACTCAAAGCATTTATGACTTCCTTATCTTCATACTTAATCAGCTGAATAGCTAAATCCGTTACGCATCTATTACAAATACCAACTTTACTGTTATGAAAATAAAAACCATTCACCAACACTTCTTCACAACGACAGCAGAAGAACCTATCTTTCATATTTATTTTGTCCTCCACATCTTAGTCCGGGCAGGCACACGATTATTCCAACGGTGAATCATTTCTTCAACAGTCACTTTGGCCTGCATGGTATTACCGCATTTGCAGCGAATATACTTATAGCCACGACTGCCAAATTCCATATGCACACGCCGGCCACAGCTTCGACAATGGCAAAGCTCGGCAACTCCGAACATATTAAGCTGATCGGGAAAACAAAAGAAATTATAGCTTGCCAAAGTATTAAGTCCAATGCAGTCACAGCACGGATAAACACCCGGATATCTTTTATTTTTCCACCGGCAGTTATTGCATTCAGGTTTCATTTTCCCGCGACCTCCATATTAAAAACAATATGTTCACCCGGCAAAATATAGCGGCCAAAAGCATTATCTCTTTCAGCCTGTGCGCAAATTTCCCGCCAGTCACGCTGATCGTCATACGTTTCTTTTAAATCGTAAATTATTTCTTCCAAAGTATCACCTGCCTGCACCGTTACAGTTACAGCAACAGTTTGCTTAGGATCATCCATAAAAAAGGAATACCACAAGCAACAGACCAGTCCTAAAACAGCTAAAAAGTATTTCACAATATCACCCCACTATGATAAAATAATGGGTAGATGCGGACTGCGAAGTTACATCTACCCTTGAACGTATGGTGCGTCAACACTATACGTTCTTTTCTTTTTCATTATTCATTTACATCCCTCCCTATTGTGCAGCAGCTCTGCGCTTTGCCAAAAGTTTCTTAGTTTCACTTTTAAGATCAAGAATATCGCTTTTAAATCGGTTTTCGTCACTAGGTTTATTTTTGCGAAAACTGATTATATTCGCAGCCTGCTGCATGTTTTTCATACTGGCAGCCTTCAGCTCAGCTTGTCGCTGATCCTGATCGCGTAAGAAAGCAATAACATCTTCATCCCAAACTCTGATCGGGCATCCACGTTTACCTCCTCCACTATGCGGTAACAAGCCACGCTGGCAATAATTCAACATATCATAATAACTTGCGCCATAGATTTTACAAAACTTGCTCAAACTCATACGCTGCATTTACTGCACCACCTTTCAGCACCAGCCGGAACTCCTTTTATTCCAGCATTTTTCATTTTTACGTTCAGACCTTTCTGTGATCCTAAAACAACAGCTGACACGCTTCCGCACTTTTATTCTGCGATTGATCGCTTTGATGCAATCAAATACGCATCTTAGCCCTAATTCTATGTTATTTCTCAAATCGACCATCACCCGGCAAACATGCTCTACATTGATAAGTACAGGCCAATTCAACCCGCCAATGTTCAAATGCGTATCCTGAACTTTTTTCATATCAGCAGTCAACTCCTATAATTGAATATAAAATGTAGAATAATTCTTGCTGTAATCCATCCTGAAATAAAACTAGCTACACACCTTATTACATACTTCACGTAGGCACCTCTCTTTATAAAAAATTAATAAAATGTTAAAATGTCATTACAATAAATAACAAATCGGAGAATTAACCATGGCAACCTTTAATAATATACCCAATATATTCACAAATAATGCTAATATCGAAGAACTGCGAGAAGGAGCTTTGCAGCACGCTAATTCTGCACGTTCAGTTGACCTAATATTAAGCAGTACTAAGGAACAGCTCCAACAAATACTTGTTGATACATATATTGCATCACACTCAAATTCGGCCAAAGCCGTACAAGAACTATATGACTATACAGCAAATATCTCCCGAACAAATTCATCTTATTCATTACAAAAAAAGAAATATTAGAACAAATTCACGAAACTTGCGAAACAATAAAAGATTCTCCTAAAATTTTAGAATCAAGTAGAGAATTTCTAAGACAGACCTATTGCTTTTTGCAAGTATCTTGGTCAGACCAAAACTCCAATAAAGAACTTTCATCACAAGCAGAAGAAATATCAGAAAATACATTATCATATGTAAATTCTAATTTTGATATTTATTCTTTCACAAACCAAATACATCAAATTCTTGAATATTCACAACCAACACAAAGCACTGAAACATCTATTACTTCTGAAGAAATTTTATCCCCTCCTCACACTAATATACATATAAAAAATAATAAAAGAAAAGTTAGACCTCGGTCTCAAGAAAAAGCGACTGAACTATGTAAAAAATATAAAAGCAAAGCTATAAAACAGGCATTTAAAGAATTGTCTTGCTTACATATGAAAAAATTAGACGAAAAAAGTTTATATTGTTTGCTAGAGATTTTAAATTTTGTTCAAACCGACTTCTTACCTGATAATTTTAAAATTCTATGCCAATTTTTTAGACTAGCTTTATTATTAAAATTGTTTTCTATTTGTGGCATTATTGATTCAACTAATAACAAAGAAAATAATAATCAAACCCCCAATCAATCTAGGAGATGATTTTTTGACATATTTCAACATCCAAAATGAAAATGATTTTAAATACTATTATTCTCATATAGCCTTCGAATGCGAAGATTATTTAAAAATTAACCATAATAAATATCATTGGAATTATTTTAGTTTTTATAATAATTCTAATGCCACAAAGAAACATTACTTAATCACTTATACAGCTACCGATTTTGTAAATCATAAAAAATTCTCTATAAACATAAGTGTTAAACAAGAAGATAACGGATTTAAAACAAATGCTTCTAAAATTTCTTATTCAGAAGAACTATACTGATTCTTCCTGCATTCCTCTGGCATTTTAAATAAACCCAATATGTAAGTAACCCATTTTCAGGAAACATTATCCAAATACCACGGTAATGTTTCCCTTTCTCTTTTTTTACATCCAAAACGATTTCTGCTCCATCACCAATAAGACAAAAAAGCAAACTGCGATACAAATTCCATTTCATTTTTTTCAGCAATAATTTCATACAATCACCTATTTCTTGTGAATCACCGCATATTCAATAAAAAGCATCAGCATTAATCACGGTTCATCAACCAAAGAAACCAAAAATAGCTCATAACAAGCAATAAAATATTAGCAGCAGCCGTGACATACAAGCTTTCTTCACCGTTTAAAATATAACTAAAAATGTTAGCTACCGCTGTCGCAATTATTATGCCTATCATATGCAGATAGGCTTTTTTTAATAATCTTTTCACTCCTATTCCCCCTTTACTTGTTTATCAGCTGCACATTCTTTTCCACGCCGCTACAGCAGAAGGTCTGTTTTTATGAACAGAATCTTTAACCTTTCTGCCATACTGATCGCATACAATTAGTCGAGATGTCCCGTCCCGTTTATCTGTAATGCTGGCAGTAACACCAAAATCTTTATGATATGTTTTCATACCTATGCCCCCTTTGCTGGTTTTTCAATTTTATCTTTCCTAAATAAAAAGCCTATTTCATACTTATTATCGAAAATTTTTTCATTGATTTTAATTGCTTCTGTTACACTAAAATCAGTTACTTCTTTCAGCTTATTTCTAGCTGTTCTTTCAGAACATCCCAAAAGTCGAGATATAACTTTTGCTGCTTGTTCTGGTTTTATCCCTTTTTTCATCAAAGCAATAAACAAATTATTCATCTCTGCACCTCTTTTCCGTTAATGGAATTTTACAGTTTCATTATAATTCCGTTAACGGAATTAGTCAATATGTTTTCAGGAATTATTTTCCATCAACGGAATTATTTTGTTGATTTCCTTTCGACTCAATGGTATAATGCAAACAAAGGAGGCTAAGATATGGTGTTTTCATTTGATGTTTTATTATCACGTCTACAAGAAGCAAAAGTATTAAAGAAAATGAGAATAGAAGATATTAGTAAAAAGTCCAATGTTCCTGTCGGTACTATCTCAAAAATTTTTGCTGGTATAACGACTGATCCAAAAATCGGTACACTTATAGCCATCGCCGATGCCTTAGATGCCAACATTGATTACTTAATTTACGGAAAAAGAGAAATCAATACAGATACTACATTTTCAGAAAAAGAGTGCACTATAATAAAAAAATATCGCCAACTTACTGCGGAGCAGCAAGGGGCGATAGAAAATAGTATAGATTATTATATTAAAACAAATAAGAAAGATGAAACAACGGAAAACGGCGAAGACCCGTTCGTAAACAAGGTCGGGTAATATATGTCGATTTTAATAAATAATCCAAAGAGGTATTATATTTTACTATGTTAGATAATTTGGAATCTCTGGCACGAAGCTTCATTAATAACAAAAATCGTGAATTAGTATTATTGGAAAAATGTTATGGTTCCACGACAACAAACAATATTTTCTATTATCCTGATTTCATTGCTATTGATTTTGAAACAGCAAACAGAAATCGTAATTCTGCCTGTTCCCTTGCTTTAATCGTTGTAGAAGAAAACCAAATAGTAAATAAAAAGCACTGGTATATAAACCCTCCCACAGACGATTTTTATTTTTCTTACTTGCATGGTATAAAAAAATCAACCGTTTTAAATGCACCAACTTTAGCTGAACTTTGGGAAACAGAGCTTAAATTCTATATAGAAAATAAGCTTATAGTAGCTCATAATGCGTCTTTTGATATTTCTGTTTTACAAACTTCATTGTCGGAAGCTGGAATTACTCAGCCTAAAATCCAATATTTAGATACAGTTGAGTATGCGCGAAACTTTTTCCCAACACTTGAAAACCATAAATTACCTACTGTTTGTAAATTTCTTGGTATTTCCTTGAATCATCATAACGCTTTGAGCGATGCCGAAGCCTGCGCTCAAATAGTAATAAAATTAAATTCACAAGAATATACAACAAATTCTTCTGAAAATTTAGCAAAAATTTATCAAGCTACGGAAGAAGGCACACATCTATATAAAAAAATAAAAGATGAAATTGAATTTTCACATTCTACGAGTATCAAAGACTATTATTATTTTCTTTACCTCCTGCAAAAATGTTTAGTTGACACCGAAAAAACTGTAACAGATTCTTTTGCTGCTAAAATTTTCCGCAGTACCGGTGATGTTTACTTAAAGTGTTATGATTACGTTGGTGCAATTTTTTTCTATTCATTGGCAAATAATATATATGATCGTGCCGGCGTAAAAAAGGTTCTGCAAAATTTAGAAAAAGAACATCCAGATAAATATCACAAAGTAGAACAAATGATACTCACTAACACTTTTCCAGAAACTTTATTTATAAACCAAACTCCAAGCAAAGAATTAGAAACAGCTGTTGCCAAAAGTGGATGTTTGGGATGTGCTTTACCTGCTCTATCAATATTATTTTTATTATTAATACTTGCAATATAACTAAAAACGCCTTACTTCACTAACTGCAAATCACAAAACATTAGAGGTGCATCCTTGGCTAAATTAACATATCAAGAAAAAAATATATTAGAAGAATTATTCAATATGGAAACCGGATATGTAATTGATTTTTCCAATTCTTCTTTTCAACGATTCATCGAAGATGTCGTTAGAATAAATATTTATGAAGATCCAGGCTACGAAGAATATTCATCAAAAGCAAATAAACTACGACAAATTTTAAATCAGGAATCAGATTTTACTGTTGGAACATTGATATTAGCTTTACTTGATTACTACGAAAATTACAAACTAAAAAATCATACTCTTAATGAGTATGATAAAAAACAAATTGCTGTAATGCGTTCCGTTGCCCAACGTTTATTATCAAGCCAACAAATATGTATCCTTCCACAAAAACAAGATATTACTTTATCAACGATCTCTGAAGATATATACAATGCTTTATCTCGAAATAAACCAGAACTAGTTTTAGATAGACTTCATACATATTCAACAAATTTGCTCAGAAAAATATGTCTAGATAATAATTTAATTATAACTGACAAAAAAAATAATTTTTTACCACTACATAGCCTAGCTGGTATCCTTTGTAAAAAATATGAACAAGATATTTTTTTTCAATCATCATTTTCGCTAATTGCTTTAAAAGCTAGTATTTCACTTTTCGATAAATATAATGATGTTCGAAACAATGAAAGTTTTGCTCATGATAATAAGATTTTAGACACTATTGAAGCAGAATTTGCAATAAAATCAATGTCAAATGTAATTACATTTATAGACAAAATAGAAACTATTAGAAAAAAGAATATCAATAATTCTTGAAGGTACTACTTATATAATTAAAGTACACTCTTCAATACTACACAAAACAAAATAGCCGCCCGGTGTTGGCGCACCGAACGGCTGTGTAATAACCCCACCTCGCAAAAAGTAAGGCTGATTACGCTAATATTATAACATATTGCAACCAGCCTTTACTACTTTATACACAATTTTCAAGAAAGGCTGGTTTTTTATATGAAAAAAAGACGATCAAACGGTGAAGGCGGCTTATCATGGGACAAGGAACGCCAAAAATGGTGCGGCACACTGCGCGATACTAATGGCAAGCCGCATAAATTCCGGCATGTTGATAAATTAGAAGTAATCAACTGGCTCAACAAAATGCGCCTTGTGTACAGCAGTTTAAATCCGCTCTACAGCTATGATACTACTTTACAGGATTTCGCCTTTGCCTTTATAAAAAATAAGGCTGCTAATCCTAAAATAGCTGAAAGCACTGTTAATTATTACACCTACCTGGCTTCTAAGCTTTATCCGCTGGCAAATGAAGTGATGAATAAAATCACGCCTGAAGATATCAATGCCTTTATTGCAGAAGCTGATCTGTCCGCTTCCAATAAATCAAAGATATATAAATTCTTAAAAATCCTATTTGGAGCTGCAAGGAAAAATAACCTTATTCTTGAAAATCCTATGGATATAGCCATTGTGCCTGAATATGAACCGGAATACGATGAACCATTTACACCGGAAGAAATAAAACTTATTATCACTAAATTAAAAAACACGCCTAAATTTTTACGTTATTACGCCCTCTGTTCACTTGAAAGTGTTATAGGCGCACGTATAGGTGAAATTTTGGGAATCGAGCGCAGTACACTAAACTTCGAAAAAAATTACTGTAAAATAAAAGATGCCGTAAAAGCCGATATAAACGGCCGAACCTATGTAGGAAAAACCAAAACCAAAGCTTCTGTTAGAACACAATATTTTGATGCCGGTATAGGTAAAATCCTGCAAGACTACTTGGCAGCGTACAATGTAGATAGTAAATATTTATTCTGCACAGCCAACGGAACGCCTATCAGCGTCCGTAATATGCAAAGAGCATGGAAGATGATTTTAAAGCATGCTAACGTGCGTTACCGCAGCTTTCACTATCTGCGCCACAGCTTTATAACAGAAATGTTTATTCAAGGCTATGCCGCAGCAGACATTGCCGCTGTAGTAGGTCACAGCCGTTTAGAAACAACCAACAAATATGCCCTGCGACGGCAGGACAAAGTTTTAGAGATTGCCAAAACAGCCGCCAACATTTATAATATTGCTTAGAAAGAATGCACCGTTTTTATAAACGGTGCTTCTGTAATTATGGGGAACAGTTGGGGAACTTATACCCCAAAACACTGTCTTTTTAGCTAAAATTTCGGTATTACCACGCTCAGACAACAGATCAATGAAAATGCCGTAATCGCTGTATTTATGCGCTTACAGGGCATTTTACACACAAAATTTTATCTTGCAACCTTTGCCTACGAATCAAAAGGTCGCAGGTTCGAATCCTGCCGGGGCCACCATTGCCATTGACGCATTCCTTTCCGGAATGCGTTTTTTTATTGCCTTCTGGCACCGACATGCCTGTCCAATACCAGCAACTTTCCCGCTCCCATTTTTGCTTTTCTTTAATATTTTTAATATTAAAGCTTGAAAATAATGCTATAATAAAATTAAATATCTATTTTATCCTAAAGACTGGACCGTAAATAAGCGGAGGGCATTATGTTGAATATACCTCAGGAAAAACTTACAGCAATAAAAAATTTTGCACACCAATATATCTTTAAGCTGCTTTGTCAGCAGGACATTCCCTTTATCCTCGCTCATCTCGACCCGCAGCTAATCGGTATCGGTGCCGCTGAGCACAATTATTATGATACACCACAGGCAGCCAAAGATTTTATTCTTTCACTGGAAGGGCAGATTCCCGCCTGTGAATTATTGAATGAAGAATGGACTATCCTCCCGCTGGCACAAGGCCTCTATCTTGCCCAAGGGCGTCATTATCTTACCTCCGACGAGGATCAGCAGTTGCTCGTTCAGACACATCAGCGGGCAACGATCGTCATACGCGATCTGGGCAGTGATTTCAGCTATGTCTACATCAATCTTTCCCATCCCTATCAGGAATTGCAGGGTACAGAAAACTTTCCTTTTCAGGTAGGCTCGCAGACTTATAAATATATGGAAGCAGAGCTTAACAAAGCCAAAGAACAACTGCAGCAAAAGCAGCAGCAAATGGAAGTCGTACTGCATTCTGTCAACGGCGGCGTCAAATCCAGCAATGACGACGATACCTATTCTTATGCCTATATCAGCGAAGAGCTGCCTGGTATGTTTGGTTATACTATGGAAGAATTCAAAAAATTTACCGGCAACAACGCTATGGGAATGGTCTATCCGCCGGATCTGCCCAGGGCTTTGGCTTACTGCAACGAATGTTTTAAGGACGGAAATCCTACTTACTCGACAAAATACCGCGTGCCCTGTAAAGACGGCAGCCTGAAATGGGTCATGGACAGCGGCCGTAAAACAAAAACTCCTGAGGGCAATACGATCATCAACAGTATTTATCTGGATATAACAAAAGATGAAGAAGCCCGCCAAAGCGAGCTGAATCACGAACGCCGCACCAAACAGCAGTATTATGACCTGCTTTCAAGCATCAACTCTAATTACTATTTCATATATCTTGTTAATCTTGAAGACGGTTCCGGTATCCCTCTGCGCCTGCCGGAAACAGAGTGCGCTGTTTTTACAAGCTACAGTACCAACGGCCTGTATGATATCGAACCGCTGGTGCGCAGCCATTTTCATCCTGATGACAGCGCCAAGATTCTAGAACATTTCTCTCTGTCCGGTCTGCGCAGGCAAAAAAAGGACCGTCATATCGATTTTGCCCTGGAATGCCGCAGCCGCCTTTTTGGTTCCGAATATCGCTGGACCGCCTTTAATTCGACCTTGCTGGCTCAAAGTGACGGTTATCATCAGATCATTCTTACCCTGCGCGATATCCACGAGGATAAATTGAAGGAACTGCGGGAACAGCAGGCTTTGCAGGAGGCCTTTGACGCCGCTAAAGCTGCCAATATGGCTAAAAATGAATTTCTTTCGCGTATGAGCCATGATATCCGTACCCCGATGAACGCCATTATGGGGATGACTGCCATTGCCGGTAAATATCTGGACGACAAAGACCGTATCCAGGATTGTCTTGCCAAAATAACTACTGCCAGCAATCATCTTTTGAACCTGATCAACGAAGTGCTTGATATGGCTAAAATCGAAAGCGGCAAGCTCAATCTTCTGGAGGAAGATTTTTCTATCAGTGCAATGCTGCAGGAATTGCTTGATTTGATCAATCCGCAGCTTTTAGTTAAAAAACATCATTTCACTCTGACTAAGGCACCGGAACTGCGCGATAATGTTCTGGGCGATAAGCTGCGCTTGAAACAGCTGCTGCTCAATATCTTAGCCAATGCCATCAAATATACGCCTCCATATGGCAGTATTTCTTTAGAGGTACGCGAAACACACTCCCGGCTCCACGATACTATTGGCTACGAATTTATTATTACAGATAACGGCATCGGTATGGACTCTGAATTCGCCGCCAAAATTTTTGAACCGTTCGCCCGTGCGTCCGATTCGCGAACCAGCGAAATAGAAGGTACAGGGCTGGGAATGACCATCGCCCTCAACATCGCCCGTATGATGAACGGCACAATCGATGTCCAAAGCACCTTAGGCAAAGGCTCGGCCTTTAAGGCTACGGTTTACCTGCGCCCGCACCAGCAAATACGCAGCAGCAAGGCTTCAGCGCCTGCCGCCGGCATCGACAGTCTGCAGGAAATAAGCTGCCGTGGCAAACAAGTCCTCCTTGTTGAAGACAATGAACTTAATCTGGAAATAGCTGTAGAACTATTAAAATATGCCGGACTGAATATCACCACCGCCAAAAACGGTCTGGAAGGGCTGGATAAATTTAAAGCCGCACCTCCCGGGACCTATGCCCTGATATTGATGGATATCCAAATGCCCGTTATGAATGGCCTGGAAGCGGCTAAAGCGATCCGCGCCCTGCCTGTTAACGATGCCCAAACTGTGCCTATCGTCGCGATGACGGCCAACGCTTTTCCTGAAGATATTGCCGCCACCTTGCAGGCAGGAATGAATGAACATCTCAGTAAACCGATCGATTTAGAGCAGTTTCATAGCATCCTGCAAAAATGGTGTCAGTAAATTTAACAAAAGTTGTTGACAACAGCACTGCAATCAGATATAATATCATCGTTGCCTAAAGATTTAGGCAATCTCAATGACTCCGTAGCTCAGTTGGATAGAGCGTTTGACTACGAATCAAAAGGTCGCAGGTTCGAATCCTGCCGGGGCCACCAGAAATTAAAGCTCACTTCTTGCGAAGTGAGCTTTTTTGTTTGCCTATTTATTTTACGAAGGCCGCAGCGGGATCGTAAAGCTGAAAGTACTGCCTGCCCCTAAGGTACTGACAGCGCTTACTGTTCCTCCATGACTTTCGACCATCCATTTCACCATCGCCAGCCCTAAACCGGTACCGCTGTCGTCACCACTGCTGCGGGCGGTATTGACTCTGTAAAAACGTTTCCAGATTTTTGGCAGCTCGGCTGCGCTGATCCCAATGCCATCATCGCAAACAGTACCGACCGCATTTTTACCGTCACTCTTTAAAGTAAGCCAGATCTGCCCCTGCTGCCTGCCATACTTTACCGCATTAGTCAGCAGGTTAAGCCAGATACGCATCATCAGAGTCTGATCAGCTTTAACTAAGATTCCCGGTTCGATCTCTGCCGTCAGCGTGACCGCTTTGGATTCTGCCAGCCCCTGGGCTTCCTCTGCCACCATCTCGGTCAGTTCGCTTAAATCAAATTCTTCCAAATGCAGGCTTTCTTTATGCCTGTCCGCCCGAGACAGCTGCAACAGCTGATTGACCAGCTTCGACATTTTCCCGGCCTGCTGCAGCACTCCCTGCAGTGCCTGCTGCTTGCTTTCCAGATCAGGCGACTGTAAACCACATTCAGCCTGCGCGATGATCACCGAGGTCGGTGTTCGCAATTCGTGGGAAGCATCGTCGGTAAACTGTCGCTCGGCTTCAAAAGCATCCTCAAGTCTGGCAAACATCCCGTCAAAGGTTTTCGCCAGCGTATCGATCTCATCATCAGCGCCTTCCAGTTCGATCCTTTTGGACAGATCACTGCCGCTGCTGATCTGCGCGGCTGCTTCCGTGATCCGTGTTACCGGACGAAAAGCCTTTTTAGTGATCCAGTAGCCGCCCAAGGCAGCCAGTAGGACCAGCAGCGGAAAAAACAATGCGCACTGCCGCAAAATCTTATCCCGTTCCGCATATGCAGAACTGAGCGGTACCGTTCCACGTACCCAGTAAAAATTATCAGCATGACGCGGTTTAAAATAAAAATCATATACAAACCAGTTTTGCTGGTCACTTCCGGCCTTCTGCAGCAGCTCGTCTGCAAAGGGTGTTTCCGGCAGACCGCTGGCCACAAGGCCCGTGATCATCTGACCATTCTCGTGATATACAGCAAGCCTGACCCCGTCCTTTAAAAAATCCAGTTTCTCCAGACGCAGACGGCCATTGCTGTCAACCTTCAGTTCTTCGGCAAAATCATAGACCTCTTCTTCCAGCTTGTTCTGTACACCCAACAGCAACACCTTGTCTGTTGCCAGCAAAACAGCCGTAAAAATAGCACTCAAAATTATCACGATCAACCCTGTATACCACAGGGTTATTTTCATTTTAACCGACAGCTTTTTCATAAAGTCTCCTTCAGCACATAGCCGGCGCCGCGCACTGTCTGGATCAGTTTTTTCTCAAACCCGTCATCTACTTTTTTCCGCAGATAGCGGATATATACGTCGACTACATTGGAACCGCCCTCAAAATCATAGTCCCAAACATGGTTTTCGATTGTTTCGCGTGCTAAGACTACGCCCTGATTGCGCAGTAAATACTCCAGAACAGCAAATTCTTTAGCGGAAAGCTGCAATTCGCGCCCGTCTCTGCTGACGCGGCGGCTGTTCAGATCCATTTCCAGACCACCGCACTGCAGCACGTTCGACACCTGTCCATTGCTGCGGCGCAGCAGCACCCGTAAACGCGCCACCAACTCGTCAAAAGCAAATGGTTTGACTAAATAATCATCAGCCCCCAGATCAAGACCAGCGACGCGGTCTTCAACACTGCCCCGCGCCGTCAGCAGCAATACCGGCGTTTTATCGCCGGCAGTACGCATTTTTTTCAGTACCGACAGCCCATCGACTCCGGGCAGCATAATATCTAAAATGACGGCATCATAGGCTGTAAGCTGTAAATAATCAAGAGCTTCCAGACCATCGCCGCAGGCATCGACGCTATAACCGCTTCCCTGCAGCTGCTTTTTCAGCACCTCACGCAGGTCAGGCTCATCTTCCACAAATAAAAGTCTCATAGCCGCAACCTCCTCAATTATTTTTATTATAGCACAAGCCTAAGGCTGTTTCCCTGCCAGCAGTCAAATACTGCACAGCGCCCGGCCAGCCGCCTTTTTAAAATACAGGCTCCAACATATCAGCAGCAGACCGCAGCCGATCATGATCGACTCTATCCTGACAAGATCGCTCAGCGGTCCGAAGCCAAGAATAGCAATCGGCATCATCCCCTGCGAAACAAACTGCAGCAATGCAAAAACACGCCCCATATAACCCTTTTCCGTATTAGTCTGGATCAAAACCGTCTCAGACGCTATCAGTACCGGTACAAACATCCCGCAGATACAATCAAAGATCAGATACACCCAAAAGACCCGCGACAGTCCCATCAGCGCAAAGGTGCAGCCAAACACTGCCAACGAGACCGCTATCATCGTAATCTTGTTTTTGAACTCGCCTTTCCAGGCGACAAACGCGCCGCCCAAAAGAGCGCCCAGCGACCACAGCATTTCATTGGCTGTCAGTTTCCAAACTTCACTGCCGAAGCTCCTTACTACCATCAGTGGTGACAAAAAAGCCGCCGGAGTGATCAGAATAAAAGTTACCGCATAGCAGACCAGCATTACTCTTAACAGCGGCTGTGACCATGTGTAACGTACACCTTCCCTCAGTTCCTTCAGTACCGAACTATCAGATCTGTCCGCTGCTCTTGTTACTATTTTCAGCCTGAACATGATGGCAATGGCAATAACTGCCGTCAGCAGATCTACTAAAAAAGTCCACTGCATCCCAAACATACCCAAAATAGCTCCGCCGGCTGCCGGAGAAAGCAACAGCAGCACATTATTCGCCATCTGGTTGATACCGTTTATCCGGAGCAGATGCTCCCGCGGCACGATCTCCGGATAAAGCGCGTTGACTGCCGGAGCCTGAAACCCGCCGCCGACAGAACGCAGACAGGCGATAAAGATCAAAAAGCTTAAATTTGCAAAACCATAATGAAAAGCCACAAAAGCCAGCAGTGTCGCCAAAGCAGTAAAACCGTCCGCCAGCATGATGATCGTCTTTTTATTATATCTGTCCGCAAATACTCCCGCCCACAATGAAACCAGCACCTGAGGAATCAGCGTTGCCAACGTCGACAGCGTTATCCAGAATCCGGACTCAGTCGTTACGGTAATATACCAGACGATCGAAAAGCCCACTACTGACGAACCGAACATCGACAGATTCTGGCTGATCAGGAATAAGGCGATCTGTTTTTTCCAGTTTTTATTTTCTTTCATAAAAAGACCTTGTCTTTCCTATTTTTCAATAAGCCTTCTACTAGAATTTTACAATAAAAAAGCAAATTAACGAATAAGTTTTTAAAATAAATTTTTATTAAATTTTCTTTTAATCTTCTTTTAATCTTTCCGCGTTATAATAAAGACAAAGAAAACGCCGAATAAAGAAAACGGCGCAAGGAGGTAAAAAACATGACTAGAAAAATCCTGGCGATCATCGCCGCCGCAATCTGTACATTAGCAATCACAGCAACCGCTTTTGCCGCTGAGTTCATCAACGCCGATCAGGCACGCAGCATCGCTGCACAATGGGTACCTGCCGGCAGCACTCATCTGGTAACCAAAGACGAAAGCCACAAATACGCAGCTTATTACGAAGTAAAATTCTACGACAACGCTACCAACACCGAATATGAAGTTGAAGTGCTCAAAAACGGCGGCGCTGTAAAAGAATTCAAAATGGATGCCCAAACAGTTCTCGGCAGCCCCAGAGTCGTACTATCTGCCGCTGATGTCCAGGACCTCGTTCGCAAAGAATTCCCCAACGCAACCTTCACTAAAGTAAAACTTGACAGCGACGACGGCCTTTATGAATATGAGTTGAAATTCTATACCCCCGAATTACGCGGCGAAATGAAATTCAACCCTGAAAACGGCGCTCTGATGGAAAAAGAACTTAAATACCAAGTTCGCTGAGCCATCCCCCCCAAAATGCACTGTAAATGTGCCGATTGCTCACGCAACAAAGCCACTGCCGCACTGTGATAAGTGTGACAGTGGCTTTGTCTTTTTTATTATTAAGAAATCAAAAATGATAAGCCAAGTCAAGCCGGGCCCCGATCTCCCGTCCACCATTAGACCAGTCCCCGCTAAGGCTGCCGCCAGCCGACCATTTTCGGCTGAAATCATGCCTGACATAAGCCGCCGCCACAAAATGGTTCCTGCCCTCTCCCCAACTGCGTACCGGCAGCAGGGACCCGCATTCATCTTCAGCAAAGCAGACTTCCATAAGCTGCCGCTCGCCAGTCAGGATACGCTTATAACCCAGGCGAATGCCATAACCGCCCGTACCCTCACTGCGGTCAAAGGATAAGCCCAGCTCCCCTTCGGCATAATTATCACTATAACTGCCAAAACTGCGGTCAAAAACACCTGCACCATGCTCTCTAAAGGCCTTCTGCCTATAATGGGTAAAATTGAGCTTGGCATAAGGACTGACATGCCACAATTCTTCCGGCTTTCCATAATCCAGATCATAGGCATACTCAACGCCTATCCCCAACGTTTTACTGTCATAACCGCTTTCAGCGGTCTGCCCCAGTACCGGCAGATAAGCGGTACCCTTATTGGCCTGTAAACCATAGCTGACAAAGCCTGTTATACTGCCGGGTTTGTTTTTATTTCCAGCATATAAGCCCAATGAATAACTGTCATATTCGCCGCTTCCCGCAGCTCCGCTGACAGTATTGCTGCCGTAATCAAACAACAGACCATAATATCCATGTTCATCGGAAAGAAAATCCTTGCCAATGGTCAGATTATAGCCGTGCCCATTTACGCCGCCAATGCGTCCCCAGCGCTTGTTATTCAGCATCCACAATCCGTCCTGCCGCGCCAGTGCCGGCTGCTCATATACCGCTCTCATTACAGAGCCGTTTTTCATGGCATCATGGGCCAGATCCAGCAGCATCCCATTTTCTATTTGCGAAAAAGCGGCTGCAGCATTAGTTTTATCCAGGGCATACAGCCTGTACATCTGTTTTTGCCGGTCACTATCCAGCGAAAAATACATATTATTCAAAGCAGCAAAGGTAGCGCTGTTGCCGCCGGTATTATTACTGACAGAAGTCGTAAGTTTACCAGCCTGATTATCGATCACTATTTGGGCATCCAGCATCCCGGAAAACTCCTGTTCTGTACTGCTCCCTGAAACTATGCTATTCGCAGTAATAAATACGCCGCTGACTCCGGGGGCAGCACTATTAGCCGCTTTAACCTCCATCCGGTCGATATGGGCATCGCCGTCTACATTAAGACAATTATATTTTTTACCGTCTGTATTAAGCAATATCGTACCACTGCCGTTGAAGCCGCCCCTAACCTGCATATTTTCGATGCTTCCATAACTGCCGGCCTGCACTCTGCCATCGTTATACAAGCTGCCATTGACCGTGCCTTTGCCTGTAATCGTACCACTGCCTGTACTATAAGCATCGCCGGCCACAGAGCCGTCTAATTGCAGCGTGCCCTGTACTGCGATAGAACTGCCCTGATAGGTATTGCTGCCGGTCAGATTCAGAATACCCTCCCCCTGTTTTATCAGCCCGGCGTGCAATCCTACCAGTCCTGTGTCTGCAATTTGCTTGTTGAAATCTGTGATATATCGCTCAACCATATAACTGTTATTGTCTTTAACACCTTTGGGATTTTTCAGCCAGTTGGTTTGATAGTACAGCCAGCGATCGTACAGATCTTTGACATCGCTGTCAGCTCCTGTTGAATCAGCAGCTTTTCCTGAACCGAGCGGATCAGCGGCAATATAACCTGCGCGTATTTCTTTGATATCATTACTCCAGACAGAATCATAGCCCTGAGTATCCACGCTGTATAAGGCCTGCTTTTCAGCTTTTCCACGTACCGTATAAGCATCGCTGATATCGCCGGCACTCAGCCGCCTGACATTGATCGCCCCAAGTCCTCCAACAGCTTTCCCGGCATCAACTATGCCCTGTCCGAACAGTGCCTCCACCGGTACATCTTCAAAAACATCAATTTCCACATTTGCATCCAGTTCACTGTGCAGCTTTTTTTTACCATCTGTTTTATCATCTGATAGTTTTATACCATAAAATCCCCAAAAAAGATCTTCGTTTTCTGCGTAGGCCTTCTCGAATGCTTTCTCAATATCCAGCTCGGCTCCACCAGGAGGAACAAAAATATTTATTTTGAGCTCTGACTTATTATCTCCTTCTCCTGGATCCTCCTGTACATTTATGAAAAAACCATCCGTCGCCACAATCTGATTATTTGCCGTGCTCAACAGCACATCCCCTATCTGTTTGCCGCCAAGATAGGGAAACGCCTGCTGGACTAAAGCGCCCACACCTGTTACCAGTGGAGCGGCCTGAGACGTACCATACCTAATCACATCCATTTGACCAGCAGCCGCAAAGTCAGCATTAGCGGAAACAATCGCAACACCCGGTGCGTTTAAAACACAGTCCTCTCTATATTGAGCCAGATCAGAGAAAATTGCGATAGCATTGCAGTCTGCGTCAAAACCGCCCGTCTTATTACGGTGCAGCGCCGCAGCATCGCCTGCGGTAACAGTAATAAAATTGTTGCTCAGGCTTCGGTCAAAAACAGGGCTGGTATTTTCTATACTCGCCATAGTGTGACCGTTGTTGCCAGCAGCCCATACTAAAAGCTTATCATGGGCAACCGCTTCTCTGAACTGTATGGTATTATTATAAAGATAATCCTGCCATTCCGGGTTGCCTGTAGGAGTAAGAACTCCACTCTGCACCAGCTCATAAGCCTGATTATCATCGATGTTCGTCAAATAGCACCCAGTTCCCCAGGAATTATTGATAACCTTGATTTCCGGATGCTGCACATAATAAGCATAAAGGTCCTTGCGGCTCTCAAACGAACCGTCACTGTAATAAATCCTACCGGCAGTAGAGCCCTTGATCTCGGCATCAAAAGCAATGCCATGCATACCCAGGCCGTTTTTAGATGCGGCCACGACACCAGCCACATGAGTACCATGAGTAAAATTCGCCCAATTATATACTCCGGCACCAGCAACATTGATCATCTCAGAATTTTGTTTTAAATCAAATTCAGGAACCAAAAAATTAATAGGATCATCACAGACACCCACAATAACGCCTTTTCCTGTATAGCCATTGGCATAAGCCGACGCCGCATTCACTGCATCCAGCACATTATAGCCCATCTCATTATATTCAGCTGTTTTAAAACTGTCGGCACTTTGCGCGTTGGCAATGCTGCTGCTCATAAGCATCAGCATTGCCAAACTGTTTAAAGACCTTTTCCAGGGCATTTTAGCTCAGCTCCTTAGTGACCTGACTGCCATACATATACGAAGTCTGATCCCCGCTCCGCTTTGATCATGGCACCAAAATAATTACAAAGACTGTCTTTTGGTGAACAAAAATAAAAGCCACTATGTTATTACATAGCGAACGATATTTTTAAGCAAAAAAAATGTTCTATATATAATATTATAACATATATTATATATAGAACATAAATCATTCATAAATAAAAAATTAGTTTTTCTGCCTTTATTCTTTTGTCAGCAGGTCCAGCTCAGCCTCGCTCAAACCGCAGCCGCGCAGAACTGCTTCCGTATCCTCACCCAGTCTGGGAGCACGTTTTTGCAGCGTTCCCGGCGTTGCCGACATTTTCATGGCAAAGCCCAGCTGCTTATAAGTGCCGATCTCTTCATCTTCGACCGTCAGCACCATTGCATTAGCACGAGTCTGCTCCGCAGCCAAAGCTTCGTCAAAATTCAGCACCGGCGTTACGCAGGTGTCCTTCCCCTCCAAACAAGCCGTCCACTCATGCATGGTTTTAGTCCTGAAAATCTCGGTCAGCTCGTCCTTAACGCGCTCATGCTGCGATTCATCATCCAGAGCATCGATAAGGTCGGCGCGGTCTAAGGCCAGGCAAAGGTTGCTCCAGAATTTTTTCTCCAGGCACCCTACCGAAACATAACGGCCGTCCCGCGTTTCGTAAATATTATAGTTGGCATATGCACCGGTCAGCCAGTTATTGCCGCGTTCGGCAACGAAACCGCTGCCGAAATATAAACTGGCAGCGCCCGGCATCAGGGTCAGCGCCGTATTATACAGCGAGATGTCTATTTCCTGTCCGATCCCGGTCTGCTCAGCATGGCGCACAGCCATCAGGATACTCATGCCCGCCATCAGCGCCGCATTCATATCCGCCATCAGAATACCAGGTATCGCCGGCCTGCCTCCTGGTTCGCCGCTCATCGACGTGATGCCCGCCAGGCTCACATAGCCGATATCGTGGTCAGCCTGGTCGACCAATGGTCCCCGCTTGCCATAGCCTGTGATCGCGCAATAAACTATTTTCGGATTCAGCCTGTTCACGGTCTCATAATCAATACCTAAACGCTTTAAAACGCCGGGTCGATAGCTTTCCAAGACTACGTCCGCCGTCTGCGCCAATTTTAAAAAGGCCGCTCTGCCGGCGTCGCTTTTTAAATCCAGCACAACGCTTTTTTTATTGCGGTTCAGCTGCAAATGCCAGTACCCGAACCCGTTTTGAAATGGCGGGAAGCTGCGCGAATAATCGCCGCGCCCCGGTTCTTCGATTTTTATTACTTCCGCTCCGAAGTCCGCCAAAAGCATACTGCAATATGGTCCCGGCAAAAGCCGCGACAAATCCAGAACCCTGATACCGTCAAGTGCACCCACGTCGACACCGCCTTCTTTATAATCTGCTAACAACATTATACCACAAGGAATCTGCTGGCAAACGCTCTGCTTTAATTAAGCTCACAGCAATATTATAAAACAAATACATAATAACACAGATATTTTACATTTTCAGGCGCTGCTCCATTTGACAGCAGCCCCCGCTTTAGTTACAATGGAAGATAAGCATTAAGTAAAAAAATCTTTGGAGGTAGAATAAAAAATGAACAAAACTTTAATGATTATTATCGCCGTCGTTGTTATTTTCGCCGGCATTATTATGAGCGGCTACAACAGCCTTGTTTCCATGAATGAAAACGTCAACGGCAAATGGTCGCAGGTCGAAAACCAGCTCCAGCGCCGTAACGACCTGATCCCCAATCTGGTCAATACCGTTAAAGGCTACGCTGCCCACGAAAGCGACGTTTTTAAAGCTGTATCCGATGCCCGCGCTAAATTAGGCGGCGCCAAGACAGTTGCCGAAACCAGCCAGGCCAACGGCGAATTGAGCAGCGCTCTTTCCCGCCTGCTGATGATCGCAGAAAACTATCCTGACCTGAAAGCCAACACCAACTTCCTGCAGCTGCAGGACGAGCTGGCCGGTACGGAAAACCGCATTGCCGTAGCCCGTATGGATTACAACGGCGCAGTTCAGGGCTTCAACGCCAAGATCAAATCCTTCCCGACCGTTCTTTATGCCGGTATGTTCGGTTTTGACGCCCGTGATTACTTTAAAGCAGACGAAAGCGCAAAAACTGTTCCGCAAGTACAATTTTAACCGATAACGGAGCTCACTGATTATGAAACGTTGGCTCGTCCTTTTGATGCTTCTGATCCAGGCGGTCTTTGCCGTCGGGGCAGAAGCGGCGATCCAGGTACCACCTAAGCCAAGCGTGTCCTCCGGCATCTACGTGCAGGACTATGCCGGTGTTTTATCACCGCAGACCCGTCAGGCCCTTAATGCCATCGGACAGGATCTGGATAATAAAACCACCGCACAGGTCGCCGTAGTTACGGTGAAAACACTTGACGGCCAGCCCATTGACGAATATGGACTGACACTGCTGCGGCAATGGGGACTTGGTAATAAAGAAAAGAATAACGGCGCGCTGATCTTAGTAGCTGTCGATGACAGACAATCGCGGATCGAAGTCGGTTACGGTTTGGAAGGCGTTCTGCCCGACGGCCTGACGGGACGGATCCAGGACCAGCAGATGCTGCCCTACTTTAAGCAGGGCCAGTACGAAAAAGGCATCGTGCAGGGCTATCTGACTGTCGCAACTACCGTAGCCAAAAGTTATGATGTCAAGCTGGAAGGCGTGCGTTATAACGGCGGCGCCCAGCAGGGCACAGGCGATACACCGATGCCTGGCTGGATGAAGGCACTGATCGCAGTCGGCCTGATCGTACTCGTCATCGTTGACCATATGTTCTTCGGCGGCATCATCACTCAGTTCATCCTGCTCGCACTTTTGCGCGGCGGCGGACGCGGAGGCGGTGGTGGCGGTTTCGGAGGAGGCTCCGGCGGCGGCGGCGGTTCCAGCAGGCGCTGGTAAAACAAAAATAAAGGACTATCTCATCGAGATAGTCCTTTTCTTTATGCTTATTTTACTTCATCATACAGCATCCTGATGCAGGCATCGACCAGAGCCCCGATACTGGAAACCTCTCTGTCCAGCGGCAGGCCGGAAGCCGCGTATCCTAACGGCAGCTCGGTACAGGCCGTCATCACCGGAAGGTCACGCTCGCGCCACAGTTCTTCTACGAGAGCTTTAGTCACAGCGCCTGCCCGGTCAAGCTCGCCGGCTTTGACATAAAAGATAGCCTGCTGCGCTTTTTCAGCCTGCTCCTCATTGGGCAGATATAAGGTATAACCGTGTTTATCGGCATATTTCTGATACAGACCGCTGGCGCGCGTACCATGCGTCGACAGCATCCAGGCGCCTTCAGGATTGAGCCGCTGGGCCGCCAGGACAGTTTCTTCAATGATATGCACTAACGGCTGCGGCAGAGCAGCTTTAAAATCATCAATAAAATAATGGGCAGTATTGCAGGGCACCGCCAGTACCTCTGCCCCCATATCGCACAGCTGGCGCAGCCGCGCTTCCAGAACCGGCGCCGGACTTTCGCCTTTGCCGAAGATCGCTGTGCTGCGGTCAGGTATCTCACAATCCCCGATCATATATACCACAGGGTGCTCCTGATCTGTTGCCGCCGGACACTTTGCCGCCAGCTGCCGCAGGAACTCTGCCGCCGCCGCAGGCCCCATTCCTCCCAGCACACCCAGTTTTTTACCATTTTTCTTATACTTGGTCACCTTGATCCCTCCACCAGCAAGAACTGTTTTTATTCGTTTATTTTACCACAACCGACCGCGCCAGTACAGCATGCAATTTTTTATATGTATACATACTTTATGTGCTTTACTCTTTAATTATTAATTTGTTATACTAAAGGGGTATAATTAAATAAAAATCTACCCCGTTTGGAGGAATCAGGATGACCAAGAAAAAAATCGTCGTTATCGGCGGAGGCTGGGCCGGCTGTGCCGCAGCTCTTACTGCTGAAAAAGCCGGTGCCGACGTAACTCTGCTCGAGCGTACCGATATGCTTTTAGGCACAGGGCTGGTCGGCGGGATTTTCCGCAACAACGGCCGCTATACTGCCGCCGAAGAATGTATCGCCATGGGTGCAGGCGACCTGTTTACAGTTATGGAAGCCGTTGCAACTCACAAAAACATGGATTTTCCCGGTCATAAACACGCTACTCTTTACAATATCTATAAAATCGAGCCCGCGGTCAAAAAACTGCTCCTGAGCCGCGGCATCAAGCTGCTGATGGCTGATCCGGCCGTTAAAACGGAATACGAAGGCGACACGATCACCGCCGTTATTACCAAAAGCGGCCTGCGCCTTACTGCCGACGCTTTCGTAGATGTCAGCGGTTCTTCGGCTATGCCGCTCAACTGCAATAAACACGGCAACGGCTGCGCCATGTGTATCCTGCGCTGCCACAGCTTCGGCCCCCGCGTCAGCGTCACCACCCAGTCCGGCGTGGAAGAATGGACAGCAGAAAAACCTACAGGGCTCGGCGCCATGAGCGGCTCCTGTAAGCTGTTCAAAGAATCACTGGCCCCTGAGATCGTTACCGAGCTGGAAAAGACAGGCTGCTGCGTCGTCCCGATTCCCGAAGCAATCAAAAAGCATAAAGAAAAGCTGGCTATGAAAGCCTGCCAGCAGTATGCGCTCGACGCTTATGCCGACAACATCGTTCTGCTGGACACCGGCTCAGCCAAGCTGATGACGCCTTATTATCCGCTGGAAGAGCTGCATATGATCCCCGGCTTTGAACGGGCCCGCTTCGAAGACCCACTGTCCGGCGGCAAAGGCAACTCTATGCGTTACTTTAATTTCGCCCATGTCGATGCTTCCTTAAAGGCTGACGGCAAAATCAACCTTTTCTGCGGCGGCGAACGTGCCGGAGCAATGGTAGGCCATACGGAAGCTATCGTCAGCGGCTCGCTGGCCGGGCATAACGCCGCCAGAGCCGCCAACGGTCTGGCGCCAGTCATCCTGCCTGAAACCACAGCTATCGGCGAATTTATCGGCTACGTTGTCAAGCAAATGCTGGACGCCGAGACACGCAATAAAAAATACACCTTCTCCGGCTCAGTTTATTTTGAACGGATGCAGGCCAAAAATCTTTACAGCACCGACGATGACGCTATCAAGGCCCGTGTCGAAGCGGCAGGCTGCACCAATATTTTCTCAAACTTATAAGAAAGATGTGATAATCTGATGGCAACTGTACGCGATATCCTCAAAGCCCTCGACGTTATTACCGGCGGCCGCGTCATCACCGACTCCTTCGGTTACGGCGGCGCTAACCCCTTCGTAGTTACCAAGACCTCCGGTATCCCCGGCAAAGCTGTGACCGAACTGCCCGGTCTCGTCTGGGGCGATCCAGATATGCCCGTCAAAAAAGTAGCGGTTATGATGACCCTAACTGAAAGCGCCATTGAACTGGCTGGCGCAACAGGCATCGACTGCCTTATCGCCCATCACCCAATCGCGGAAGGCTCCAATACCGGCGGCGTTACCGCCAGAGATTACTTTAATCTGTATCATCTGGCTGTTTTTGAGCTGCACGAAGCCTTTCACGGCCTGCATCCCGGTATCGCCTGGATCCACGGCAGCTGCGCCAAACACGTCAACATCCGCTTTGGCGGTGTACCCGGTAAGATCGTCTGGTATGGCAACGCCCTGCCGGAAGTAGAAACACTGGGCGACCTGCTCAACCGTATTGACACGATCATGGGCACTGATATCGAATCACGCGTGCTCACCTCTGAACGTCAGATCCGCGGCTGTACCGAGATCCACGAAACCTCGATCGCAGCCCGCGCCAAAATCTTTGTCGGCAGCCCCGACAACAAGCTGGGCAAAACCATCACTGTTTTCCCGCATACCGGTTTCTCGGCCGAGGACCTTGAAAAAGCCTACGCCGAATACCCCGAAGCCAACACCGTAGTCTGCACGATCAGCAGACCGCTGCCCGGCGACCCGCTGGTCAAAAAAGCCGAAGAACTGGGCCTGAACCTGATCGCAGGCAACTCTCACGCGCTGGAGATCTTAGAAAACGGAATCCCCCTGGCCTGGGCCCTGCGTCTGCAGATCCCCGAGCTGGATATCCACATCTTCCGCGAACGTATGGTAAGCCTGCCGCTGGACCACTGCGGCTGCACCCACATCGAAAACTACGGCGAAACCATGGCGCGCAATTATCTGCCTAAGCCAAAAACAGAATAACGGAGGGGTTTATGATGAATGGTGGAAAAAGAAAGATCGAACTGATCGAATACATAGGCCTGTTTTTAGTCGCCTTTTCCTTTTTGATGCTGGTAGTTAACCCCGGCGGTATCGGGAACCTGTTCAACAATATGTTCAACCATGCCGCCCCTATTATCATCAAGGTCTATATCACAGGTTCCATCGGTATCGCGATCATCATCAGCGTTACCATGGGGCGCCTGCTGGAACGCCTTGGCTTTACCGACGCCCTGATGCGTATTTTCGTGCCCCTGATGAAGGTCATCGGTGTCAACGCCGCTGTAGCCGTACCGTCCGTATATAATATCCTCGGCGATATCAACGCTGCCGGCCGTATTGGCGGCCCGATCCTCAAAAAATCCAAAGCCACCAAAGACGAGCAGAAAATCGCTATCGCTACCATGATGCAGTCGCAGTCCTCCTTTGCGATCTTCGTTTTCGGCTTGATTGCTTTGAACGCCGCCAAGGTTTCCGTCTGGGTCGTCGTTTTTCTGGCGGTGTTCCTGCCGGTGCTTTTGACGCCGCTGCTTCTGCGGCTCACTATCTGGCGCGACACCAAAGCTGTCTCGCTTGAAGACTTGCCCCGCTTCACACCTGAAACCGGTTTTCTGCCGACCATCTTCAATGCGGCCAAGGAAGGCGCTGAGCTGTTGTTTTTGCTCATCATTCCCTCCTGCGCCGTAGTTTTTGCGGCAATCGGCGCTTTAGACCATTTCGGTCTGTGGACCGGCATTCAGGCCGGTATCAATACCATGCTCAATGCCTTCAACATCCATGCCGAAACCGGTTCCGTTTCTATTTTAGTCGGCGGCTCACTGGCAATGGCCCAGCTGAAGGAAATTGCCGCCACGATCGCCCCGCCGCTGGTCGTCGGCTCGTATATCCTGGCTTCCTCCGGCTTCCCGCTGCAGGTCATCTTCGGGCAGATCCCCGCTATCTGGAGCGGCTGTACCGACCTTACCGAACGCGAGGCCATGACGGCAGCCATTATCGGCGCAGTCATCAAGGTTTTAACAGCAGCTTTATTTGCCACCTGTCTGCAATTCCTTTATATGTAATAACAATATAAGCAAAACCAGCCGCTTGAAGCGGCTGGTTTTATTTTTATAAAAGCTCAAAATTATTCTTTTTATACCTGATCAGTCCGTCCGCCTGCATCTTACTGAGTTCACCTGACATCGCGCTGCGGTCTACCGCCAGAAAATCGGCCAGCTGCTGCCTGTTAAAGGGTATCGTCAGTTTATTGCTCTGCTGCAGGCGCGCCTGTTCTGAAAGGTACGCCAGCAGCTTTTCCCGAGTCGTCCGCTTCGTCAGATATTCCATTTTCTGAGTCAGAAACAGATTGCGCTCCGCCATCAGCAGGAGCAGATTATGCAGCAGCCTGTTTTCAGCTTCGCTGCGAGCCGAACCCGCCAGCAGACGTTTAATGTCCAGAAAGATCACCGTAGCTCCATTAGGCGCGGCCACACTCACCGTCAGCGGCACCTGCCGCAGACAGGCATAGACCTCGCCGAACAGATGCCCGCAGCCCAGCTGCGCCAGAATATTCTGCCGCCCCCAGTAATCCTCGCGCAGGATATGCACGCTGCCGGCAACGACAAAACCAGCTGTCGTTACCTGCTCGCCCAGCTGCCAGATAAAGCTGTTCCGGGGATAGACCCTCAGCTGCGCATCCAGATTCTGCAGCACTGCCGCGATCTCTGTTTTCGCAATACCGCGGAACAAAGATGCCGACGCTATGATCTGCAAATATTTATCCATTCTTCTTTACCTCCGTTGTAAAAACAACAGCTTTCTTCCTACTATCGTACTATAATAAAAACAGAAAGACAACAGGAGGTTCATCATGTTACGCAAAATAATCACTATAGATCAGGAAAAATGTAACGGCTGCGGTCTCTGCGCCCAGGCCTGCCACGAACAGGCCATAGGCATGGTGGACGGCAAGGCAGCCCTGCTGCGAGACGATTACTGCGACGGCCTGGGCGACTGCCTGCCCGTTTGCCCTACCAATGCCATAACCTTTGAAGTACGTGAAGCCGCAGCCTATGACGAAGCTGCCGTTTTGGCCAATAAAGCCAGCCAGGAAGCTGAACTTCCCTGCGGCTGCCCCGGCACACAGGCCCGTTTACTGCATCAGCAGGAACCTGCACCAGCGCAGCAGGCAGCCACGCTCCAAAACAGCGAGCTGCAGCAATGGCCTGTCCAGATCAAGCTGGTCAACCCGCACGCACCCTACCTGCAAAACAGCAGGCTGCTGGTTGCCGCCGACTGTACCGCCTTCGCATACGGCGATTTCCACCGTAAATTCATAAAAAACCATATCACGCTTATCGGCTGTCCCAAGCTGGACAACGAAGATTACAGCCGCAAGCTGACTGAGATCCTGCTTGCAAACGATATCAAAAGCGTTACCGTCGTCCGCATGGAAGTACCCTGCTGCGGCGGTATGGAACAGGCGGTCAGAACAGCGCTGCAGCAAAGCGGTAAAATCATCCCCTGGCAGGTCGTCACCATCAGCACCGACGGTCAGATTCTGGAAGAAATATAATAATAATAAATAAGGCGCCTGGCAAATATTTGCCA
>OIXS01000235.1_pt1 | contig 37417 bp, 28 predicted proteins | sample 1587841 | NCBI WGS metagenome assembly OIXS01 (sample SAMN03283254) | human gut metagenome | biome: human-associated habitat; material: feces | host: Homo sapiens | place: USA | collected 2013
AACAGGCGGGTTTCCGGGTTCATGGTAGTTTCCCATAACTGTTCCGGATTCATTTCACCCAAACCTTTGTAACGTTGGGTCGTCATACCTTGTTCGGAACCGTTGTTATATTGTTGCATGAAGCGCAGGCGGTCGGCTTCCGTGTAGCAATACTCTTCGATTTTACCCTTCTTGCAACGATTAAGCGGAGGAGTAGCGATATACAAGTGACCCTTCTGGATGAGTTCGGGCATGTAGCGGTAGAAAAGCGTCATCAGCAGTGTGTCGATGTGGGAACCATCGACATCGGCATCGGTCATGATGATTACTTTATAATAGCGTAGCTTTTCATAATTGGCTTCCTTGCTGTCTTCGCCTAAACCGAAACGTACGCCCAAAGCTTGTATGATGTTGTTCACTTCCTCATGTTCAAAGGCTTTGTGCCACATGACGCGCTCCACGTTGAATATCTTACCGCGGATGGGGAGGATAGCCTGATATTGACGGCTGCGCCCTTGTTTGGCAGAACCGCCGGCCGAATCACCCTCGACGATGAACAATTCGCAGTTGGCTGCATCCTTGTCCGAACAGTCGGCCAGCTTGCCCGGCAGCGCGAACGAGTCCAGCACGCCTTTGCGGCGCGTCATCTCGCGCGCCTTGCGGGCGGCGTTGCGCGCCTTGCAGGCCTGTTGCGCCTTCTTGACGATCTCGTGCGCGGGCTTGGGGTGCTCCTCGAGGTAATCGGCAAGGCCGTCGGTCACAATCTTGAGTGTGAGCGCGCGCATATAGGAGCTGCCGAGCTTTGCCTTGGTCTGGCCCTCAAACTGCGGATCGGGCAGCTTGACCGAGATAACGGCCGAAAGGCCCTCGCGCACATCGTCGCCGGTCAGGTTGGCGTCTTTTTCCTTGAGCAGGTTCTGCTTGCGCGCGTAATCGTTGATCACGCGGGTGAGCGCGGTGCGGAAACCCTCAAGGTGCATGCCGCCCTCGGGGGTGTAGATGTCGTTGGCAAACGACATGACGTTCTCGCCGTAGCCGCTATTCCACTGCAGGGAAACCTCGACCTCGCCCATCTTGGCCACAGGCGCGTCCGGGTCCGATTTGCCCTCGATGTAGATGGGCTCCTTAAAGGCCTCGGGGACGTCCTTGCCCTCGTTGAGGAACTTGACGAAGTCGATGATGCCGCCCTCGTAGCAAAACTCCTCCACGTGGGGAGTCGCTTCGCGCTCGTCGGTCAGCACGATTTTGAGGTTCTTATTGAGGAACGCCGTCTCCTGCAGACGGTTGTGCAGCGTATCGAAATCGTAGATGCAGGTCTCGAAGATCTCGTCGTCGGGCCAGAAGGTGACGGTGGTGCCCGTCGAATCCGAGGTGCCCACGACCTCCATCTTCTTAACGGTCTTGCCGCGCGAGAACTCCATCTCGTAGGTGTTGCCGCCGCGACGAACCTGAACGACCACGCGCTTGGACAGTGCGTTGACGACGGAGATGCCAACGCCGTGCAGGCCGCCCGAAACCTTATAGGCCGAGTTATCGAACTTACCGCCGGCGTGCAAGATCGTCATGACGACCTCGAGCGTCGGGATCTTTTTAACAGGGTGCTCGTCGACGGGGATGCCGCGCCCGTTGTCGACGACCGTGATGGAGTTGTCGGCGTGGACCGTCACCTGGATCTCGGTGCAGAAACCGGCCATGGCCTCGTCGACGGAGTTGTCAACGATCTCCCACACCAGGTGATGCAGACCGCTGGCGCTCGTCGAGCCGATATACATGCCCGGGCGCTTACGAACGGCCTCGAGACCTTCGAGAATCTTAATCTCGCCGCCATCGTAATCGTTTTCGTTTGCCACACGTCCTCCTTCAGTCAAGAAAATGTGTACAGCCTTACTAGTTTATCGTAAAAAAATACCCTCGGGAACGAGGGTATTTGGCTCTACAAGGCCACCAGATGCGATTTAAGGCTCTTTTTTGCTTTCTACGCCCTTGGCCCACTCGGCACTGGCTCTCATGGCATTCTCGAGGGCCTCGCGCAGTTTTTGGTCTTCGATGGGCGCCACTTGGCGCTCAATCTCGGTGCGCTCGGCCTCACTTAGGTCGGCGTGCGGGGCCGGCGGGCGCTCGGTCGTCGCCGGGCGCAGGCGCTGCTTGGCGGCGGGCGGCGTGTGACCCGGCGCGGTGGTTTTGAACACCAGGCCGTCCACATGCGCACCGGCGCGCTCCATGCGCGCGCGGATGATCTCGCGCAACAGCGTCATTTCCTGCGTCCACGAGGGCGAATCGAGATATACCAGCAGCTCATTGGACTCGGGCAGGTAGCGCAAGCCCGTCACATGCCGCCCCTCGCGCGTGCCCGAGCACACCGCGTTCCACGCGCGATAGACCGCGCGCGACTCCTCGGCAGCCTCCATCTGCGCGCGGCGCTCAGGTGTCGCGGCCGCCAGGATGCGCTGACGCTCTGCGTTCAAAAATCCACTGAAGGCAACCGTTTCGCTCTCGCGCTCGTAATTAGCACGTCTCACCCATGCTCACCACCTTGGCTCGATCAAGCAGGTCATCGGTAAAGTACCCCAGGTTGGTCGTGGTTATGACCGTCTGGATATCATCGCCGATCAGCCGCAGAAAAGCGCCGCGACGCTCGCCGTCGAGCTCGCTCATCACGTCGTCTAAAAGCAGCAGTGGGGCGGTGCCCAGGACATCGCGAGCCACGGCCACCTCCGCCACCTTCCAGGCCAGAACCAACGTTCGCTGTTGACCTTGGCTGGCAAATGAACGGGCGGAGCGACCCGCCACGGTAAACTCAATCTCATCGCGATGCGGTCCCACCAACGTCACGCCGCGGCGAATTTCCTCGTCGGCGTGCTCATCAAGGGCAGCCAGCATGCGCTCGTACGCCCAGCCCTTCAGCTCTTCGCGATCCTCGACCTGGGGCAAATCCCCCAGTGTGGACATATAGGTCACGTTGGCAGCCTCGCCGGACGCCACTTGCCCGTAGGCAGTGTGCACATGGCCCGCCAGCCGGTCGAGCAGGGCCAACCGGTGCACGAGCAGGGCCGAGCCCGCGCGGGCAATCGAATCGTTCCACGCGCCGAGCATCTCGCGGCAGCACCAGGCCTCCTTGAGCAAGGCGTTACGCTGGGCCACACAGCGCCCATAGGTGCTCGCAAGATCGGCATAGCGTGCGCTCAGTTGCATGCCAAAGTCATCGAGGGCGGCGCGGCGCACACTGGCGCCTCGCTTAACCATGTCCAGATGGTCGGGGCAAAACAGCACGCTCGGCAGAACCCCGCGCACACCGGCGGCAGAACATCTCTTGCCGTTGCGGCTAAACGAGCGCTTACCGTCCTCCGCGTTCAATCCCATATCAAGCACGCGGCCGTCGCCCTCGAGCCTCAGCTCGACCTTGCACGAGCCCACACCGTCATGGACGAGCTCGGCTGCGGTCGGATGCCTAAACGAGGCGCCGCTCGTCAGCAGCTGCAGCGCCTCTATGAGATTGGTCTTTCCCGCCGCGTTGGGTCCCGCAAGTATCGTCACGCCCTCGTCCAGGGCAAGGCGATAGCTATCGAAGCTGCGGTAGTGCGCGACGGAAAGATCGCGGGCGAATATGGTCATGGCGCAGCGCTAGATGCGGACCGGCATGACCAGGTACAGGTAGTTGATCTTGTCGTAGGACTTGAAGATGCCCGCCTGCGAGTAGCTCTTGAGCTCCAGCGTGATCTCCTTCTCCTTGGACAGGGCATTGAGGCAGCCGAAGATGTAGTGGTAGTTGAAGGCGATGGTACCCGACTCGCCCTCGGCCTCGACATCGATCGTCTCCTGCGCAAGGTCCTGGTCATTGGAGATGGAGGACAGGCCCATCTGCCCGTTCTCGACATCGATCTCGAACTTGACGGCGGGGTTGGCGCTCGCGATAACGGCCACGCGCTTGAGGGCGGCGTTAAAGGCGGCGACGTCAATCTTGACGCTCGTCACGCACGAATCGGGGATGAGCTGCTTGTAGTTGGGGTACACGCCCTCGATGCGGCGCGACACGTAGGTGGTGTTGCCGGCCTCGAAGACGACCTGGGTGTCGGTAGCCCCGATCATGATGGTCGCCTGGCTGGCCATGATGTTCAGCGCGTCGTTAAAGGCGTCGGCCGGAACGTTGAGTTCAAAGGAGCCCTCGAGGGTTGAGGTCTCGACCTGCGTATCGCACACGGCCAAGCGGAAGGAATCGGTCGCCACCAGGCGCACGGTGTTGTTCTCGACCTTCATGTGCACGCCGCCCAGGATGGGGCGGGCCTTGTCGGTCGAGGTGACGCGCCACACGCGGCCGACCATCTCGGACAAGATATCGGTCGGCAGCTCCACGGCACTCTCGATGGCATAGGCCGGAAACTCGGGGAAGTCATTGGCATCGAGCGTGTTCAGGCGGAACGAGCTCTTCTCGCAACCAATCAGCACCTGACGCTCGGACAGCTCAAAGGTGACCGGGGCATCGGGGAGAGTCTTGGTGATATTGGAGAGCATCTTACAGGGGATAACCATCTCGCCCTCTTCTTCGACATGCGCCGCGATGCGATGACGGATCGAGATGGTGTAGTTAGAGGTCTGGAATTCCAAGATGCCGTCTTGCGCCTTGACGAGCACGCCCGACAGGATGGGAAGGGTGGACGCCGGAGCGACACCCTTCATAACGACGCCGATGGCTTGTGTAAGCGAGCTCTGGCTGACGGTGAACTTCATCTTTTAATACCTTTCTTTAGATATAAATATCTTAATAATAGTAATAGCACTGACGAAACTGTTGATTACTCCCAAAGACGCAGGTCAGACACAGAAAGAAAATCGACAGCAACCTGTGTGCAACGGGGGTGGTTTTCCACGTTCAAAACCTGCGCAAAACTTTTCATCACCGCGGGTTGGGTTTTAGACACCTTATGCCCGTGGTTTTGACAAGTTTTCAACAGGTGTCTCTATTTCCCTACGAGCGCAGTGTAATTTTATCGCGCAACGATTTGAGATCTTCGGTGACGGTGCGGTCTTCCTGGATCATCTTCTGAACCTTTTTGTAGCTCGTGCTGACGGTCGAGTGGTTGCGGTTGCCAAATTCGGCGCCCACCGCCGTGGTCGTCATCTCGCACATCTCGATGGCCAGATAGATGGCAATGTGGCGTGCCTTGGCGATATTGGCGTTGCGTCGCGGGCCGATGAGCTCCTCGTGCGTCACGCCGTACTGCTCTTCAATGACGGACTGAACCGTTTGCACGTTGATCTTTTTGGCCGATGTGTCGAAGTACTGGCTGGCGATGGCGTCGATATCGTCAAAGGTGAGCTCCCCGCCCTCGCGCTCGCGGTCGCCCGCCTCGCCGGCGCAGCGCTCGCAAAAGCTCTCGAGTTCGCGGATGTTGGTGCCCGAGACCTCGGCCATGTGTTTAAAGTGCTCGTCGGTCAGGTGTCCGCCGTCGCCCCCATAGGCCGCCAGCAGCGAGTCGTCGCCTGCCTCGGGAGCGGCGACGATGGTGTTCTCGTAATAGCGCTGCAAGATCTTGTATTTCATCTCGTAGCTGGGCTCTGCGACCAGGCAGAGCATGCCGGCGTTGAAGCGGCTGGTCAGACGCTCGTCCATGCTCAGGTCCTTGGGGGCGCGGTCTGCCGCGATGACGACCTTCTTGTTGTTGCGGATGAACTCGTCCATGAGCTGGAAAAAGTAGTCCACGCTCGCGCGCTTGCCGATGATGTTTTGGATGTCATCGATGATGAGCACGTCCACGCCGTGGTACGCCTGCATGATGGGGGCGTTGCTCTTCTTTTGGCGGTCGAACTCGGTCATCAGGTCGTCCAGATATGCCTGGGAGTTGGCATACTTGACCTTGATCTCGGGCGACTTCTCGGCGAGCTCGTTTTTGATGGCAAGCAGTAGGTGCGTCTTGCCCAGGCCCGATTTGCCGTAGATGAACAGCGATGTGCATGTGCCGCGCTCGTCCGCGAGGGCGGCAAACTTGAGTGCCGAGCGATAGGCATGGCTGTTCTCGGGGCCGTAGACAAAGTTCTCAAAGGTAAATTTTGAGTTCGCGGCGAGCGGGGCTCCATCCGTATTCTGCTCGGCCGGCACGGTCGGTGCTGGCACGGGTGAAGCGGGGGCCGCAGCTTGCGTGGATTTAGCCGGCGCTCCGCCCTTCATCTGGTTCATCATGCGACGAAAATCATCGGCCGAGAGTGTGTTCTTGATTGCAATGCCCGAATCCGCGCTCGCCGCTGCGTCGTGAGCGATTGGCATGTGCGTGACGGGTGCGTTCGCTGGCGTCGCCGCCGCGGTCGGCAACGGTGCCATGGTTTCACGGGAAACATCGCTGTGCTGGTGCTCGATTGTCGGCACGTCGCCTGCGGAGGCCGGCACCGCCGGGGAAGCAGCGGGAGCCGTGGCGGGCGCCGTCGCGGCAGCGGATTCCGTCGCGGCGCCTTGCGGTGCCACGATGTCGAGCGCAATCGGTGCAAAGGCGATTTCTTCCAGATAGGCCTCAATAGTCGGCTGATGCTTTTTGAGCTGCGCGATGGCAAAGCGCGAGGGGGCCTCGATCGTGAGCGTATCTTCGGTCAGGCTTATGGCGCGCGATTGCCCCAGCATGTTGATGAGGCGTGCATCTTGGCCGTCGCGCTGACAAAAGGCGATGGCATCCCCCAGGATGATGCTTGCTTCCTCGTCCACTGTCTCTCCCGTTCTTTAGCTCTGAGCTCGCACGCGAGCGGCGCCGAGTTCGGTCAGATGGTATTTCTGGCCATGCTTGATGACCAAGCCGGCCTGCGCCAAGTCATTGAGCGTGCGTGACCAAGTGGGGGCCGAGTTTCCAAACGTCCTCGCCAGATCGGTTGCACCGCACGCTTGATTTTGCGCCAGATAGCCCAGCGCGGCGTTGCCGCGATCGCTTACGAACACGTCCGGTTGTGGCTGCGCATACTGATTTGCTGCATTAGGATACATCATTTGAGCTGCTGGTTGTTGAGAACTCTGCATCGGCGGCATTTGCTGTTGAAAACTTTGAGGCCACTGTTGGTAAGGCTGTGGAGGCATCTGCTGGGTCCAAGGGTTGTACTGCTGCTGCGGCATCTGCTGGTACGGCTGCTGATATCCCTGCTGGTACTGCTGCGGGAACTGCTGGCCATACCCCAGTGGCGGCATCTGCTGATATGGATATCCCTGTTGGTACGGCTGATAGCCCATTTGCTGGCCACCCGGCGCCCCCGTCGCCTGCTGCATTGCTGCTGCATCCTGATCAGCCAGCGGCATGGCCTCTGGCATGTTTGGCGGCATCGACATCGATGCCGCCTGGGGTTCTTGTGTGGGAAGCATTCCGGGCTGCTGCATCTGTCCCACGGGGGGCTGCATCTGCTGCGTTGCCACGGGCTGCTGCGCAAAAGCTCCCGGCAGGGGATATGTGGGCTGCTCCGTCTCGGGCCGCACGGCAGCGCCGCGTCCGCCGGCACGCTCGATTTCCTGCACGCGTTTAGGGTTCAGGCTTACCGTAACCACGGTGCCGTTGCCCATGTTGTCCTCGATGGATACGGCACCGCCGGCGTTTTCCAAATACTCCTGCACCATGGGAAACCCTGCTCCGGTTCCACGGATATAGCGCTTCATCTTGCTGTTTGCGCTGGTAACGCCAAAGTCGAAAGCACGTTCCTTGTCGTCGATGCCGGGTCCTTGGTCAGCAAAGCGGATGGTGTCTCCGCCGTCCAGAATCGAGATGATGGGCTCGGCAAAGTGTGCGTGGATAAAGTTTTCGACAATCTCGCGGATGACCATGAGCGAGATATGGCCACCTTGTTCTTTCATGCACTGGTAGACGGTGTTGGTAGTCTCTTCCAAATACGTGCGGACATCTTGCGGATCAATGACGATCACCCGCGGTGTCGACAGCATGTCGTCATAGACGGCGATGCGCGCGGCGTACATGGCTTTTGGCGCCTGCGTGGTCGTCTGCTCGCCTTCCGCACGCTCTTCGCGCACGCCGGTGATGTGCTCGTTGTCGGGTGCCGGGTCTCCGGAATCGACCATGGTGTAAAAGTCGTCAGACATGCCGCTCGCAATCTTTCAAAAGGTTTCGAACAAATAGTAGCTCACCGTGCAACGTTTCTCATCTTTCGACAACTTTCCAAAACTTGTTGAAAACTTTGGAAAACGGGCGAAAAGTTCTCAACATTGCCAACATGACCTGTTGAAAACTCGATGAAATATCGTGAAAGGTTGCCATGAGGCGCAAATTTCGGTTGTGCTTATGGGGGAACCGTGTGAACTGCGCAACCTTTTACCTTTGATTTCTTGACATTTGAACATTGATTTCCCTACAATCTTCAAGCTCACGTGTCTATATCTGCGTCCGCGTCCCCGCGGACACTCGAAATGCAGCAGGAGGAACTTAAGATGAAGCGTACGTATCAGCCTAATAAGCGTAAGCGTGCCAAGACCCATGGCTTCCGTGCCCGTATGGCCACTAAGGGTGGTCGTGCCGTGCTCGCCCGTCGTCGCGCCAAGGGCCGCAAGCGTCTCACTGTCTAGCAGCGATACACACATCTCGCATGAAGACTATTAAGTCTCGGCAAGATTTCGAGCATGTGTTCAGTCAGGGGCGTCGTTTCAATCACCCTCTGATTCGAATGACCATATGTGAATCGGTTGGCGAAGGCGACTCCGGAAGGGTCGCCTTCGTTGGTGCTAAGCGACTCGGTTGTGCCGTCGTGCGCAACCGATCTAAGCGTGTGATGCGCGAGGCCGCCCGCAGCTGCGGATTTCCCGTTGCGGGTTATGACATCATCTTGTTTGCAACTCCCAAGACGAGGGTTTCCTCGCCGCAGGAGATGGACAAGGCGTTGCGTTCGCTTATGAAGCGCGCCGGCGTTGCCGGGGAGGAGCGATGAGCAATCACGTTTTGCGACGTGTTGCCATCGCTCCTATTCGCATATATCAACAGGTTATTTCGCCCTTATTGCCTGACGCCTGCATTTATTACCCAACGTGCTCGCAATACGCCGTCCAGGCGATTGAGAAGCACGGTGTTTTGAGAGGCTGCTGGCTTGCCGTGAGGCGCATCGCTCGCTGCAATCCCCTGCACGTCGGCGGTTATGACCCTGTGCCCTAGCGGGCACTCGCTATCGGAGGAAAACTTACATGTGGGATTGGATCGTTAACATCCTTTTCGAGCTGCTCAAGCTCATCCAGACCTTTGCGGTCGACTGGGGCCTGTCCATCATCATCCTGGTGGTCATCATCCGTCTGCTGCTGACGCCGCTCATGCTCAAGTCGACCAAGTCGACGGCTCGCATGCAGGTGCTGCAGCCCAAGATGCTCGAGATCCAGGAGCGCTATGCCGACGATCCCCAGCGTCAGGCCGAGGAGATGCAGAAGTTCTACAGCGAGAACAAGTTCAACCCCATGGCTGGCTGTCTGCCGCTGCTGATTCAGATGCCTATCCTGTTCGCCCTGTTTACATTGCTGCGCAACCTGCCGCAGTACTTTAACGACGGCACGTTCTCGTTCTTCAACATCCTGCCCGACCTGACCACCACGCCGAGCGCTTCCTTTGCCGATGGCTTTATGGTTGCACTGCCTGCGCTGGTTTGCCTGATCCTGTTCGCCGTCCTGACCCTGATTCCGCAGCTCTATATGTCGCGCAACCAGACCGGCCAGCAGGCTCAGAGCATGCGTATGATGGCCGTTGTCATGACGGTCATGATGCTTTGGATGGGCTGGAGCCTTCCCGTTGGTGTTCTGCTGTACTATGACGTCTCGTCTGCTTGGCAGGTTATCCAGCAGATTTTTGTGACGCAGAAGGTCATCGACAAGGCGAAGGCCGATGAGGAGGAGCGTCTTAAGAACGCTCCGCTGCAGGTTGAGGTCACTCGTCGAGAGAAGAAGCCGCGCCCGCACAAGAAGAAGTAACGGGATATCAATCTTATTTAGGTACCTAACTTTTGGAGTACGTTATGTCTGAAGAGATCATCGAGGATATGCTTGAGGAGGTTGCCCCGCAGGTCGCGGGCGATTATCCCGAGATTGCACAGCGCTACAAGGCTGGTGAAGAGCTGACCGATGAGGAGCTCGACACCATTGCCGATGTTGCGATTTCCATCCTGCGTTCCATCCTTTCGCACTTCGATGCCGCCAACTCTCCTATCGATGAGTATGAGGGCGACGAGGGTGAGCTGATTTTGGATGTAACGGCTCCCGACCTTGCTGTTCTCATTGGCCGTCATGGTCGCACTCTTGATGCCCTTCAGGTTATGTTCTCTTTGCTGGTGAGCCGCAAGCTTGGCTTTAGATATCCGGTTGTAGTTGACGTCGAGGGATACAAGAGCCGCCGTCAGGACAAGGTTGCCTCCATGGCTCAGTCTGCTGCCGAGCGTGCCATCCGCACTCATAAGAGTGTTTCGCTTCCGCCCATGAATGCCTACGAGCGTCGACTGGTTCACATTGCACTTCGTGGCAATGATGCCGTCGATACTCATTCTGAGGGTTCTGACCCTGATCGCCATGTGGTGATTGTTGCTCGATAATCTTCTCGAGCTTATGCTAAGGGGACGTGGTTTCCACGTCCCCTTTTTTTGTCAAAAGTTCTCGATACACTGATTTTTGTCAGAAAGGAGCTTTCGTTGTTAGTACTTACTGATCAGCAGGCTGACGAGATGTTGAGTCGTCTAACTTCCTATTGCAAAGAGTATTCCTTGAGCGTAACTGATGTTGAGCTGAGGAAATGTATTCAGCATTTGGATTTGGTTCTAGAAACAAACAAGACAACCAATCTCACCCGTATTCTTAACGTAGAAGATGCTGCAGTACTTCATATTCTCGACTCACTTGTTTTGCTCCCCTATATCAACAAGGCTCCTGAGGGAGCTTTGCTCGATATGGGAACAGGTGCGGGCTTCCCTGGTATTCCATTAACCATAACCACGCATCGTAAAGCTACTTATATTGACTCTGTTGGCAAGAAGGTTGATGCGGTTAATTCCTTTGTCCATGCTCTTGGATTGAAACATGCTCATGCGGTTCATGATCGTCTTGAAGAATATGCTCGAAGCCATAAGAAGCAGTTCTCTGTTGTAACCGCCCGAGCACTGGCCCCTCTACCGATTCTTGTTGAGTATGCGGCTCCGTATCTGAAGGATGGAGGGCTATTTGTTATAACCAAGGGCAATCCTTCGGATGAGGAGCTTGCTTCCGGCATGTCAGCAGCTAAGATTTGCGGCTTCACTTTGCTTCTGAATGACGCAATTGATTTGCCTGAAGGCTTGGGTCACAGGGAGTTCATTGTTCTTAAGAAGAGTCATCCAGCATCCGTTTCATTGCCTCGTGCAAATGGCGTGGCAAAGAAGAATCCGCTTGCCTAGATGTTTCACGTGAAACATAATGGATACTAACAACTTGCCATGTTTCACGTGAAACATGGCGGTTGATATCGATTCGGAATGTTTCACGTGAAACATCCTCCGTTTGACAGCTTTAATACACACCAGGAGGGACCGTGGGATTTCGCGACGTTAAGCGTTCAAAGAGCGCAAAAGACACGCGTATCATTGCAATCATCAATCAAAAAGGCGGCGTCGGTAAGTCAACGACGGCTGTAAACCTTGCAGCAGCACTGGGTGAGCAGGGTCGTAAGACACTGATTGTCGATTTTGATCCGCAGGGAAACAGCACCAGTGGATTCGGAATTGAAAAAGAAGACCTTGATCACTGCATCTATGATGCATTGTTGAATGATGTGCCGGCAGAATCACTTGTTCTTGATACAAATTGCAAAAAGGTATTCGTAATTCCAGCTACAATTCAGCTTGCAGGCGCCGAAATTGAGCTCGTAAGCGCAATTGCACGTGAAACCCGTCTCAGAGATTTGCTTGAGCCGATTCAGGACGAGTTCGATTTTATTTTGATTGACTGTCCTCCTTCGCTCGGCCTGCTTACTATCAACGCTTTGACCGCAGCAGACAGCGTTTTGATTCCGATCCAGTGCGAATATTACGCACTCGAGGGCGTTACGAAGCTGCTTGAGTCAATGAAGATGGTCAAATCAAGGCTGAACAAGGGCTTAGACACCTATGGTGTGCTTATGACCATGTATGACTCGCGTACTTCACTATCGAATCAGGTTGTTGAGGAGGTTCAATCGTACTTTGGTGATAAGGCGTTTAAGACGCTAATCCCCCGTACGGTTAAAATCTCCGAAGCTCCGTCTTTTGGAGAACCAGTAATTACCTATGCACCTCAAAATAAGGGTGCAAAAGCATATATGAACCTTGCAAAAGAGGTGATCAAGCGTGCCTAGTGTAAAGAAACGTGGCGGATTGGGACGTGGACTGAATGCTTTGGTCTCAGAGGCCGAGTATGAGACCGGCGGTTCGGCTGCATCGGCTTCAAATGCTGCATCTGAAACAAAGCTACCTGTTGAGGATATCGTTCCCAACCCTAATCAGCCGCGAATTCACTTTAACGAAACTGAACTTCGCGAGTTGAGCGAGTCAATCCAAGAACATGGCGTTTTGCAGCCGCTTTTGGTTCGCAAGCATGGAAACGGCTATGAGATCATCGCTGGTGAGCGTCGTTACCAGGCGTCAAAGCTTGCTGGCCTTGAAGAATTGCCAGTCATCATTAAAGAGGTAAATGATGAAGAGATGCTGGCTCTTGCTCTTATCGAAAACCTTCAGCGTTCTGATCTGAATCCTGTCGAAGAGGCTAAGGGCTATCGACAGCTCATCGATGCCAGCGGTATGACCCAGGAGGCATTGTCGAAGGCAGTAAGCAAGTCACGCTCTGCAATTACAAACTCGCTGCGTCTTCTCGATCTCCCCGAAGTAGTTCAGCAGATGATTTTTGAGGGTAAACTTACTGCTGGTCATGCACGTGCGATTCTTGCAGTTCCCTATGAGGATGCTCGAATTCGACTTGCAGAGAAGGTTGTTGCAGAGGGCCTTTCCGTAAGAGCGACAGAAAATCTTGCTCCGTTGTTTTCTGCCGGAGAGACACCTAAGACGCCGAGGCCTGCAACCCCTCAGTCTTTTAAAAAGGCAGCCCGCGTGCTTCGTCAGGTTTTTAATACCAACGTGCGTGTGAAGAGCTCGCGTGGAAAGAATAAGATTGAGATTGAGTTTAAAGACGAGGAAGAGCTCTCTCGTATTCTTGGCGAAATGATTCAGTTTGATCAAGGAGGCCAAGATGAGGAATAGAATTTTAACTGCGATTGCATTGGCGACGACTGTCGCGGCTGGTGCCTTTGCTGGCTATAAGATCGCGACAGACGATGAACTTCGAGGTCGTTTGCTTCGTAGTGCGCAAGATATTGTCGATACATCCAAGAAGAAAATGGATGTTATGACAGAAGATGTTGCCATGCGTACAGCTCAGGTAACGAAGAATCCCAAGATTAATCAAGGTTGGGTCAGCAACCAATGGGAAAATGTAGGCTATTAGGTACCTAACAATTACTCAGCATATTTTGAGGGGTCCTTGTCTGATTCATGAGACAAGGACCCCTTATTTTGGCCGTAAAAAATGGGACAGGTAGCAGCTGATTCAAAATTAAGGTCAATAAATGAAACGACCCCGGTTGCATATTCTGTAACCGGGGTCGTTCGATGTTTCACATGAAACGTTTTGGGATGCGACTCCCCTATGCGTTCTTCTGAACTTTGAAGCGCTGCTTCAGCTGTCCGCAAGCGGCGTCAATATCGTTACCACGGGAGTTACGAATCGTGGTCTCGATGCCACGGGACTCAAGACGACGCTGAAGATCCTCAACCTTATGAATCGGCGACGGCTTGAGCGGGCTACCCTCGATGTCGTTAAGCTGAATGAGGTTAACGTGGCACAGCGTTCCCTCGCAGAAGTCGCAGAGCGCCTGCATTTCGGGATTCGTATCGTTGACGCCTTCGATCATGGCATACTCATAGGTCGGGCGGCGGCCGGTCTTCTCGGTGTAGAGCTGAAGCGCTTCGTGAAGGCGAAGCAGCGTGTACTTCTTAACACCGGGCATGAGCTTATTGCGCGTCGACTGGATGGCGGAATGCAGTGAAACAGCAAGCGTGAACTGCTCGGGGATGTCGGCAAATTTGCGAATACCGGGAATAACGCCACTGGTAGAGACGGTGAGGTGACGAGCGCCGATACCGATGCCATCGGGGTCATTGAGGATTCGCAGCGCCTTGAGAACCTCGTCGTAGTTGGCAAACGGCTCGCCCTGGCCCATGAAGACAACGCTCGTGGCGCGCTCGCCAAAGTCGTTGGATACATGAAGTACCTGGTCGACGATCTCTTGAGCGGTCAGAGAGCGCTTGAGGCCGTTGAGACCGGTAGCGCAAAAGGCACAGCCCATGCCACAGCCTGCCTGGGTGGAAACGCAGACGGAAAGCTTGTTACGACGGGGCATGCCGACGGTCTCGACGGAAACGCCGTCGTGGTACTCGAGCAGATACTTGCGAGAGCCATCTTTGGAAACCTGCTTGGTGAGTTCAGTCGGCGTGTCAAAGGCAAAAGCCTCTTTAAGCTGCTCGCGGAAAGCCTTGGGAAGGTTGGTCATATCGTCAAACGAACAAACGTTCTTCTCAAAGACCCATTCGATGAGCTGCTTCGCGCGGAAGGCGGGCTGGCCAAGCTCGGCCACGAGCTCGCGAATATCGTTTTGGCTCAAGTCGCGAATGTCCTGAGATTTAGTCCTGGGATTCATGGAAGCCTTTCGATTTTGGGGAAACGTAGAGGGTATCGCTACAATATGGTATCAGCTGCAGAAATTATAGAGGAGGAGTCTGCCCATGCCGGGTAAAAGCCTAGAGAACATGCACGTAGCGGTCTTGGCGGGCGGTCATTCCGCTGAGCGCGAGATCTCGCTCAATTCGGGAAAGAACGTCGTGGTTGCCTTGAAGGAGGCCGGCTACACTTCGGTGGAGCTGCTCGACACGGCTGCCGATGATTTTATGGTAACCATGGCGACCGGCGGCTTTGACGTGGCGTTTATCGCCATGCACGGTGCCGGCGGCGAGGATGGCGCCATGCAGGGCGCCATGGAGACCCTGGGTATCCCCTACACGGCCTCGGGCGTGCTTGCCAGCGCCTGCGGTGCCGACAAGGAGGTCTCTAAGCTCCTGTACGCCAAGGCGGGCATTCCCATTGCCCCCGGCCTCGCGCTCGAGGTGGGCGATGAAGTCGATATCGATCATATCGTCGAGGTTTGTGGCGAGCGCTGCTTTGTGAAGCCGGCCGTCAACGGTTCCAGCTATGGCATTTCCCTGGTCCATGAGCCCTCCGAGCTGCCCGCGGCAATCGCCAAGGCGTTTGCGTACGGCGACAAAGTGCTGGTCGAGAAGTGCATCGAGGGTACCGAGATCACCGTCGGTGTGTACGGCGAGGACGACGTGCGCGCTCTGCCGATTGTCGAGATTCGCAAACCCGAGGACTGCGAGTTCTACGATCTGGACGTGAAATATGTCGACCCTACGGACATCCATCGCATTCCGGCGCAGATTTCACCCGAGAATTACGCTCGCGCTCAGGAGCTTGCCTGTGCTGCTCACAAGGCCCTCGGTTGCCTGGGTATCTCGCGCAGCGACTTTATCGTGAGTGAGGACGGCCCCGTTATCCTCGAGACCAATACCATTCCCGGCATGACCGATACGTCGCTGTATCCGGACGAGATCCGCCACACCGACGACATGACGTTCCCGCAGGCCTGTGACAGCCTGATTCGTATGGGCCTTCGTCGAGCGGGCATTGCATGCTAATCGAGGACGCGGTTTCGTCAGGAACGCCGCAGTTTGTCATCGACTCCTATGCCACGCTTGCCGAACGCGCCAAAACGCAGTCCTTCGGCCTTATCGAGGAAGATGTGATTGTCCTCGATACCGAGACCACAGGTCTTTCGGTGCAGGACAATGAGCTGATCGAGATCTCGGCGGCCCGTCTTTCGGGCCGCGAGGTCGTCGACCGCTTCGATACCTTCGTGCATCCCAAGCAGCTGATTCCCGCCGAGATCACCGAGCTCACGAGCATTACAAATGCCGATGTGGCAGATGCCCCGTCGGCCGTTGAGGCCGTAGCCGCTCTCGCCGATTTTGTCGGTGGTTGCCCGGTAATCGCACATAACGCCACGTTCGACCGCTCGTTTATCGAGTCGGTCAAAGGCGGCGTCAACGTGAGCGATATCTGGATCGATTCGCTGGCGCTGTCGCGCATCGCGCTTCCGCGCCTGGCATCGCACAAGTTGTCTTTTATGGCCGATCTGTTTGGCTGTGACTCGGTATCACACCGTGCCAATGCCGACGTCGACGCCCTGTGTGGCGTATGGCGCGTGTTGCTCGTGGCGCTCACCGACTTGCCTCAGGGCCTCATGGCGCGCCTAGCCGACATGCATCCGGATGTGCCTTGGTCCTATCGTCCTATCTTCTCATTCTTGGCAGGGCAGAACCCTGGTTCTATCTTCTCTCTCAGCGCCGCTCGTGCTGACGTTCTCAAGGCCGATCGCGCCGACGATCGGGTGGACGCCGACGAACTGCCGGTCCTCAAGATGCCGAGTCGTGAGGAGATTGAGGCAGACTATGCGCCAGGTGGCCTGGTCAATCGCATGTATCCCACCTACGAGCCGCGTGATGAGCAGATCGCGATGGCGCTCGAGGTCCGCGATGCGCTGGTCACGGGCACTCATCGTGTAATTGAGGCGGGCACGGGCGTCGGCAAATCGATGGCCTATCTGGTGCCTTTTGCCGAGGCAGCGCGCCGTAACAACATCACGGTTGGTATTGCGACCAAATCGAACAATCTTGCCGACCAGCTCATGTACCATGAGCTGCCAAAACTTGCCGAGCAACTGGACGGTGGTCTGTCATTTTGCGCTCTCAAGGGGTATGACCACTATCCATGCCTGCGCAAGCTTGAGCGCATGAGCCGCGGTCAGGTCGAGATTACCACCAAGCGCGATCCGGCGGACACGCTCACGGCGGTCGCGGTCATTATGGCGTACGTCTGCCAATCAGCCGATGGCGACCTCGACTCGCTCGGCATTCGGTGGCGCAGCGTCAACCGCCCCGACTTTACGACGGCCTCGCGCGAGTGTGCTCGTCGCCTCTGCCCGTTTTTCCCTGATAAATGTTTGGTCCACGGCGCTCGCCGTCGTGCAGCGCATGCCGACGTGGTGGTCACCAACCATTCCCTGCTGTTCCGCAATGTCGCGGCCGAGGGCAGGATTTTACCTCCGATTCGTCATTGGGTAATCGACGAGGCCCATTCCATCGAGCGCGAGGCGCGCCGTCAGTGGGCGCGCGTGGTGTCGGCGGACGAATCACGCGTTCTGTTTGAGCGCCTGGGTGGCTCGAGCACCGGTGCGCTAAGCCAGGTCTCCCGTGATTTGGCAACCTCCGAGGGCTCTACGCTCTATCTGGGCCTTACTGCCAAGGCGACGTCGACGGTTGCGCGCGCGAGCATGGCAATCGCCGACGTGTTCGATGGCGTTCGCGAGCTCGGCCGCCGTGCCCGTGGGGGTTATGACAATGCCAATCTATGGATTGGCCCCGAGCTGCGCGAATCTGACGACTGGCATGATTTCTTACAGTCGGCCTACGCTGCCATCGACGTATTGGAACAGGCTGACAAGAGCGTCGACGCGCTGGTGCAAGCCGTCGCCGCCGACAAGCCCGAGGTTGTTGTCGACCTGGGTGATATCTCGCGCCGCCTGCACGAGCTGGCCGAGAACCTCAAACTCATCATTGATGGCACCGATGAACACTACGTGTATTCGCTGCAGGTCAATCGCAGGCTGCGTGCCGGCGGAGAGTCAATGACCGCAGAGCGCATCGACATTGGCGAGGCCTTGGCAACCGAGTGGCTGCCCGAGGTTCACACGGCTATCTTTGCCTCGGCGACCATGACGGTGTCCAAAAGCTTCGAACACTTTAACCACGCGGTCGGCCTCGATCGCATCGGCGCTTCAACATCCTCATCGCTGCACTTGGACTCGAGCTACGACTTCGATTCGAACATGGCTGTAGTCGTTGCGGGCGATATCCCCGATCCGCACGATCGCGAGAGCTATCTTACGGCGCTCGAGCGCGTGCTGGTCGACGCCCATCTTGCCATGGACGGATCGGTGCTCACACTGTTCACCAATCGGCGCGACATGGAAGACCTGTACGCCCGCGTTGAGCCCAAGATGGCCCGTGCGGGTCTGGAGCTCAACTGCCAGCAGCGCAACTCATCTCCTCGTCGCCTGCGCGATCGGTTTATCAACGAGCCGACTTCATCGCTTTTTGCGCTTAAGGCCTTCTGGGAGGGGTTCGACGCCAGCGGCGAGACGCTGCGCTGCGTCATCATTCCCAAGCTGCCGTTCTCGAGTCCCACGGACCCGCTCTCGTGCGAGCGCAACCTGCGCGAAGACCGCGCTTGGGCGCGCTATTCGCTGCCCGAGGCGGTGCTCGAGGTCAAGCAGGCGGCCGGCCGCCTTATCCGCTCGTCGACCGATTGCGGCGTGCTGATTCTGGCCGACCCGCGCCTGGTGACGAAGGGCTACGGAAAGAAGTTCTTAACGTCGCTGCCCACGAGCTCCTACCAGCGCATCGAATCGGCGCAGATCGGGCACTATCTGCAACTGTGGCGCGCACGCCACGAGCGGCGGCGCTAAAGCGGACAGACGAGGGTTTTTGCCATATCGCACAGGCGCTTTGACAGGGCGGGGTCATCCAAGATGCGGATGGCTCCGCCCGCTGCGATTACCTGGCTCAGTAGCCAACGCTCGGAGCCGTAATGCACAGTTACCGTTGCCATGTCTACCCCGCCGCGCTCGATTAGGGTGATGCCGGCCCACTCCAGATGCTCCGCCATATCGAATGGCATCAAGAGCTTTGCGCTGCGCTGCGTCCGGGCAAGGGAATCGTGGAGGGATGCGACGTCCGGTGTGTGAGGCACGACGGAGTCTTCCGTCAAGGCGAGTCCCTCGATTTTATCCATGCGATAGGTGCGCTGCTCATCGACTGTGATGTCCCAGGCAATCAGGTATGTTTGGTCGCCGTTTGCCGTAATGCGCAAGGGGTCGACCAGACGCTCGCGTGGCCGTGCATCGTCCATCGAGCGATATGAGATGCGGCAGCGAACGCCGTCCTGAATGGCACAGCTCAGCTGCTGCCAGTGCGACCCGTGGTTGACGGTGTCAAAGACGCGCTGGTTATAGCCGAGCTCTTCGGGTAGAAGGGCATGTCGAATCCGAGCTGCCGTCTGCGGCCCGATCCCCAACGATTCAAGTTCGTGGTTGAGCACAGCGCCCTCGGCTGCACTCAAGCGCAACGGTAGCACACGCCCGGCGTCACCAGTGAGGACCACACGCTCGCCGTGACATTCGCAGATGATGCGCGCACCAGATTCTCGGTCCGCGAGCGTCGAGACGATCTCGAGAATCTCGTCGAGCGATACTCCCGTGATGTCAAAGCGGCCGCAAATCTCGGTTCGTGTCATGCCGCTCTCGCCGGCGGCGTAGAGGGCCTCCATGATGTCGATGGCGCGCGAGAGTCTCTGCTCGCTGGTGAGTTTACGCACGGGCATACTCGTGCACCGTCCTTTCAATGAGGTGGTTCCACGCCTGCTTGAGCGATTTGGGGGCCATGGGCCTCATGCCGTCCATGGCGTGGGCCATGCAAAATGAGGCGGCGGCTTCAAGGTCGCGCACGTCAACGGTCCAGATCCATCCCGCATCGGTGTGTGTGAGCTCACCTCGCCCGCGCGTGAGGCCGTTGATCATATCGATCTGCGTCTGAGGGGCGAACGAGAACGTGGCTGCAACGGGCGGTCGGTCGGCGAAATCGAATTCAAAGAACAGATAGTCGTTGAGATTGAAGTCCGCAGGGATGGCGTAGGCCTTCGAAGGACGCCATGCGCGAACGATACGGTCGCAGCGGAATGTCCTGATGTCGTCGGTGACATTGTCGAGGCCGCAGAAGTACGCCACGCCCTCGCGTTCGAACATGCCGTAGACACAGACGGTACGTTCTTTCTGCTCGCCGCGTCCGTTCTGATATAAAAATCGCAGCGCGCATCGCTCGGCAAAGGCGCTCCATACCGCATCGACGGTGGGAGAGCGGCGGATCGGTACTTCGTCCACCGTCGTCCTGCCGGTGAGGTAGGCAATTTTGGAGCGAATATCGGCAAGCGGCGCGGCAAAGGTGGAAGAGCCGGCCGCTAGCGTCTGGTCGATGGCGTTGAGTAGGATATCGGCGTCGTCTGCGGTGATGAGGCCGCCTGCAGCAAACGTGTGCTCGCGGTCGATTGTCCACGAGCTTTCCTCGGTCTCCTGCGCACCGGCGGGGCGAACCTCCTTGATTAAGATGCCACGCTCGAGCAGTTTGTCACGATCGCGCCGAAACTTGCGCTTATCCGAGTCGATATTGCCCGAGCCATATCCCAGGTCAGAATCCAAGACGATCTGCTCGGTCGTCAGCGGTTCGGGGGAGCTGTTGAGCACAAAAAAAAGATTGAGGATGCGCTGAGCCGTTTTATCGAAACCGGGCTCCGAATTCCCCTTTTTAATTGTCGCGGTCGCGTCGCTTGCCGTCATAGAGTCCTCGCATGAGAAGGTGGTTTGCTGCCATGATTTTAGTCCGATATGGAGATTAGGCTATATCCTTGTCCGCTCGAGGCGTTAAGATGGCCCGAATTCGGTCGTTTGCGCTCGCTCGGGGTATACTTTCGACTATATACGGTTCTAATGTGCATGCATTGGGCCTATTTGTCGGATTATGGATGTGGAGCGCACATGGCGAACACCCAGAACTATATTAACCACCTGCTGCAGAACACCGGCATTACGCCGGCATGCAGCGAAGAAGAGCGCTTGGCTGCCGAGGATATCGCTCAGATCTTCCGCAACCACGGCTTTGACCCCGAGGTTCAGGAGTTCAATGCCCCGGCGCCCAGTAGATTGGCATTTGCCGTTACCGGTATTCTTGCGTTTGCCGGCGCCCTGCTGATGGGCATCGGCGGCGGTATCGGCTTGGTCGGCACCTTGCTGGCCATTGTCGGCGCCGTTCTTTACGTGCTCGAGCGCACGGGCCACCCCGTGGTTTCGCGCCTGGGCAAGACGGGCGTGAGCCAAAATGTCATCGCCTACCACAAGGCCTCGGGCCCGCTCGCGTCTCCGCGCAACCGCCCGGTGGTCGTTGTCGCACACTACGACTCTCCCCGTGCTGAGCTGCTCGCCCGCGAGCCCTATGCTTCGTATCGTGCGCTCATCGCCAAGCTGTTGCCCGTTGCCACGATTGCCCCTGCTGCCGTTGCCATCCTGCGTATCCTGCCGCTCCCCGGCGCGCTCAAGGTTCTGCTGTGGATTGTCGCGATCCTCGCTTCCCTCGTTGCACTTGCCAACGCGGCAAACATCATCTCTAACCGCCACGTTCTTCCCTATACGTCCGGCGCGGTGTGCAACAAGTCTTCTGTCGCCGCTATGCTCGGCGTTATGGACAACGTTGCTCCCTTCCAGGGCGAGAACGAGTTTCCCGACGATGTTCCGTTCGATACCTATTTTGGGGAGCAGAAACGTCGTGCCGAGGAAATGGCGCGCGCGGCGGCGGAGTATGCCGCGGCCCAGCAGCAAAACGACTACGGCAACACCATCGAGTACGAAGAGCCTACCTACGCCGAGGACGAGTTCGGTCAGCCGATTGCTCCCGACGCTCAAACCGAGCCCGAACAGGGCGAGGCTTTTGACGAGCAGATTGAGGGCTTTGAGGGTGCGTCTGCCGACGAGACGCTGATTGGCGCCATCGTGCCCGAGGATCAGAATCAGGCTGTCCAGGCCGAAGAGTTCAATGACGAGGTTCCCGCTGCTGAGCCGGCGGAGGAGCCTGCCGCGGCCGAGCCCGAGCCCAAGCTCTATCGCAACGCCGCCGGCAACATTCGCTTTGGTTCGGATGCCATCCGTGCACTCGGAATGCTTCCCGAGTCCTGCACGCTCGATTACGAGGAGGGCGAGGAGCCGACGTTTGAGCCCGAGCCTGCGCCCGTTGTCACTGCGGATGATGAGTCTGCCGCGGTTACCGCTGCCGTTGCCGAGCCCGAGGCGGTGTCCGCGATCGATCCCGCGGCAGGACTGGACATTTTGGCTCCCGCCGCGCCGGCGCAAGACGTTGCGGACGAGTCTGACGACGATTACGTTGAACAGCCGAGGCGCGTGTCTTACGAGAGCGATACTGATTTCTCTGCCGAGATTCCCGCGGCAACGCCCCATGCCGATATTGCATCCGCGTTCTCTTCGATTGGCGCCAGCGCTTCCAGCTTCTTTAAGGGTGCGCTTGCAAAGGGCAGGAAATTTGTTGACGATTTCGAGGAGAAGCGCGCTGCCGCACGCGAGGCTGCCGAGCAGGAGGCTATCGCTCAGCAGCAGGCAGCCGAGGCGGCACGTGAGCGCGCGGCGCAAGAGTTCGAGCAGAACGAGGCTATGCAGTCCGGGCCCGTCGACGCTGCCGAAGCTACGACGTCCTTTGAGTCCCAGCAACCGACGTCAGCGGATGTTGTTGAGGCAACAACGTCTTTCGAGGCTCAGCAGCACGTCGATAGCACCATGTCGTTTGATGCCGCGCAGTTCGATTCCACGATAACGTTTGAAAAGCAAGGCACCGCAATTGCCGAGCCCCTTCCTATTTCCGATGAGCAGGGCGACGCGGCAGACGATGACGAGCCCATTGATGCTGCCGAAATCCAAGATGCCGCCGAGGACGAGTCCGTCGAGGCCAACTCTGACGAAGAGCAATACGCGGCAGCCGATCAAGGTGATTCGACCGAGGTCGAGCAGGAGGAAGTGCCTGCGGTTTCCGAGACTCCCGAGACGGATGAGTCGAGGCCTTACTCCACGCAGATTTTCACCATGCCGACCCCGAGTGGTTCCGGTGCCACGGTTGCCAATGTCGCTCCCACCCAGGACGAAACGGTCGATTCCCTTATGGCCCAGATTTCCTCCCAGGCATCGCCGCGTCCGCAGATGAGTGTTCCCGATCCGGCGTCGGCACCGTCGCCTGCACCTTCCTCGTCTCCGCTGGCTTCGGTCCCCGATCCGTCGCTGCCGTCTATGAAGCAGGCAAACGTTGCGTCTCGCACGTCGCTGTTCGACCTTCCCGATCCCTCTGCCCAGGTCAACGACCCCTTTGCTACTGCCCAGGGTCCCGAACCCACATCGGCACCCGTTGCGCCTTCTATGCCCGTTGCGTCGGGCGCGCAGCCGATCGAGACCATTTCGGCTCCCGCCCCGGCGGCACCCAAGTCTCGCAAACGCGGCCTGGGTGGCCTGTTCGGTCGTAAAAGGAAAAACGAGCAGGACAGCATGAGTGATTGGCTGGGCGTCGAAGACGATTACGATGCCAAGAAGTCCGGTCGCGGTATCGGTTCGTGGGATAACTTCGAGGACGATAACGATGGCTGGAAGGGCGGCGCTACGTCTTCCGATGGCGCTTCTTCCGAAGATATGCTCTCGGCTGTCGCCTCTATGGGCGATGATGAGCTGCTCGGTCACGATATCTGGTTTGTGGCAACGGGCGCCTCGGATTGTGATGGCGCCGGCATGAAGGCCTTCTTGGCTTCGCATCGCGATAAGCTCCGCGGCGTATTCTTCATCAATCTTGAATCCGTCGGCGCCGGTAGGCTTTCGGTGGTGACGGTCGAGGGCGAACAGCAGCTGCTCAAGGGCGATCGCCGCATCATGAACCTGGTCAGCAAGGTGTGCAAGTCGTTCCATGTCGATTGTGGCGCGCTCGAGATGCCCTATGCCAAGACCGATGCCTATGCCGCGCTCGAGGCGAGCCGCCGAGCCCTCACCATCGCCGGCGTGGACGGCACGCGTCTGGCTTGCGCTCGTACCGAGGACGACCTGCCCCACAATGTCAACCCGACGAACATTGCCACGGTATCCGAGGTCGTGACCGAGGTTATCCGCCGTTCGTAGACGGAGCTCTAAGGAGTCAACGTGTTTTCGTATATTAAGCGTCATTGGCCTGTCTACGTGATTTTGACCTTGATTGCCATTGCGTTAGGATTTGGGGCTGCCTACATCGTGGGTGCAAAGGGCTCGACCCCCGCCTCCGCAATCAGCGAAGAGGTGGAGCAAGAACAGAGTACGGGTGCCGATGGGATTCCTGAGTCCGAGCAGGCAATCGTTGATGGTGGATCTTCGTCTGCAGAGTAGATACGGCGATTTACATGATTGAAAGCGGGCGAGCCAGGGGACTGGCTCGCCCGCTTTTTCATCGCGCTAGCGCTTCTTTGGGGTCGACCTAAGGCGAGCGAACCATAGGGCTGCGGCACCCGAGGTCAGGAGCGCGGTGATGCAAGCGGCGATGGGAACTGATCCTGTTGCCGGTAGGTCCTGCAGTAGGGTACAGCGTTGAATGACACGGTCCTCGTCATGTGACTCAAGTTTATCGCCGCCGCCGTTGCGGCAAAGATCGACGCGTGCGCTGTTGGTGAGTGCGGTTTGGGGCGTATAAGCCGACGTCGCCTGCATGTGCACGATTGCGCCCCGAGCGTCTGTGCCAAGGATTGCTTTGGCATCGTCAAGGTCGTCGTGCTCATCTTTGAGATCATCGCGGGTCCAAGAATCCGCATCGCTTCGAGTCGTAAAGTCGGCGGCTACCGCACCGTATTCAATTCGAATGCCCGTTACGACGGTATTGGGTGTAAGGTCGAGCTCTTCCGCCTCGAGTGTGGTGGATTCCGTGGTCGAGACATCCGCCTTCCAGAGGCGCCAGCCGTCGTAATCGACGAGGCGACAGTCCTCACCAAGGCTCTCTTTTACTTCGTCGGACTCAAGCCAAGGATTTTCGTGTCCATCGTCAAGTGTCGCGTTCGCCGGTTCATCGACGTCTGTCGAGTCCAACGGCGTCGTGCGATACCACACGTTGCACAGACCGTTGAGGTCGCCGATGGCGACGGGGGTTTCGATTGAGACGAATCTCGCCGTATCGTCCTCGGCACACTCAAGATCATCGGTAATTGTGAACTCATCAACCCAGGTAGTTGAATCGTTTCGAGCGTCGATGGTATAGGAGAAAAGCCCATCCGTATTGGTTTGCATCGCGGCACGGTTTTTACCATCGCCGTTAGCCAACAGGCCCTTTTCGATAGGTTGGACAAGTTCCTGACGCTTGTCGACCTGCCCCTTGATCTCGATGGGCGCATCCTTCATCGCGACGGATTGGACTTCTCCCGTATCCTTTATTTCAAACGTTATCTCCTCGGCAAGGTCATAGGTCCGCGGAGACATCATTTCGCGCAACGAGTAGGTGCCGGGTGCAAGATGTTCGACGCGGTGTGGCTTGTCGGATGAGGTCCAGGAGTCTATTTCGGTTTTATCGGGACCATATAAGGCGAGCTGTGCGCCTTCCACTTCCTGCTCACCGCTTGCATCGACCTTGGAGATATCAACCTTGGTGTAATCGTCGGATACGTTAAGCCGTGCTTCTACAACGGGTGTTTTCTGGTCGGCATAAGTAAGGTCGACAATATGGGTTGTCTGATCGAGCAAGAAGCCTGCCGGCGCTTGAGTCTCGACAACCTCGTAGCGTGCGGTGCCAGATCCCAGTGGGAGGTTGCCCGCGCGTGCTTCTCCAGTTTCATCCGTCGTGACGGTCGCGACAGTCTCACCGTCGAGCGCGGCAATGCTACCGTCGGGGCGCACGATATCACCCGAGGCACGGATCTCAAAGACGGCGCCCGCGAGGCTGCTGCCGTCTATGGCATCGGTTTTAACGATCCTGATGTTTCCGGTCGCGGCGTGGTCATAATACGAGGCGATTGCAACGGGCGTTAGGTTCATGTCGGCGGGTATGTTTACCTCGATCTCTTCGCCGACAAGATAGGGCTCTTTGGCCGAGGTTTCGCGTACATAATAGGTGCCCGGCACGAGCGATTCGGGCAGTGTGACGGTCCCGGTCGCGTCAGTCGTAAAGGTGTCCATTACGTTATGTGCTGGATACCAGCAAGTTTGTGAGACAGGTTCGTGATTGCTGTCGAGGAGTTGGAAGGTGAATCCGGCTAGGGGAACAGAAGCGCCTGTTTGGGCATCGCGTTTTACAATCTGGAGATGCGTCGACAGAGCGTGGTTGTCCACGATATATTGAAGCTCGGCGCCGTCGGAAATCTGATTGGCCCCGACGGTCCATTCCCCTGCACGTTTAAAACCCTCGGGGACGGTTTCCGGAACCTCGCGAACCGTGTAGCCGGCACGGTCGTATGGGACGGCTCCGTGGACACCGGCGGGTCGCTTGCCTGTGCCGAACCATGCTTCGGGCTGATCTTTGGTGGAGGCAAAGCCATAGATGTTTGTGATCAGTGTGCCAACAACCTGCTGAGAGCTGTTGCTGACAACCTCAAAGACAACACCACCCGCCGGCTGCTCCAGGCCGGATTGGTCGCTATTGCCGTAATCCTTGAATTTGGAAATCTCAAGGTTAAACGCAATGGGGATATCGGAAACGCGAGATTCGATCTCGACCACGCCTGAATCGCCGAGCTGGTCGGCTCCAACGGTATAGGTCCAGCTGTCGTTGGATGGCAGGTAGCCCTCGGGGGCTTTTGATTCGTAGATGGTAAAGGTTCCTAAGGGGACATCGGCGAGGGCGGCCCGACCGCTTTCGTCGGTCGTGAGGATTTGTGCCCATCCAGGGGTTGATTGCGACACACACGTGAACTCTGCTCCTGCGAGTGAAGATCCCACCTGGGGGCCGGCATTCGTCGCGGCATCGAGTTTTACGATACGCAGGTTGATGGTGCCGGGCTGTTCATCAATGGCGACCCGCCCGCCGTCATTCCCCGTGGTAAAGGCAATACGATCGTGGCGGGGGACATAGCCGGCCGGCGCCTTCGTTTCAACTAGGTAGTATGCCGTGTTGGGCAGAAGTGTTGCTTGCGCTCGACCGTTGCTGTCCATCTTGATGGTGCCGACACGCGCGCCGCTGGCGCTCTCAAAAATATCGAATGTTGCCCCGGTAAACTGATAGGTATTGTTTCCGCTGGTAATAACGGTGTTAGCAGACTGCTTTTGGAAGGAAACAGAGACCGCCGGCAGTACATAGAGCATGTCTTGACGTTTGCTGCCGCCCGATACGGCCCCTAGATAGCGTCGCGCGCGGTGCGGAGCGGCTTTGATGCTTCCTGATTTTGCGCTGTCGTGGAGCCACCGCGCAGCCGCCACGACTTCATTGTCGGCGGTAAAGTGTCCGCTCTTGGTTTTACCCTGAGCGGTCGTGTAGGAGTAGGTGCCGTCGACATGGGTAGTGCCGTTGAGCATCCATACGGCAAGCTGGGTGGCGGCGCGGGCGCGATCGGGTGAAAGATGGTAACCGCCAAACGACGTGGCGGTAGGATATCCGTGACAAACGATTGCCGCGAACTCGTCGTCGAGCCACACCCAGCCTTGATCAAAGTTGAGCCATGGGCCACCCGGTTTGGTGGGGCCGGGGCGCTCCTGGTTCATGCAGTAGGCAATCGAGGTGTCTTGAGCTTCATACTTGCCGATGAAGAAGGGCCCACAATCATCGCTAATAGTGCGGAAGCCGAGCTGGTCGTAGCCATCGACGGCAAATGCGGCTCCCGGTGCCAGGCAGCCGAAAAGCAGGAAGAGGAGCAGGAGCAGCGGACCTGTTGCGATTGCGCTGTGGACAGAGTGCGTGGGTGCGTTGGACATGGCTGCTCCTTATCCCTCGTGCGCCGCACGGGGAGGCTGCGACGCGTAGGATGAGGCTACCCCCGAGGTTCATGCGGGTAAGTACCGGAGCCTGACCAAAAGCTTGCCCAATTCCTGACAAATTGAGCTCAAATACAACAATCAAGCAAAAGTGCAGGTAGAAGATAGGGAGAACAGGAGGTTAAAGGTCCTCGTCTCCACAATTGACGCGATTTTCAAACGAATCTCCACAGCTAAAACAAGCATCGCCACCCTTGTATCGAACAAGACAACGGCGTTATACTATCCCCCACATATGCGGGCATCGCCAAGTGGTAAGGCATCAGCTTCCCAAGCTGACACTCGCGGGTTCGAGTCCCGTTGCCCGCTCCAGCAAAAAGCACAAGCACGGCAGCGTTACGTTGCCGTGCTTTTTACTACCAAGCGCCGGGGCTCGAACCCGCCAGGGTGCGAGCGTTAAGCAAACGCGAAGCGTTTGTAGCGAGCAGGCGAAGGCGCCGACAGGCGTCTGAAGCCGGTGCGGATTTGCGAAGCAAATACGCGGACGTCCCGTTGCCCGCTCCATGGAGCACAGAAGACCTCGGGACGGCCAATTCAACAAAGTCTTCCCCATCGTCTCCGTGAATCCGAGGAGATCGACCGCAGCCGGTGCGTATTTGCGAAGCAAATGCGCGGACGTCCCCATGCTCGCTCCAATTCCAAAATGTTAGGTTAATGCCTGCTGCCCATACTCGCACCTGCGCACGGTACAATGGTTGGGTTACGACCAACGTGCCAATAACCAAAAAGGAGCCGCTATGATCGATCGCTATACCCGCCCGGAGATGGGACACATCTTCTCCCTCGAGAACAAGTACGCCATTTGGCAGGAGATCGAGGTTCTGGCCTGCGAGGCCCAGGCGGAGCTCGGCAAGATCGGTATTTCCAAAGACGAGGCCCAGTGGATCCGCGACCATGCCAACTTTGAGAAGGCGAAGGTCGATGAGATCGAGGAAGTCACGCGCCATGACGTCATTGCCTTTCTGACCAACATGAAGGAATACATCGATGCCGATGTTCCCGAGGGCGACCCCAAGCCCAGCCGCTGGGTTCACTATGGCATGACCAGCTCCGATCTGGGCGACACGGCCCTGTGCTACCAGCTCACCCAGGCCTGCGACCTGATCATCGAGGATGTCAAGAAGCTCGGCGAGATTTGCAAGCGTCGTGCCTTCGAGGAGCGCAACACGCTCTGCGCCGGCCGCACTCATGGCATCCACGCCGAGCCGATGACCTTCGGCATGAAGTTTGGCTCTTGGGCCTGGGAGCTCAAGCGCGATCTGGACCGTCTTGAGGATGCCCGCAAGAACGTTGCCTTTGGTGCCATCTCGGGCGCTGTCGGCACGTACAGCTCCATCGAGCCGTTTGTCGAGGAATATGTCTGCGAGCACCTGGGCCTGGTTCACGACCCGCTGTCCACGCAGGTTATCAGCCGCGACCATCACGCCTATCTCGCCGGCGTTCTCGCCACCACCGCGGCCACCTGCGAGCGCATCGCTACCGAGGTCCGCAATCTGCAGAAGACCGATACGCTCGAGGCCGAGGAGCCCTTCCGCAAGGGCCAAAAGGGCAGCTCCGCCATGCCGCACAAGCGCAACCCCATCACCATGGAGAAGGTCTGCGGTCTGTCGCGTGTCGTGAAGGCCAACGCACAGGTTGCCTTCGACAACGTCGCCCTGTGGCACGAGCGTGACATTTCGCACTCCTCTGCCGAGCGCGTCGCCCAGGCCGATAGCTTCATCGCGCTCGACCACATGTTCCAGTGTCTCATTCGCGTTATCGACGGCCTGCAGCTGTACCCTGCCCGCATGATGGCCAACCTCAATAAGACCCGCGGCCTCATCTTCTCCTCCAAGGTGCTGCTCGCCCTCGTCGACACGGGCATCACCCGCGAGGACGCGTACGCCATTGTGCAGGAGAACGCCATGGCAACCTGGCACGAGGTACAGGATTGTGTCTCCGGCCCTACCTTTAAGGAGCGTCTCGAGGCTGACCCGCGCTGCACCGTCAGCCAGGAGAAGCTCGATGAGATCTTTGATCCGTGGGACTTCCTCACCCGCATCGATACGGTCTTCGACCGCCTGGAGCAGCTGAACTTCGAGTAGGTTCGGGCATAACGTTAGCTTTTTAGGGCGCTTTGCTGGTAATGTGTGTTGCCGGCGAAGCGCCTCGTTGCATTTAGGGAAAGACGGGGATAATAGTCGTCTCGAATAACATTCTGAGAGGGGATCGCATGATTTCGTTTGATTACAAGCCTCAGGGCGTGTGTGCTCGCAATATTCACCTTGACCTTTCCGATGACGGCAACAAGGTGATGGGCGTTGAGTTTACCGGCGGCTGCGACGGCAATCTCAAGGCTATCTCCAAGCTGGTCGAGGGCGCTCCTGCCGATCGCGTAATCGAGGTTCTCGCCGGTAATACCTGCGGTATGAAAAAGACCTCCTGCGCCGACCAGCTTACACGCGCTATCGAGGCTGCTCGCGCCGAGATCGCCTAATGGGTATCGCCGATCACATCAAGAACGGAATATCGCGTCGCGGCTTTGTACTCGGTGGGGCTGCCGCGGGCGCTGCCACGGTGCTTGCCGGATGCTCGAAAAAAACGGGTACCAGCGATGATGCCGCCGGCGAGCCGCAGGTTATCAAGGACGATTCCAAAATCATCTCGATTACGGATGAGTACGAGGCAGTCGACATCGATCTTGAGCCGGCGGCGTCGTGGACGCTGCCTCTGGGTACGCTGCTGTACTACTGCGACGGCGATTACGCCGCGGCGATGATGGCGCCTGCATCGGCACTGCACGCCAACACACTCGGTGTGCTCAACCTGGGTGATGGCTCGCTTACCACATTAATCGAGGATCCTATCGAGGGCACGGGATATGCATTCTACGATGTCCGTGCCGGCGACGGCGTATTCGCGTGGGTTGAGATGAACTTTGCCAATTCATCGTGGAAGCTCTACGCTCAAAATCTGTCGGGCGCTTCGCTCTCTGGCGACGTGGTTGAGCTCGATCGAGGTGGCAAGGACTATGATCCGCCCCTGTTTACGGCGTTCGGGTCATCGGTCATCTGGTATAAAATGCCTTCGGCAGGCGGCAATAAAACGAGTAGTGATTCGTTTTGCTATCGTCGCTCGCTTGATGAATCCAAGGCCGAGGTAATTTGGAAATCGACGGGCCGCTTTGCATCGGCCCCGCGCGCGAGCGACGGCATTTTGACCATCTCGCCGCGTGTCCGCAACGACGAGGGCGTCTACTACGGCATAACGGCAATCGATCTGACCGACGGCAACAACACCAAGCGTGCCCAGTTGGTCCTCCCTTCGTCAGTTTCGCCTTTCGAGGCCGTATATATGGGCGATACCTTCGTGTTTTCTATCGAGGCGGCCTATAGTGGCGTGGGCAGCCTGGGCAATATGGGCACGTATATCGGTAATGAGGGAGGGCCGTACCTCTTCCTGTCACGCGAGCCGCTCGCATGTGCGGCTGGCAAGAAGAATAAATACCTTGTTAAGGTACAGGCGTCGCATTTCCTGATCGACACCTCTGCCAAGACCTATGGCTCGCTGCTGTCGCCCGACCGCGCTTTGGAGTATGGCGATTATCCAGCTACGGCGGGAAAATCGGACTCATTCCTTACGTACGCCACGGTGCGCAACAGCCAGGGTATACCAGAGACGGTCACTGCACGCCTATTCTCTCTTTAAGCTTAGAGGGGTTAAAAAGGCGCCAACAGGGGAATAAACGCGTTGTAATTGTGAGTACCGCCCGCCGAGCTGCCGCGTCATAGCGGCATCCGGCGGGCTCAGGTGCGTTAAAATGGGCTTGTTCTTAGCTAATTGAGACAGGGGGGCCGTGTTATGGCTTCAGATGCAAAAAAGATTCTGCTGGTCGAGGATGAGAAGGCAATCCGTGACGCCGTCGCTGCCTATCTCGAGCGCGAAGGCTACTGGGTTGTGGGCGTCGGCGACGGCCAGTCCGCGATCGAGGAGTTCGAGAAGCATCAGTTCGACCTGGTCGTGCTCGACCTTATGCTCCCCAAGATTCCCGGCGAGCGCGTTTGCCGCACCATTCGCGATACCTCGGATGTCCCCATCATCATGCTGACGGCTAAGGGCGAGATCGAGGACCGTATTATCGGTCTTGAGCTCGGCGCCGACGACTATCTGATTAAGCCGTTCTCGCCGCGCGAGCTCGTCGCCCGCGTTCGCGCTCTGTTCCGCCGTGCCCATCAGGCCGACGAGCCCGCCGTCGAGGTACTCGACTTCGGCGATCTGGTCATCGATATCTCGGGCCACAAGATCTTGGTCGAGGGCAAGGAAGTCGATCTGACGGCTTCCGAGTTTAAGCTGCTCACCACGCTTGCCCGCCATCCCGGCCGTGTGTATAACCGCATGGAGCTGGTCGAGAAAGTGCTCGGGTATGACTTTGAGGGCTATGAGCGCACCATCGATAGCCACGTGAAGAATCTTCGCGCCAAGCTGGGCGATGATCCCAAGAAGCCCAAGTGGCTCTACACCGTCCATGGTGTCGGCTATCGCTTCGAGGCTCCGGCCAAGACCGATAAGTCGGACGAGAAATAGGGAAATCACATATGACACCTGCGCGCTTTGAAATCGGACAAAAGCACAAGCAGGAGAGCGAGGCGGGTTCCAAGGCTAGTTGGAACACGCCTCGTTCCGATTCACGGCCAACGATGAGCTATCCCTCGCGCATGGCACTTGCTTTTGCTCTGACATCGCTCATGACGGTATTGGTGCTGGTGGGCGTTGTCTCTGTTGTGTGGGGCACGGTCTTTTCGGATTACACACGCTCCAATATCGTCGAAATCGCAAATTCCGCTGCCGAGAAGTTGGCGACCTCATATGAGGAAAACGGCTCTTGGACCGCGGGAGAACTGCGCACGGTCGCAACGTCGAGTTTGGTTTCCGACGATCTGGGCATGCAGGTCGTCAATAAAAAGGGTGTGATCGTTTATGACGATTCCTGGCCCTCGGCAAGCGCCACCGCCGATGTACGCGAAAACCAGGCTACGACCGACGACACGAGCGGCAAGAGGGCATCGCATAGCCCGGTCTCGTCTGCTCCAACCGACTCCGATAGCGTTGCTAACGTCGAGATTGTAACGTCTTCCGGCGAGCATGTCGGACAGGTAAAGCTGTGGGCCATCGGCTCCGACGCTCTGCTCACCAAGGCGGACTCTGCGTTTAGGGAGAAGACCTTTAACGCCATGGCCCTCGCCGCGGTTGTTGCAATCTGCATTTCGGTCGTTATCGGATCGCTCGTGTCGCGCATGCTCACCAAACCGATTCATCGCATCACCAGTACCGCAAAGCAAATCCGTGACGGCGACCTGTCGGCTCGCACGGGGCTGCGCGGTGATGACGAGATCGATCAGCTGGGTGAGACCTTCGATGAGATGGCCACCTCGCTCGAGAAGGATATGAAACACGAGAAGCGCCTGACCTCAGACGTTGCACACGAGCTTCGCACGCCGCTTATGGCCATGCTCGCAACGGTCGAGGCCATGCAGGATGGCGTGTATCCCACCGACGATGAGCATTTGGAGACCGTTGCTTCCGAGACGCGTCGCCTGGCTCGTCTGGTGCAGCAGATGCTCGACCTATCGCGTATGGAAAACAGCACGGCTCCGCTCAATCTAGAACCGGTGGACATGGTTCCGTTCGTGCGATCGATTGTGAACGGCCAGGAGCGTCTGTTTGCCGACCGTGACCTTCGTCTTCGCTTTGCAGATGAAACCCAAGGGCACGACGATGTCGTCGAGGCCGATCCCGACATGATCACGCAATGTGTTATCAACCTCATGAGCAACGCCATGCGCTACACCCCCGAGGGCGGTTGGGTCGTGGTGTCGGTGCTCAGTGACCGCAGGCACGTCAGCATTGCCGTTTCTGATACCGGCATCGGTATTGCCAAGGACGATCTGTCGCGCATTTTCGGGCGGTTTTGGCGCGCCGATGCCAGCCGCGCCCGCGAAGCTGGCGGCCTGGGCGTCGGCCTCGCCGTGACCAAGCAGATCGTCGAGCGTCACCATGGCTACATATCCGTGGAGTCGGAGCTTGGAAAGGGTACGACTTTTACAATTCATCTGCCCCGCGAGCACACGGCGGACGCGGCATCTACTACAATGGAGCACTAGCTTTTCGCTATTCGGTGAAGGAGGGGCCGCGTCCCTGCCGCTCCGAGTTTGCGAAAACATGCGGGAAAGAACCCGCATTTCTGTCGTATTTAGGTAAGGAGTGACTCACGTGACAACGATGGAGCGTCGTCCGGATTCCCGTGGCAAGGTTCGTGATATTTACGATGCCGGTGAAAACCTGCTGATGGTCGCCACCGACCGCATTTCTGCGTTCGACTTCATTCTTCCCGACGAGATTCCGTTTAAGGGAGAGGTGCTCAATCGCATCTCGGCATTCTGGTTCGATAAGTTTGCCGACATCGTCCCCAACCATCTCGTTTCCATCGACCCGGCGGATTTCCCCGAGGAGTTCGCTGAGTATCGTGACTACCTCGCTGGCCGCGCCATGCTGGTTAAGAAGGCCCAGACGATTCCTATCGAGTGCATCGTCCGCGGCTATCTGACCGGTTCGGGCAAGAAGACCTACGACGAGAACGGCACCGTCTGCGGCATCCAGCTGCCTGAGGGCCTGACCGAGGCTTCCAAGCTTCCCGAGCCGTTGTTCACGCCGTCCACGAAGGCCGAGATCGGTGACCACGACGAGAACATCTCGTTCGAGCGTTGCTGCGAGATCGTGGGCGAGGACATCGCCACGCAGATTCGTGACCTTTCCCTCAAGATCTACAAGGCCGCTGCCGAGTACGCCGCGACCCGTGGCATCATCATTGCCGACACCAAGTTCGAGTTTGGTGTCATCGATGGCAAGGTCACGCTGATCGACGAGTGCCTCACGCCCGACTCCAGCCGTTTCTGGCCTGCTGCCAGCTACGAGGAGGGCAAGATCCAGCCTAGCTACGACAAGCAATTCGTCCGCAATTGGCTCAAGGCCAACTGGGATATGACGGGGGAGACCCCGCACCTGCCCGCCGAGGTCATCGATGGCACGTCCGAGCGCTATTGCGAGGCCTTCCAGATCATCACGGGCTCCCAGTTCACAAGCATGAAGGAGAACGCATAAGTGAGTACCCGTAGCGCCACGAACAAGCGCACGCAATCCCACGAAGTTACCGGGGTTGCGCGCAAGTCTGCCGCATCTGCTAAGCCCGCCCGCCAAGCAGCGAGCTCCGTTCGCGTCGTGCCGGCTTCGTCTAAGGCACGCCGCAAAGAGCTCGAGAAGGGCGAGAACCTCGAGGGCCTCTCTAAAGAGGAGAAGCGCGCCCGCAAGGCTAAGCAGCGCGCCAAGGAGGACCGCATCTATACGGTGTCGAATATCCTCCTCAAGCAGGACGAGGACTACACCAAGCGCCGTCGCATCTGGTGGATTGTGCTCGCCATTGGCATGGTGCTCGTCGTGGCAATTTGGGCCTCGCTGTACTTCGCTCCCGCTGGCATGGTGTCCAGCCCTGTCCAGATGGTCGGCATCGTTTTGTCCTATGTCATCATCCTAGGTGACTTTATCTACGACTTCGCTCGTATTCGTCCCTTGCGCAACATGTACCGCGCGCAGGCCGAGGGCATGTCCGAGAACAAGCTCAACGCTCTTATCGAGCGCGCAGCTGCCGAGGAGGACAAGAAGGACTCCAAGAAGAAGTAGCGTTTGCATACATACTTATCGCTAAGATATAAGGCGCGTCGTTTTTGCGGCGCGCCTTTTTACTGTTCTATAGATAGATGGAGTGGCACATGATTCGAGCTGCCCTGACGGTCGAAGAGACCCTGGAGGGTATGAAGTCCCTGGAGCCCAAGATTAAAAACTATGCGCGCCTGGTTGTCCGCAAGGGCGTAAACGTTAAGCCCGGCCAGGAAGTCGTCGTTCAGTCTCCGGTTGAGTGCGCGCCGTTTGCGCGCGTGGTGGTCGCGGAGGCCTATGCTGCCGGCGCCGGCCACGTGACGGTCATTTGGGCCGATGATGCCGTGACGAGGCTCACGTACGAGCATGTCGAGAAAAGCTATTTTGAGCAGACGCCCGAGTGGAAGCGCCTGCAGCTGGATTCCCTGGCCCAGGACGGTGCCTGCTTTATCTTTATCGAGGGTGCGGACCCCGCCGTCCTTAAGGGCATCGATCCCGCTAAGCCCGCTGCAGCTTCTAAGGCAAAGAACACGCAGTGCAAAGTTTTCCGCCGTGGACTGGATTACAACATCAATCCGTGGTGCATCGCCGGCGCTCCGGTCGTGGCTTGGGCGCGCGAGGTGTTCCCGGGAGACGCCGACGAGGTTGCAATCTATAAGCTGTGGAATGCGATTCTGCACACCGCTCGCGCCGATGGCCAGGACCCAGAGAGCGACTGGGAGCTCCATGACGCCGCATTCGAAAAGAACCTGCGTTTCCTGAACGACAATCGTTTCGACTGCCTGCATTACACCGCGGCAAATGGAACCGATCTGATGATTGGCATGACGAAGGGTCACGAGTGGGCCGGCGGCAAGGGCAAGACGCCCGATGGGCACCCCTTCTTCCCCAACATTCCCACCGAGGAAGTCTTCACTTCGCCCGATCGCATGCGCGCCGACGGTATCGTGTACTCGGCCATGCCGCTCATCCACCACGGCAATAAGGTCGACGATTTTTGGATTAAGTTCGAGGGCGGCCGCGTGGTGGACTACGACGCCCGCGTGGGCAAGGCAACGCTTGCAAGTATCATCGATACGGACGAGGGCGCTGCTCACCTGGGAGAAGTCGCGCTCATTTCCAAGAACACGCCGATCCACGAAAGTGGTGTTCTGTTCTACGATACGCTCTATGACGAGAACGCTAGCTGCCATCTCGCGCTAGGTGTCGGTTTCCCCGAATGCATCGAGGGTGGGTACGACATGTCCAAGGAGGAGCTCCTGGAGCATGGTGTTAACGTCTCGAGCACGCACGTCGATTTTATGATCGGCACGGACGACATCGATATTACGGGCATTACGCCTGATGGACGTGAAGTTGTGATTTTCCAGAACGGCCAATGGAGTTGGGAATAGTCCCAGACCGTGGTACAATGCCACCCGCGGGCCGTTAGCTCAGCTGGCAGAGCAGGGGACTTTTAATCCCAAGGTCCAGGGTTCGAACCCCTGACGGCCCACCCAAAGATTGTTGAGACGGTTAACTTCGGTTGGCCGTCTTTTTTGTCGCCCTTTCATGGGTTCGAACCCGTCGAGGCGCGGAGCTGAGTAAACGCGTGAGCGTTTGCCAGCGCAGCGCGCAAGGCGCGAAGCGCCGCAGCGGCCGCCTGCGGAGCAGGCTGGACCCCTGACGGCCCACCATAGAATAGAAAAGCGACTGGCGGATGCCGGCCGCTTTTTTGTTGCCGCGACACGGGTTCGAACCCGAACTTCTCTATATATAAGAACGCTTGGCGAACAAAACCTGCCTTTTACCGACGGGAAACAAATAGCTGATGCTTTTGGAGTAAAGTGGCGCTCCAGAGATGACCGATGCCTTAACACCTATAAACCAGCTGGTCATCGCCAATATCAGAAGCCAATGCTTCAGTTATAACCTCAGGGACGCGACTGAGGGACATATTCGTTTGTGAACAAATTATGGAGTGCGCGATTCCCGCCCCCGGGGCCCCTCCGGTCTGGCAATATATCTCCTTGCCGCGCGGC
>OIXS01000243.1_pt1 | contig 37035 bp, 33 predicted proteins | sample 1587841 | NCBI WGS metagenome assembly OIXS01 (sample SAMN03283254) | human gut metagenome | biome: human-associated habitat; material: feces | host: Homo sapiens | place: USA | collected 2013
CTCGCAAGAAAACGAAATTCAGCTCGATTTCTCGAAGTCTCCTCAGCGTGTAGGACTGCCCACTTTTCTAAATTCACACATTTTTCTACACGCTGAAACCGCCCGGTTGGGCGGTTTTTTGCATTCAGCCGGGCGGGTTTTGCTTTTTACTTTTTATGCCTGCTATTTTTATAGGAAACGGCGGCGCCTATGTAATAGATGGGTATGGTGAGGAACAGGATCCACAGCGGATGCCACAGGCTGAAATGGAAGCCGCCTATAAAAAATAGGATCAGCACCACTGCAGGATAGCAAAAGATGAGCAGATTTTTCTTTTCACGCGCAAAAATGAACGTATAAAAAACAGGAATGGTCAAAATACAGAGCCAGGAGCTTTTCCAAAGGCTGCTGTTGATAACGCCAAGCGCCACCATGGCAAAAATTGCGATGAACGGATATGCGTAAAACAGCCACGAGCGTTTTTTCTTTGCCGGCCGTTTATGCTCGTCTTTTTTCATATCGGATTCTGTTTGTGCTTTTTCCGCCACCGCCGTTTGCGCGCCCGTATTTGCCGCAGGCTGCACGGGCGAATTTGCCGAATCTGTCTTTTTCGCCTCGCCGCAGTTCAGTATCTCATCCACCGAAAGGCCGTAAAGCTTTGAGAGCTTTAACATATTATCCGTATCGGGAACCGCATATCCCTGCTCCCATTTTGAGATGGACTGCCTGGAAACGCCAAGCTTTTCCGCAAGCTTTTCCTGGCTTAATTTATTTTCTGTTCTGAGCTTTTTTAGATAATCACCCTGTTTGATTGACATGTTTATACCTCAAGATATCGTAAATCATAATAGATATATTATATATGAAAGGATGAGGCAATTTCAAGTCGTTGTGTTTTCTTTAATAAATAATTAATGTCTTTATTTGGCAAGCCTGATGGTTATGGAAGTTCCCTTGTTTTCACGGCTTTCGATTGAAACGCCGCCGCCCAAGTATTCGGCGGTGTGCTTAACGATCGCAAGACCGAGTCCCGTGCCGCCCGTTGCCTTGGAGCGGGATTTATCCACTCTGAAAAACCGTTCAAAAACGCGGTCCAGATACTTTTCGGGAATACCGATGCCTGTATCGCTTACCGTAAGCAGGCAGTATGCTTCGCCGTCCTCAACGATCACCTCTACCCTGCCACCGTCGATATTATATTTGATGGCGTTCTCAACAACATTATAAACAAGTTCCTCTATAAGCGATTTTGTGCCCCTTACGCGGCACGGCGCGCCGCTTACGGTAACCGTTACATTCTTTTTCTGCGCCTTTACGGAAAGCGCCTCCACGCAGTATTCCACAACAGGCATAAGCTCTACAAAATCTATAATGGGCTTGTAATCATATTCCTCAAGCTGAGAGAGCTGAATAATATCATGCGTTAAGTTTATGAGCCGCTGCGATTCCTTATAGATGATGCCGCCGATTGCAGGAACGTCGCCCGGCTGCACCATGTTGCTCTGAAGCATCTCGCCGTAACCGGAGATCGCCGTGAGCGGCGTTTTCAGCTCATGGGAAACATTTGCCGTAAAACGTTTTTTCATATTGAGGAGCTTTTCCTTTTCATCAAGCTGCACCTGAATCTTATCCGCAAAAGGCTTCAGCTCGTTATATCTGCAATTTTTGCTGATATTTGCAACGTCATCGCCCATTTTTTCTATATCCGTGCGCAGTATTTTTGAAATAATAAAAGCCGCCGCAAAAGAGATTAAAAGCGCGACTGCCAGCACGGGGATAGCCGTGACCCCGGTAAAAAGCGCAACGCGGCTCATATCCGCGCCCTCCAGATCTCTGATATAAACGGCGGCGAAGATCGCAAACGCCGCTATGGAAACAAGCACCGAGCAGCCGGTTGCGATCAGCATGGTATTAAATATTTTGCCGGTCATTCTACCTGTCACATCAATCACCCAGCTTATAGCCGACGTGGCGGATCGTTTCAATAAGCGAACCGCTTTCGCCGAGTTTTTTCCTTAAAGTAAGTATATGGCTGTCCACCGTGCGGGATTCGCTTTCGCTGTCATACCCCCACACTTTATTGAGCAGCTGCTCGCGCGTAACGGCAATGCCTTTGTTTAAGATAAGATACTTCAGTATCTCATACTCCTTAAACGTGAGCTCCACTTCTTTGCCGAAGGAATATACCTTGTGTTTTTTATCATCTAATGTAATAGACTCATATGTATGCGTCTTGCGCTCATCCCTGTCCCCGGTACGCCTTAAAAGCGCCTTGATCCGGGAAAGAAATATCATAACGGAAAACGGCTTGGTTATATAATCGTCCGCACCGCTGTCAAGCCCTTTGATCGCGTCTATCTCAGAATCCTTTGCCGTTACCATAACGATAGGAACATATTTATAATCCGCGCTGGCACGCAGCTTTTTGGTTATGCTCAGCCCGTCTTCTCCCGGCAGCATAACATCTATAACAATAAGATCGGGAATTTCCCTTTTCAGCTCCTCATAGAATGCCTTGGGGTTATCAAAGCCGCGCACCTCGTAGCCGTTGCCCTGAAGGGCATATGATTCCAGCTCGCGCACGCTGCTGTCGTCCTCCAAAATATAAATCAGCGGCATAATCCATCACCTCTCAACAACATTATCTCAGTTAAGTGAATATTTTTCAAGATAGGAATCCAGATTTTCAATAAAATCCTTATCGCTCTCTTTGATTTCCCGTGTGTATTCGTGAACATTGTATTCGCCGCTTTCAAGCTCTATGACCGAAACGGCAAGACTTGCGCAGTGATCCGCAATCCTTTCAAGCGCGTTGATCAGATCAAGGAAAACAAAGCCCTGTGATACGGAGCAGGAGCCTTCCTCAATGCGCTTTAAATGGCGGCTTTTCAGCTCTTTTTTAAGCTTATCTATAACCTCTTCAAGCGGCCCTATCTCTCTCATTTTGGAAATATCGTTTGCGTTAAATGCCTCAACGGTAATGTTGACGATCTTAGTAACAGCCGCTATCATGACCGAAAGATCATATTTTGCCTTATCCGAAAACGCAATATTTTTCTTGATGATATTTTTCTTGATCTTAAGCACGTCTTCACAGTAATCGGAGATCTTTTCAAGATCCTCTATGGCGTGGTGGAGAATAAAGACGTTTTTGCTGTCCTCATCACTGAGCTGAAGAGAACTTACTTTAACAAGATAAGTTTCCAGGATCTCCTCGTACTTATCTGTTTTCTTTTCGTTATCATAAATCTTCTGCGCCTTTTCGGGCTTGTAGTTTTTAAAAAGGGAAAATGCCGTCATTGCCGTTTTTTCAACAAGCTGCGCCATCTGCACGGTTGCTTCTCTGCTTTTTTCAACGGCATAGGAGGGGGTGAGCAAAAAGCGCTCGTCCAGCAGCACGGGTGCATCGGAATCGCTTTTTTTGCCGTCCCTTATCGTCAGGCGGGCAAGCTTTTCCAGCTGCTTTGTAAACGGCAGCAAAACAACGGTTGAAAAGATATTGAATACGGAATGAACAATAGCGATCTGAGACGGCGTAACCGCATTTTGCAGAAAATCAAAATGGAATATCGCATTTGCACCGTAAAACAGAATAACGGCAAGAACGACGCCGATTATGTTGAAGTAAAGATGCGCAAACGCGGCGCGCTTTGCATTTTTGCTGGTTCCTACGCAAGAGATCAGAGCCGTGACGCACGTGCCGATATTCTGCCCCAGAATAACGGGAAACGCCGTTGCAAACGGCACTGTGCCCGTAAGCGAGAGCGCCTGCAAAATACCTACCGACGCGCTTGAGGACTGAATGACCGCCGTGAGGATCATACCTGCAAGTATGCCCAAAACAGGATTTGAGAATTTAACAAGAACAGAGGCAAACTGTTGGTTATCGGCAAGGCCGCTCATGGAATCGCTCATGAATTCCATGCCGATCATAAGTATGCCGAAGCCGGCTATGATGCCGCCTATGTTTTTGCGCTTTTCGTTTTTTGAGAACATCAGCAGGAACACGCCGATAAGGGCAAGCACCGGCGCAAAGGAGGACGGCTTGAGCAGGTTGACGATCAGACTGTCGCCGTCTATACCGGTAAGCGAAAGGATCCACGCGGTTGCAGTGGTTCCGATATTTGCGCCCATGATTACGCCGATCGCCCGGGAAAGCTCCATGATGCCCGAATTTACAAAACCGACCACCATAACGGTGACGGCGGAGGAGGACTGGATAACAGCCGTTACAGCACAGCCGAGGAGCACGCCCTTGTACGTTTTATCCGTCATTTTTTCAAGGATCTGTTCCAGCTTGCCGCCGGAGATCTTTTCAAGCCCGTCGCCCATCATATTCATACCGTAAAGGAAAAGGGCAAGTCCGCCTAAAAGCGAAAAAACAGAATAAATACTCATAACTATCCCTCAAAATTTTATTTACATAATCCTTATAACGCGAATACCATAACAGGGCATAATCAAATAAATGCGGTTTTTATGTCAAATCCATGTCAAATCGCTCGTTTTTTATTGTGATACGAGTGTTGACACCGGATTGGATTGATGATATACTCTTTTACATGAGCGAACAGGCAGACCGATCCTGCCCGCTGCGCCCCAAAACAACAGATATTGAAAGGAGTGAACATAATCATGACAAAGTACAGAATGGCCGACCGTTATGAACGCATACTATACAGATCTATCTTACAGGATATTTGCTTACCAGCTTATTATGTTCACTTGAAAGAGTATACAACGTGATCCGTAAAGCCGCCGGCAGATATGACCGGCGGCTGTTTTATTTTACAGGAGGTGTTGAAATGCCGTGGATACCCGTGCACGAGGATACGACGGTGCCCGTGTTCAAGAATATTCTTTACGCCGTAAAAATAATCTACAAAGCGCACAAGCCTTACCTATTTTGGAACATATTTTCCGAATTTACATATGTGATATTCCGAACCTACATTCAAAGCGTGCTGTTTCTTAAAGTGCTGCTTTCCGTAATTGAGGGCGGATATTCCTTTTCCTATTACGTAAGGATACTTTTGATATTTTTCCTTGTTGGACTGCTGGATAAGCTGATCTCCAATATAAGCGATTATAAGAGCCTTGTGGGTCAAAAGATCGTTTACAAAAAGCTGAACAACATGATCTTTGAAAAGGCGTGCGAAGTGGATATAAACTGCTATGAGAACCCGGAGTTTTATGACAAATACCAGCGCGCGACGGAGATACTGACCGGCGGCTACTTTTTTGCTTTTGCACTGAGCCTTGCGAACGTCATAAGCGCATTTATCGCTTTCTTTTCCGTAACGGGCACCGTTGCAACGATAGACCCCGCTTATCTCGTTTTTCTGATTCCCGTGCTGCTTGTATTCGTGGTTGAGGTCATAAAGAGCAGGGTTGTTTACAAGCGTGATTTCAGCATGGCGACCAACAACAGGATAAAAGCCTATGCCCAGAGAACGCTTTTTCTTAAGGATTTTTCAAAGGATATAAGAACCTCTAATATTTTTGAGGTCATAAAGAGCAGGTTTGACAATGCCGTTAAAAGCAATGTGGAGATACTGAAAAAATACGGAATGAAGCTGTTTTTATTCAGCATGGCAAGCTCCATCATGGGTGAATTTTTGCCGATCGTGGGTACATACGCCTATGCAGGGTATCAGTTCGTAGTTACGAATGATCTTACCGTGTCCGGCTTTTCCGTCGTGCTCTCCGCAATCGATTCGGTGCGGCTGGCGGCGCAGTCCATGGCTTGGGGATTTTCCGAACTTTCCGCCTCCGCTCTTTATTTTCAGAACCTGCGCGAATTTTTTGAGTATGAACCGTCCGTTGTTTCCGGCAGCAAAAAGGCACCGGAATTTGAGAGCATAGAGTTTAAAAATGTTTCTTTCAGATATCCGAGCGCAAAAACAAATTCCATCAGCAACCTGAGCTTAAAAATTGAAAAAGGACAGACAATCGCCGTTGTGGGCATAAACGGAGCGGGCAAAAGCACCTTCGTTAAGCTGCTTATGCGTTTTTACGATGTTACAAGCGGCGAAATCCTTTATAACGGAATAAATATTAAAGAATATGACCTGGAAAGCCTGCGCGCCAGAATAGCCGCTGTTTTTCAGGATTACAGAAACTTTGCGCTTTCCGTTAACGAAAACGTGATGTGCCGCGAATGTGATGAGACGGATAAGCAGCTTGCCGGAGACGCGCTGAAAAAGAGCGGCATCTACGGCAAAATACAGACCCTTGACCGGGGCGCGGATACCGTGCTTACACGGGAATTTGACGAAAAGGGCGCCGGCCTATCCGGCGGAGAGGCGCAGAAGATGGCGGTTGCAAGGCTGTTTGCAAGGGATTATGACATAGCCGTGCTGGACGAGCCCTCTTCCGCGCTGGACCCCATTGCCGAATACAAAATGTACGAAAATCTGATAAGGGAAACCAAAGCCAAAACGATCATCTATATCTCCCACCGTCTTTCAAGCGCTGTGCTTTCAGATAATATTTTCGTGCTTGAAAACGGCAGGCTCATCGAGAGCGGGAGCCATAAGCAGCTTATGGCAAACGGAAAAGAATACGCAAGGATGTTTGCGCTGCAGGCGTCCAGCTACCGAAAGGAGGGTGATGAAATTGAAGCGTAAACGAAAATCAAAAGCGCATTCCACACAATCCAATCTGTTTTACTTCATAAGGCTTCTTTTCAAGATATCCCCGCTGCTTGTTATAGGTGAGGCCATGTGGGGCGTTCTGCTCAAGCTGCCCACGAGGCTCATTGCCGTAATCGGCGTCAAATACGTTGTAGACGTGGTTACAAGTCATGACGATCTTTCCAAAATAGCCTTCGCCATTGTCGGTATTGCGGTCATACTGCTTGTAAGCGAGGTGATCTGCTGGCTTTTCCGGGAATTTTACTGGAACATTGCAAGAGAAAGGGCCAACGCCGGGCTGAGCACGATCTTTTACGAAAAGGCAAGATCGCTTGACCTTGAATCTTATGACGACCCGTATTTTTACAATAATTTTATTGTGGCAATAGAATCTTCCACGGGGAACCTGAATAATATTCTTACGATGATAAGAGATTATATGGGCGAGCTGATATCGCTTATCACGATATGCACCGTTATTCTAGCGCTGGATCCCGTATGCCTTTTGATCATCCTTGCGATCATCATTCTGTTTACGCCGATCAGCAAAAAGATAGGCAATCTGCAGTCCGAAAGGCGAATCGAAAACAACCGCCTGCACAGAAAATCAGATTACTTTGCCCGCGTTTTCTATCTGCAGGACTATGCAAAGGAAGTTAGGATAAACAACATCAGACCGCTTCTGATCAAAAGATACGGCGAGGCGGCGGACGACGTTACAGAGAACCAGCGCAGATACGTGGGCAAGATAGACTTGATCTATTTCTTTCAGGAAACCGGCGTTCAGGTGCTTGGCTTCATGTTTATTCTGCCGCTTTATCTGGGATACTGCGTGATCCGGTCCGAAACGCTTTCCGCCGGTGATTTCATAGCCACCTTTAACGGCGCATATTCGGTTGCCACTTCCTTTTCTTTCCTGACCGTAGCCATTGCAAGGAACTTTTCCGAGCAGGCAAAGATGATTGAAAAATTCCGCGAGTTCCTGAGCAGGACGAACAATATTAAAGACGGCGAACACACGGCGAAATGCGGCGAGCCGGAAACGATAGAGCTGAAAAACGTTTCTTTCACTTACCCCGGCAATACAAAACCCACCTTAAAAAATATAAATATTACGCTGCACCCGTATGAAAAGATAGCCCTTGTAGGCTACAACGGCGCGGGAAAGACCACACTTACCAACCTGCTGCTGCGCCTTTACGACGTGACGGACGGCGAAATATTAATTGGCGGCAAAAATATAAAAGACGAAACGCTTGAGAGCCACCGCGCAAGATTTGCCGCCGTTTTTCAGGATTTTCAGATCTTTGCCGCAACGCTTGGAGAAAATGTTTCATTGGACGAAAATGTAAATAAAGAAGATGCGGAAAAGGCGCTTGAAAACAGCGGATTCAAAAAAGAACTTCCGAACGGGATCAACACGGAGCTTTTAAGGGAATTTGACGACGACGGCATAATGCTTTCCGGCGGCGAGGCGCAGAAGGTTGCCGTTTCCAGAGCATTCTATAAAAAATGCCCGTATGTTATCATGGACGAACCCTCCGCAAATCTTGATCCGATTGCGGAGTATAACCTGAACAGATCCATGATGAACGCGGCAAAGCACAAGACGGTCATCTTCATCTCGCACCGCCTTTCAACAACAAGGCATGCGGACAGGATCTATGTTATGGAAAACGGCGAGATCGTTGAAAGCGGAACGCATGAGCAGCTTATGGCGATGAACGGAAAATATGCTTACATGTTTGAGCTTCAGGCTGAAAAATACAGATCATGATCTTTTGCATGACATAAAATACTTGAAGAATTAAAAATTGTATAAAATATTGCCGCCCGAAGCAGCAAAATTAATCAAGTATTTACATTTACAAACCGCTTTCGGAAGTGTTAAAATGGTTGCCGGAATAACTTATATCCGGTGATGAAGATGAAAAAAGGCTCACAGATGTCCGAATCCTTTTTGCTTGGGGCGGTGCTTGCGCTTGCCGGCGGATTTTTGGATGCTTATACATATGTTTGCCGCGGCGGCGTTTTTGCAAATGCGGAAACGGGAAATATCGTTTTGATGGGAATAGAGCTTGCAGACGGCAATTTTAAGAGCGCGCTGCAATACCTTATACCGATAACCGCCTTTGCCTGCGGCATACTTGCGAGCGAGCTTGTAAAAAAGATATTTAAAAAACGCACGGTTCTGCACTGGAGGCAGATCACCGTTGCGCTTGAGATCGGCGTGCTTGCGGCAATCTCATTCGTGCCTTCTACAGACAAAAACAACATTTACACAAACGCGCTTGTGGCGTTTGCCGCATCACTTCAGGTGCAGAGCTTCAGGATCATCAGCGGCGTAGCGCTTACCACAACCATGTGTACCGGCAACCTGCGCAGCGCGGCAGAGCATTTATTTGCGGCGGTATCAAAAAAGGACACGGCGGCTCTCAAAAAATCTTTGAAGTATTTTATGATCATCGGTTTTTTCATAATCGGCGCGGTCACGGGCACGGCCGTTACACGTATTATGGATATCAGAGCGGCGCTTGTTGCGGCGGGAATACTTGCCGCGGCATTTGCGCTTATGTTCATAAACGGTGACAGACTTTATGCAAAACTGCCTGAGAGGGATAAAAAATGATAAAGGAGCTATTCGCAAAAAGCGGCGCGGATTCCGCCGCCGCGCAGTTTGATAAAATGACAAAAACGCCGATAAACAGGCTGATTGCTTCCCTTTCCGCACCCACGGTGATCAGCATGCTCATCACAAATATATACAACGCCACGGATACCTATTTCGTATCCAAAATAGGCATTTCCGCAAGCGGCGCAACAGGCGTTGTTTTCAGCCTTATGGCAATTTTGCAGGCGTTCGGCTTTATGTTCGGCCACGGGAGCGGCAGCTGCATCAGCCGCCATCTCGGCGCAAAGGACATTGAAAAGGCGCGCAGATATTCTTCCACCGCCTTTTTCCTTTCGCTTTTGGCAGGAGGCATTATAATGGTCCTGGGGCTGATCTTTCTGGAACCGCTTATGCGCCTGCTCGGCAGCACGGATACCATATTGCCGTATGCGTGCGATTACGGCTTTTACATCCTGCTTTCCGGCCCTGCGATGACGGCGAGCTGCGTGATCAACAATATATTGAGATACGAGGGCATGGCGGCACTTGCCATGATCGGGCTGACCTGCGGCGGCGTGCTGAACATGATACTTGACCCCATATTCATCTTTTCCCTTGATATGGGTATAGGCGGCGCCGGGCTTGCAACGGCAATATCGCAATATGTGAGCCTTGCCGTTCTGCTGATCATGTATTACCGCGGCGCTGCCCAGAGCAAGATGAAAATAAGATTCATTACGCTGAAGCCGAAATTCGTTGGGGAGATCATCGCAACAGGCTTGCCGAGCCTTGCAAGGCAGGGGCTCAACAGCGTTTCGGGCATGGTGCTCAATATTGAAGCCGCCCCGTTCGGCGACGCATGTATTGCGGCTATGAGCATCGTTTCAAAGGTCTCCAACCTGCTGTTTTCCGTTTGCGTGGGAATAGGCCAGGGCTTTCAGCCGGTCTCCTCTTTCAACTACGGCGCGGGGATATATTCAAGAGTTAAAAAAGGCATCAAATTCACATGGGGCTTTTCAACGGCGGTAATATTTATCCTGTCGCTAATCTGCTTTATATTCGCCCCGCAGCTGGTAACGATGTTCCGCCATGAAACAGAAGTGGTTGAAATCGGCAGCGCGGCGCTCAGAATGCTTTGCGTATCGCTTATCGTTTTACCTACGGTCATGATAAGCAATATGACTTTTCAGAGCATCGGCAAGAGCGGTCGCGCGTTCTTCCTTGCACTTACCCAAAACGGGCTTTTCTTTATCCCGCTTGTTATGATACTTCCGGAATATATGGGCATTACGGGCATAGAGGCGGCGCAGCCTATAGCCTACGTTGCCGCAGCCGCAGTTGCCCTGCCTTTTATTATTCAGTTTGTAAAAACGCTGCCGCAGGACAGAGCGATCAGGACTGAAAAAAGCGTGTAATAATACAGTGCAGCCGTGCGCTGTATCAAACTGATCTGATATAGGGCAATATTTTCCCACCAACGTATTTATTGTTACATTTTTAAATATTGAAATAAGAGGTGAAAAAATGTATACCTATTCTTGCAAATAATTCGGAATATTCAGCAGCCTGCCGTTTCGGCATTGCTGCGCCGTTTTGCAGGAAAGTTGTATCGTTTTCGCTTTGTAAGCCGCCGGTACGGCGGCACAGTATGCCTTTTCAGGGTTCTATAATAAATGTTGGGGTAAAGACCTCAACATTTATTATAGAACCAATATAAAAAGACGGCGGGGATATTTTCTGAATATCCCCGCCGTTTCCGCGTGCTGTCTGTTGAAATCTACAATTCAATGTAATAAACAAAAATATCTTCATATTCGCCGAAGATGTTTTTAAATCCGCCGGGGATCCTGCCGAGACGGGTAAATCCAAGGCGTTCATAGAGATGCTGCGCATGGATATTTGAGCCCACAACGGCGTTAAACTGAAGGAGCCTGAATCCGCAGAGTTTTGCCCTTTTCAGGCAATCAAGCACAAGCTTTTCGCCGATATGCATTCCTCGGCTTTCTTCTGCTACGGCAAAGCTTGCGTTTGCGATATGCCCGCACCTGCCGATATTGTTTGGGTGAAGTATATATAAGCCGAGTATACTGCCGCTGCGCTTATCCGCCGCAACGCCGCAGGCGGTCTGGGCGGCAAAGAATTCCCGCGCCTCGCTTTCCGAAAGCGTTTCGGTCTGCGGAAAGGCCTTTCCCCGCTCCACCACCTGATTCCAGATCCGCGCCATATGTACCGCATCGCCCGGTTCATAAGGGCGAACTTCCATATCATGAATATCCATTTTATCACCTAAAAAAGCCCGGCCGAGTATGACCGGGCTGATCTTTTACATTTTTGAGCCTTTTGCGCCCTTTGCGCCGCCGAAGGAAGCGGAGGAAAGAATATTCGTATCAAACGAATACGTGATCTCCTCACTGCCGCGCTGCCTTTTGAGCGCAAGCGAAATGAGCCTGTCAAGCAGCTCGGGGTACTGAACGCCCTTTGGCTCCCAAAGATAGAACGCGAGCGAACCGGGGATCGTATTGAACTCATTGATCCAGAATTCACCGGTTTTTGAATCCATAAGGAAATCGATCCTTACAACACCGTTGCAATCCAGATACTTGAATGCGTCCACCGCGATATTTTTGATCTTTTCAGCCGTTTCCTGCGGAATATCGGCGGGGATCTTTCTTTTAAGGCCGCTCATGCCCTTGCTGCCGCCTGTTTTTTTGCCGCCGTCCATATATTTATCTTTATAGGAAAGAATCTTATCTGCCGAAATCGGCTCTTCCAGCTCGGAAGCCTCGGCATCCGTATAATCGCCGACCACGGAGCAGTTGATTTCCTTAAGATTAACGACTGCCGGCTCTATAAGTATCTTATCCGAAAACTGGAAAGCAAGCTCAAGCGCATCCTCCAGCTCCTGCTTATTCTCCGCCTTGCTGATGCCTACGCTGGAACCGAGATTAACGGGCTTTACGATAACGGGATAGCCGAATCTGTTTTCCGTTGCTGCAACCACCTTTTCCTCATTCTTATAATCCTGAGAGGTGAAACGAATGCCGTCCAGCACGGGGAAGCCCGCCTCCTTGAGCATGATCTTCATGGCGAATTTATCCATGCAGATTGCGCTTGCCAGCACATCGCAGCCCACAAAAGGCAGATTCAGCGTTTTTAAAAAGCCCTGCAAAGCGCCATCCTCCACATTTGTGCCGTGCACGATGGGAAACGCAACATCTATGCAGGCTATGGGCTTTGGCTTTGAAAAGCGTTTTGGCTGCTGCGGCATAAGATACGTTTTGCTGCCGTCCGTCACAATATTGATCTTTGTGCTCTTCGCGAGCAGGGCGGGGATATTTTTAAACTCCTCTATATCCTGCATACAGTCCGCCCAGTAAAGCTCGTTTTTCTTTGTGATATAGACCGGGTAAACGGCGTATTTATCCTTATTTATGCTCTGCATTGCCTGCACGGCGGAAATGACAGAGACTTCATGCTCTACGCTTTTGCCGCCGAACAGCACGGCTATATTGATCTTCATGATGCTCCTCCAAATTATCAGTAATTATCCGGCAGATCATTTTCTATAAGGATGATCTTTTCTGTGCCGGGCAGCGCCATGGCTTTATTATAAGCGTCCATAAAGCTGTCGCAAACAACAAGCTTATCCGCAGAAAAGCCCGCTTGAGTTACGCCCTGATAAATAGGCTGGGTCTGCTTTCTGCCCACAAGATAGATATTATCGCAAACGGCGGCCGCCTGCCTGCCGAATTCGTAATTGCATTGATCCTGCATCTCGCCGAGCTCCACCATGCCCGGCGTGATCAGTACCTTAACGCCGTCAAAAAGCGATAAGGTCTTTAACGCTGCCTCGCACCCTGCGGGGTTGCTGTTATAAGCGTCGTCTATAATTGCCGTATTTCCCCTGCGCGTGAGCTGGAGCCTGTGCGGCGGCGACGCCAGCTTTTTGACGAACAGTTTAATATCCTCCGCCTCCACGCCGAGCGAAAGGCAGACGGAGATCACGCCCGTCAGGTTGATCACATTGTGTTCGCCCACGAGCGGGGTCTGCAGGCCTTCTATCTTCTGCCCGCGGCAGCAGACGGAAAAGACCGTGCCTTTGTTTGTGACCTTGATATCATAGGCATATGTTTCGTTGTTTTCGTTTAGACCGTAGGTGTGGCTGATTTTATCGCCCTTGCCTGCGCGCGCCTTGGAAATATTTTCATTATCGCCGTTGAGAAACATTTTATCTTTGTCTGCAACGGCGTCGTAAAGCTCAAATTTCGTTTTGATGATATTCTCTATGGATTTAAAAGTTTCAAGGTGCTGTTCACCTATGGAGGTTATGATGCCGTATTCGGGAAGCACGATATCGCAGATCTCTTTGATATCGCCCACATGGCGCGCGCCCATTTCGCACACAAAGATCTCATGCGTGGGGCGCAGCTGTTCCCTTATGGTCTTTACCACGCCCATGGGGGTATTGTAGCTTTCCGGGGTCATCAGCACATTGTACTTAGCCTTAAGGACTGTAGAAAGGTAATATTTCACGCTTGTTTTGCCGTAGCTGCCCGTTATGCCGATCACTTTCAGATCCGGGCAGGCCTTCAGCATTTTTTTTGCGTCGTTGATATAGTACTGCCGGATTGCCTTTTCTATCGGGGAATTGATCAGATTGCCTATGAGCGGCAGTACCGGCACAAGCGCAAGGATAAGCCCCATGCCGAAAAGACCGTAACGTTCATCGCCCGCAAAGAACGCCGCCGCGTTCAGCAGGAGCCAAACGATAAGATCGGTCACGAGCATGCGCTTTACCCTTGCCGTGTAAACAAGGGGCTTTTTTGCATTTTTCATAGGCCGGTTCACAAGCGCAAAGATGAGCGCAAACGCAAAAAACACGATATAGAGCCACAAAGCATTTGTGAATAAGGCTGCGATGCTTAACACGAGCAGAATGCAGTTTATAACATAATGGCTGAAATTTTTGCGCATCCATTTCAGCTGTACTTTGGGTTTATAGGAATTGAGCTGGAACATATGCGTTGTGCGGATCACGCACAGCACGCTTGCAGCCGCCGAAAGCACAAGGCAGATGATATTTAATATGAGATACATTTTACTCTCCGATTTTAAAGAAAGATTTTAAGATATTCTGAAAAACATAGGGCTGGTCAAGGAAAGAGTAGTGACCGGCGTTTTTGATCTCGCACAAGCCTACATCCGCGCCGGAGGAAGAGATCTCGCGTTCAAAAATATGCGCGTCCGATATAGGCGTAGCGGTATCGTTTGCGCCCCAGATCAGGAGCGTTTGGCATTTGATATTCTTAAGGAGCGGGGTAAGATCCTCATTCACCGTTTTAACGAGCACGCCGCGCATAAGGGGCGATGCCGCTGCGTAATCGGCGGAGGAAAACTTTTTGCGAAGCGCCTCCAGCGCATTTGGAAACAGTTTTCTGACCGGGTAAAGGCTGAGGAAAAACTTGCCGATTTTATAGATCCTTGTTCTGAAATTCTGTTTGTTGGAGCGCACGGGCATAACGCCGGCGCTGTCCGCAAAAATGATCTTTGAAATATGAAACGGTAGATTGCTCAGCGAAGCCATTTTTATGATGACCCTGCCGCCGAACGAATGGCCGAAAAGGATAACGTTCTGCGCGCCGAAGGAAGAAATGAATTTCACCGTAAAATCCGCATAATCGGAAACGCTCCACACCTCCGGCGGTTCGGGCGTGCCGCCGAAGCCGGGAAAATCGAGGGTGATAACGGTAAATTTTTGCGACAGAAGATCAGATACGGAATTATAAACGCCGATATTCGTACCCCAGCCGTGCAGGATAAACAAAAGATCGCCGCTGCCCTTGACCTCATAATTTACGCTGATGCCGTCTATCTCTTTAACCAAAACGAGCCCTCCAACGCACCCGGCGCCGTAAAAGGCGCAGCCTGCGCAAAGAATTTTTATATATTTTATCACATTAATATAATATGTGCAATATTTTATTAAAATTAAAAACTGCTTTAAACACGCTTTGAGGATAACACAAAAAGATGAAAAGTAAAGGAAAAGCTTTATGCCCGGCAAAGCAAAACGCCCTGCACACAAAGGGTATGCAAAGCGTTAAAAAAGCGTTCTTATTTTAGTGAACGGATATATTTAAACGTTTCCTTTTCGCCCTTTTCCTTAAGCATAACCAGCAGCTTTTCCAGCAGGGCGGCGGTATTCGGGTGCATGATGATCCTTGATTTTGCATTTGAATAATACTGAAGCGGATGGGCGGTGGTATAATTTTTGCCCTGATAGATCTTGCTTGCGGCAACGCGGTCGCAAAACATTTCCTTTACATATTTGAGCGGCATCTCAACAGGTTCCGGCCGCTTGGTTTTGGAGCTGTAATCCATCCAGTATTCATAGTGGTGGCGGTTTCTGCCCTTGTGGTGCAGCCATGCGGAGGAATAGCCGAGGGCGTCCCTTTCCCCCTCATTAGGCGAGCGGTTGCCGAGATAGTATTTTGCGCCCGGTATAAATTCCGCAGGGGAATATTTTGAAAGATCGTGCACAAGACCCTGAAACGGTATACCTGCAAGGAAGCAATGCCTCATGACCCTGTGGCGGTGCTTTGTGATCGTTATAAAATGCTTTACGGGATGCGCCATATAAATGATAACTTCCTTTAAATCAAAGAAAATAAAACAAGCCTGTTTTTCAACAGACTTATCTTACCACCAAAAGGCAGAGATGTAAAGCTTTATTCACGGCGCGTTTTCCGCACAGCGAATTTTAACCGAACCGGCCGGAAATATAAGCTTTTGTTTTTTCGTTTTCAGGATCCGAAAACATCTTTTTTGTATCAGAATATTCCACGACCTCTCCAAGCAGGAAGAATGCCGTTTTATTCGAAACGCGCGCCGCCTGCTGCATATTGTGCGTTACGATCACGATCGTATATTTTTCCTTAAGGCGGGCAATAAGCTCCTCTATTTTTGCGGTGGAGATGGGGTCCAGCGCGGAGGTAGGCTCATCCATCAGGATCACCTGCGGCTCCACGGCGAGCGCGCGGGCAATACAAAGCCTCTGCTGCTGGCCGCCGGAAAGACCAAGCGCCGATTTTTTAAGCCTGTCCTTTGTTTCCTCCCATATAGCGGCAGCGCGCAGCGAGCTTTCCACGATCTCATCCAGCTCTTTTTTCTTTTTTACACCGTGTGTGCGCGGGCCGAACGCAATATTATCGTAAATACTCATGGGAAACGGATTGGGCTTTTGAAAGACCATACCCACATTTTTGCGCAGCTCGTTTACATCTGTTGCTTTGGAATAGATGTTTTCGCCTTCCAACAGCACCTCGCCGGTAATCCTGCAGGAATCAACAAGATCGTTCATTCTGTTGAGCGTTTTAAGAAGTGTTGACTTGCCGCAGCCGGACGGGCCGATAAACGCTGCCACCTGCTTTTCCTCAATATCAAGATCTATATTTTTAAGCGCCTGAAAGTCACCGTAATACAGGTCTAAATTTCTTACGGAGAATTTTATCATGTATACTTTTTGCCCTCCTTTTTTGCTATTCTGTTTGCAACGGCGCCGGAAAGCGCGTTGATGATGATAACGGCAACAAGCAGTACCACTGCGGTTGCATACGCCTCATCGGTATAAAGCCCCTCTGAAAGCAGCGCGTACATATGCACGGAGAGCGTGCGCCCCGAATCCCACGGGCTTGTTACAACGCTTGCAACGGTTCCGGCGGTGTAAATGAGCGCCGCCGTTTCTCCGACGATCCTGCCGGTGCCGAGAATCACGCCGGAAAGTATGCCGGGTACGGCGCTCGGCAGCACCACTTTAAACACCGTGCGCAGTTTGCCGGCTCCGAGCCCGTAGCTTGCCTCCCTGTAGGAATCGGGGACTGCGCACAGCGCTTCCTCCGTAGTGCGCATGATCAGGGGCAGTATCATGATCGCAAGCGTAAGCGTGCCGGCAAGCGCGGAATAGCCCATTTTAAAGTAGACGCAGAACATAAGATATCCGAACAGCCCGTAAACGATGGACGGTATTCCGGAAAGCGTTTGCGCCGTTGTGCGTATAAGGCGGACGAAAGCGTTGCCGCGCCTTGCGTATTCGGAAAGGTAGATCGCCGCAAAAACGCCCGCCGGCACGGCGATAAGCAGCGAAGCGCCCGTCAGTATAAGTGTATTGAGGATGGACGGAAGCATGGAGACGTTTTGCGAATCATATTTCCATTCAAAAAGAGACGGCCTGATATTCGGCACACCTTTTATGATGATATATCCGACGATGAACAGTATGATCGCCGCGCACAGCGCCGCGCAGATATAGACCGCCGCGGCAAGCAGAAACGACGCCGGGCGCCTTTTACACACGGTAAAGCTGTGTTTTACCGTCCCTTTTGCAGTATTTTTCATATTTTATCTTCCCTGTTTTTAAGTGCCGAAAACAGCAGATTTATAAGCAGAACGAATACAAACAGGACCGCTGCCGTGGCAATCAGCGCCTCGCGGTGAAGATCCTGTGCATAGCCCATTTCAAGGATTATGTTGGTTGTAAGCGTGCGCACACCCTGCAAAACGCTTTGCGGGATAACGGGCTGATTTCCGGCTATCATGACAACGGCGGTGGTTTCCCCAACAGCCCTGCCGATACCTAATATTATGCCCGCGGAAATGCCCGAGCGCGCCGCCGGGAGCGAAACGCCGAAAACGGCGCGTTCCTTTGTTGCGCCGAGGGCGAGCGCGCCCTCCTTATAGCTTTGAGGCACCGCCCTGAGCGCCGACTCAGAAACGCTTATAACGGTTGGCAGGATCATGATTGCAAGCAATATTGCCGCCGCAAGCACGCTTTTTCCGCCGCCGAACAGATTGCGCACGGCAGGAACGATCACAACAAGCGCAAAAAAGCCGTACACGACGGACGGTATCCCCGCAAGCAGATCCACGGCGGGTTTCATGATCGCATAAAGCTTTTTGGGGCAGTATTCCGCCAAAAACACGGCGCACAGAACACCAAGCGGCACGCCGAACGCGATTGCCAGCGCGGTAACGTAAAGGCTGCCCACGATCATGGGCAGGATACCGTACTGATCGTTGAGCGGCCGCCATTCGGTGCCGAGCAAAAATTCTTTTACGCCTATTTTGCCGATCGCGGGAAATGCATTTGAAAAAATGAACCAGCAGATCAACCCAACGGCAAGTATGCTGACGCACGCGGCGATAAAAAACACCGCGCGCATTGCAAATTCCTTAAACCTGTTTTTTACCATTCGGTCTTCTCACCTGTATAAATTGCTTTTACTTCTTCGCTTGTAAGCGAATCCACGGGGTTATCCGGGTTGACGATGACCGCGATTCCGTCAATGGCGATCGTGGTGGGCGAAAGCCCCGCCGAAAGCTCGCTCTCCTTAAGCTCTCTGGAAACCATGGCAATATCGCAGATTCCGTCAATAGCGGAGGTTACACCTGTAGTGGAATCATTTTGCTGAACAACGATCTGCGCATTCGGATTTACCTTTTGATATGCCTCTTTCAGTTTTTCCATAACGGGCGTAACGGAGGAAGAGCCTGCTACCGTTACGGTGCCGGCAGGCGCCGAACCGCTGTATGCGCCGCCCGTACCCTGCGGGATATAACCGTTTTCGGAAACAACGCGCTGCCCCTCCTCGCTCATTATGAAATCAATAAAATCCTGCGCCGTTTGGGATATGCCGTCCATTACGGCAATATTGAACGGGCGGCAGACCTTATATGTTCCGTTTTCCACATTCTCCACTGTGGGCGCAGCGCCGTCTATCATAACCGGTTTTACGTCCTCTCCCAAAGAGCCCATTGAGATATAGCCTATTGCGTTCGGATCGCTCGCAACGGAGGTTATCATGACCGAGGTGCTGTTGGTCGTTTCTGCGGTAATGACGGTATTATCCATCTTATCGCCGTTTTCGTTTTCGCTTTCTATGCCGAAAAGCTCAATAAAAGCGCTTCTTGTGCCCGAGCCGTCCTCACGGGTTATAACATTGATTTTTGAAGTGTTTGAGCCGGCGCAGCCCGCAAAAAGCGCGGCCATGAGCGCGACCGCCGCAACGATGCTGATGATCTTTTTCATAAAATATCTCCTGAATAAATTAAATTACGGCGGCTTACGAACAGACTACGCATTTATTTTCCCCGCCGCAGTCTTTAATATAACTCCGGGCTGTGAAAGAAAAAGCAAAAAAGCATGAAAACAAGGTGAAAAAAGATCATAATAAAATCAAATATTCAGCTGTTTTTTGCAAAATTTGACATGAATTTTAAAGCAGCGGGTCAATATGCACAGCGCATTATAATTGTTTTAATATAAAAAAGCTCCGCCCCTTTTCAGGGACGGAGATAAACAAGCTGATTGCTTAAACAAAATGATGTTCATTTTTAATCCACATCTATTTCAATACAGATAGGCGTTTCATGATTTATTTTTGACGGGAGCGTTATTTTAAACAGCTTTTCACTCTGTTCAAACGGCAGCTTCTGATCTTTTCCGAGTATCCTGACGGATTTCACATCGTATCTTATGCCGCCCTCGTTCGCGCGGCGCAGGCTTTTGATCTTGAGCACCTGCGGCAGTTTCTCCGCCATGGGAAAAACAAATATCTTTCCGGGCTTGGCGGTAAAGCAATAATCGCCGCTGCGGAAAGTCTTGTTTTCCTTAAACGAACCGTTTTTGCTTTTTCTGCCCTCAAAGGCACACACCTCGAACGGGTGCGAACCGCGTATGGCGGCGCCGTTTACGGAAAGCCATTTTCCTATATCGAGCAAAAGCTGTTTTTCCTCCCTGCATACGGTTCCGTCCGCCTTTGGGCCTACGTTGAGCATGAAGCAGCCGTTTTTGGCGACCACCTCTATCATATTTCTGATGACCTCACCGGCGGTCTTGAACTTATTTCCGTCCGTATAACCCCAGGAATTCTTGGCGGCGGCGGTATCGTTTTGCCACAGCTTACCCAGCGCGCCGTCCGTTTGCCCGCGTTCAACATCAAACACGGCGCAGCCGTCAAAAACAGCTCCTACCTTATAGAAAACGCAGACCTCCCTGCCCCATTCCTCGCCTCTGTTGTAATAATAGGCAAGGAATTTTTTTACGTAAGGGCGAAATTCACTCTTTTGTATCCACCAGTCAAAATAAACGGCAGTGGGTCTGTTGCGGTCTATCATTTCGCAAGCGCTGGCAAGCCAGTCGCGCAGCCACTCCTCTGAAGCGGTTATCTCCTTATCCGTCTTATCTATATTGCCGCTCGGCGGCACGTAAGCCGGCCCGTACAGCTCGGGATAAAGCCCCCTTGCGCATTCCGAGCCGGGATAATACCTGCGCGCCCCGTTCATAAACCAATAATGCTCCGCGCGGTGGTTGCTTATCATAAAGCCAAGGCCTTCCCTGTCACACGCGGCGTGAAGCTCCGCCATATAATCCCTGCCGTTGAGTTCCATCATATTCCATTTGTTAAGACTGCTCTGATACATTTTAATGCCGTCGTGATGCTCGCCCACGGGCATGATATATGCCGCGCCGCTTGCCTTAAAAAGCCTTGCCCATTCGCCGGCGTCAAATTTTTCCGGCTTAAACTGCGCAACAAAATTTCTGTACTCAAAATCCCTGCCGTACTTTTTCATATGGTGCGTATTGCAGATATCGCCTTTGATATACATTCTGCGCGGATACCATTCATTGCCGAAAGCGGGAACGGAATAAACGCCCCAGTGGATAAATATGCCAAAGCGCCCCTCTCGCAAAAAAGAGGGCGTTTTGAACCGGGAAAGGCTTTCCCAATTATCCTTGAACCTGCCTTTTTCTATAACTTCATCAACCGTTTTAAGATAATCGTCTATTCTGCTCATAAGGCTCCTCCGTTATTTTCTTACCTCTATAATGACGCCGCTTTTCGGCTCAAGGTGAAAACGCTTATTGAGATCCGCCCTGCCGCCGCGCTGGATCGTTTTGATATGCACCCTGCGGGCAGTATTCGGCGCAAAGCCCAAAAGCGCTTCATCGATCTTCAAGTGAACGGCACGGAACGCGGTGTCAAAATTATAAAGGCAGATGAGCGCGCTGTTCTTTTTTATATATACAGTTGCCTTAACGCCGTCCCACCCCGTTTCCACGGGATTTTTGGAATGCCACCAGCCGCGCATCTCGCTGTTTTCAATGCCGAAATCATCCCACAGCCTGTATATATGCTGCGCGTTTTTTACGCCCCAGCCGTAACGGTTGTTCATTGCAAACAGCATGCCTATAAACGGATCGCCGCCGCCCTCCAGCATCTGGCTCGTATTGCCGTAGGGTATACCCGAAACCTCCGTTAAAAGAAATTCCGGGCTGAGCTTTTTATACGGGTAGCCCTCCCCGATCCAAAGATTATCAACAAACGGCAGTATCTCCGTATAAAGATTCATACAGCTTGTGTTGCCGGCTCTTTTTTCCTCGTGGTTCCACATGTGCATGTCTATCATGCCGCCGTTTTGCGCAAGCACCTTTTTGGCGCGTTCCACAGTAGTTCTGTCCAGCGAGGTATCGTCAATATAGATGCCCTTTATGCCTATGTTTTTGATGAGCCAGTCCAGCCCCTCTATATAATAGTTATCCAGGCGTGAATCGGGGTGCACGATAAAGGAGATATCCGCATCGCCCTTATATTTGCCGTGCTTGTAATACACACGCCAGGCGGGCAGTATCTCGTTTCCGAAATATTCGGTAAGCCATTCGGGAACGCCTTTCCACCATGAATGACCGTCTCCGCTTTTGCGAAAGATGATCTCATCACCAAGCGCCTTATACGCAAACACCTCCGCCATATGGTTGCTGTGTTCACGCACTGTATAATAAACGTTTACCCCGATATTTTTGTATTCCGCGTACTGCACAAGATGCTTTAAACTTTCCGTTTCTATAAAGGGGTAATTGATAAACGGGTGAAGCTCTGTTCCGTGATGCAGATTTACGTAATTCAGCCCGAGCTTTTGCGCTTCGTCCACCTGACGGTAGCCGTTTTTAAGATCATTGTAATGGCTGAATCTTACGGAATAATGCGTTTTATAATCTATCGGCTTAAAAGGCGTAAAATGGATCTCAAAATCAAAGCTGCGCCGCTCGCCTTTTTTCAGCTTAAACAACCCCGTACATGCCGAGAGCCTGCAACGCCCGGCCTGCTTTTCAAGCGTTATGCCTCCCCTGCCGTCATTATCCCACGTTTGTGTAGGTATGCGCAGCGGCAGATTTTTATAATAAATATTGACGAGCGGGCGGATATAATCCTGCGCTTTAAATTTAAAGCGCGCGCCGCCGTTTACACTGCCTATGTAAATGCAGTCCTGCTGATTTTCCTGCTCCCACTTAAAATGAATGCTGTGGGCGGCAGAGCCTTTTTCGCCGAGGCCGTGCATCAGCGCGGCGCATTCGGGAGCAATATCCGCTTCAAGATTTATATCCGGCAGCGTAATATCCTGCTTAGCGATAACGGCGATCTTGTATACAACGGCGCCCTCGTAATGAAGCTCGCCGGAGATCTCTATGTTAAGATCCTCTGACTCTCCCTTTGAAAAGATAAGAACGCTGCCGCCGTCTTTTTTCAGGCTCAGGCCGGAGTACCTGACTTCACGATCGCCCGCACGAAAGGATATCGGCGCTGCCAACAGGCTCTTTTGCGCGGTCTCGGTCAGGTTTATGCCCTCATCGTAGAAATAATGCACATTTTTGGGCAGGCCGTTTTCTGCAAGCTCTATAGTTCTGCCGAGCACGCTGACCTCGGCACCGTCAACAACAGGCTCAAAAAAAGGCGCAACAACGCTTTTATCAAGAAAACGGCGGGAATTGAGCCACAGCAGGCGCGAAAGGCGCGAAATATCGTTAAACCCGCCGTTTTTAACATACTCACCGGTGAAATGCACCGTCAGTTCTATTTCACTCTTGCCAAGGTCTGTTTCAAACACGACCGTTGCCGTTTTCACTTTGCCTGCATGATCGGCATCGGCCTTTAAGATCAGAAACACCGGCTGGATATGCCCCTTGCGCAGGCATATTTTTTGAGTAAAATCCCTGCCGAATTTATCTACGCCCTGCGTATTGATGCAAACGGCCTCCATTTCGCCCTTGAGATACACGCTGCTGACGATCGTTTCCTCCTCCGGAAGCAGAATAAACTGAAACACAAAATTTTCCTGAGCCGGAACATATAATTCGCAGCTTTTTTCAGCTTTCATACCGTTTAACACGGAAAGATCGGAAAAATGCCTGAACTGATTTTTTCTGTCTGAATAAAAGATTTTCATATTTTAACCTTTCTGCAAATTTAATATGCAATGCAACCGAATTTACGGCATGATTTGTAAACTTTTTCTAAAATCAAGAAAAAATTTGTTGCCCTGTTGATTCATTTTCATTTTAATGATATAGTATTTAAAAGTGGGAAGCAATACACAAAACCGTATAAAAAATATAAAAATCAGAAATTTTTAGATCTGAAACTATATAATAAGGTGATCGTTATGTATCAATGCACATGGTTTTACACTTCAAATCTGATTTTACCGAAAAATAAAAATGCAGTAGCCGCCGCCTGGAGCGTTGAAGCGGATGAATTTTACAGATATGAGATGCAGGAGGACGCGCTATCCTTAAAGAATATGTATTGCTTTGTGCGCACCGTCAACGGAAGCGGTATGTTGGAAACGACTGACGGAAATAAAATAAGCCTTGCCGAAAATTCATATATGGTGATCAGGCGCAGCAAGATCAAGGAATACAGAAGCACGGACAAGATCTGGAAATACTATTGGGTAGATTTTTTGTATCAGCCGCCGCTTGGTATTAAGACCGAAAAAGCGTTTTCCGCTGCGCAAACGGAGCATGAAAGGGCGCTTTTTTCCGAGCTGCTTGAGGTTGGCAGGCAGTACCCCGCTGAGATAGATTATATAAATTCGGTATTCAAGCACTATTATTACTGCCTTACACTCAAGCGCGCCGAGCGCACCTCTGCGGCAACAAACAGCGTTAAGCTTTCCGAAGTATGCGCCTATATTCAGCAAAAGCTTTATTCAAGGCTTACGGTAATGGATATTGCCAATTTCTTTAACGTATCCTCACGCAGGATACATCAGATATTCAATGATACGCTTCATATATCTCCCAAACAGTATATATCCGATCTGAAGATCGAAAAGGCAAAGCAGATACTTGAAAAGACCACGATGCCCATAATTGATATTGCCGACGCACTGGGATATTACAGCGCGTACCATTTTTCCTCAACCTTTCAAAGAAAAACCGGCTGTTCGCCCAGCGCATACAGAAAAAATCTGATATCAAGGCGCGCGGAAAAATAAAAACAGCAAACATTTTGCAAAACGTTATTTTTCTTTGCTTTGAACAAGTAAAGTATATCGCGCGGTTCAGCCGACTTTATCGACGGTCTATGGCTGTCTCAGATAAACTGAGGCAGCCTTATTTTTTTGCGAATTTTTTTGCAGACGAAAAATTGATTGGTTCATTGTAAAATTATTGGCAATATTAAATATGAAAGGCAACGATTGCTTCAGAACATTTTTAAGCGAGTGATTTTTATGAAAAGATTTTTTGCATTGACTGCGGCGCTTTTGTTTGCCGTTTTCTGCCTCAGCGCCTGCTCCGGCGGTTCAGCCGGCGGGCAGGGCGAAATATCGGTCTTTTATTATACGTTCAGCGACACCTATATTTCCGGCGTTCGCTCTTCGCTGGACAAAATATTGAGCGACGCGGGTCTGAGCTACAATGATTATGACGCCAACAGCAGCCAGACCACACAGACGGAACAGGTGCAGACCGCGATAGCGAAAGGCGCCTCGGCACTTGTTGTAAACGTTGTTGACACCGGTTCCGACGACGCGGCACAAAATATAATAAACCTTGCAAGCGCGAGCAATATTCCCGTTATATTTTTCAACCGCTCCGTAAGCGAAAGCGTTATCGCAAGCTATGACAAATGCGTTTTCGTGGGCACGGATTATGAGATGGCGGGGCATATGCAGGGCGAGATGATCGGCAATTACCTGCTGCAAAACTATGACGCATACGACCTGAACAGAGACGGCAAAATAAGCTATGTCATGTTCAAGGGGCAGGAGGGCAACCTGGAGGCAATCGCAAGAACGCAATACGCCGTTGAGGACTGCAACGCCGTTTTGGAAGCGGCAGGAAAGCCGGCTATTGAATTTTACGATGCTGCAAACACGAACAAATACCTTGTTGACCAGGACGGCAACTGGTCCTCCGCCGCGGCAACCAACTATATGAGCACCATTTTGGCACGCCACAGCACGGCAAACGGCAATATGGTGGAACTTGTGATTGCAAACAACGATGAAATGGCGCTGGGCGCCGTATCCGCACTGCAAAGCGCGGGCTATAACAAAGGCGCGGGCAGCGTGACGATACCTGTTTTCGGCGTAGACGCAACGGACGCCGCCAAGGCGAAAATCGCGGACGGATCTATGGCGGGCACCATAAAACAGGACGGCGAGGGCATGGCGCAGGCGATCAAAACGATAATCGATAATTTCAATGCCGCACAGCCTCCGCTGACCGACATTGACGCAGAAAACACAGTAGGCGCCCAAAGGGTGAACGTGCCGTATTCGGCATATACGGGCGAATGATCAGGGGTGCTCTATGGAAAACAAAAACACGCTTCTGAAAATGGAAAATATAACCAAAAGCTTCCCCGGAGTTAAAGCGCTCGACGGTGTTTCGCTCAGCGTTAAGGCCGGAAGCGTACACGCGCTTATGGGCGAAAACGGCGCCGGGAAATCCACGCTTATGAAATGCCTGTTCGGCGTGTATGCAAAAGACGGCGGCAGTATATTCCTTAACGGAGAGGAAGTTGCATTCAAAAGCTCCAAGCAAGCGCTTGAGGGCGGCGTTGCCATGGTGCACCAGGAGCTTAACCAGGCTTTGAAGCGCAGCGTTATGGATAACATGTGGCTGGGCAGGCTTCCAACAGTCTCTAAGTTTCTGCCGTTTACAAGCGAAAGAAAAATGTACGACAGCACGAAGGCGGTCTTTGACAAATTAGGTCTTGATATCGACCCGAAAGCCATTATGGGAAAGCTGCCCGTTTCACAGCGCCAGATGGCGGAGATTGCAAAAGCCGTTTCCTACGACGCTAAAATCATCGTATTCGACGAACCCACCTCCTCTCTGACAGACGCCGAAGCCGAAAGGTTATTTGCAATCATAGAATCCCTTAAAAACAGAGGATGCGGCATCATCTATATCTCTCACAAAATGGAGGAGATACTGCGTATCTCTGACGAAGTAACGGTCATGAGAGACGGAAAACACATTGCCACAAGACCGGCAAGCGAGCTTTCCACAGACGAGATCATACGCCTTATGGTAGGGCGCGAGCTTAAAAACAGATACCCGAAAAAAACGAACACACCGGGCGACGTTCTGCTTACGGTAAACGATCTGAGCGCGCAGTACAAACGGCTCTACAACGTTTCCTTTACGGCAAGGCGCGGAGAGATATTGGGCATTGCGGGGCTTGACGGTTCCGGGCGAACAGAACTGCTTGAAACCATTTTCGGTATAAACACGAGAAAAAGCGGAAGCATATATCTGTGCGGCGCGCAGGTGGCAAATAAGACCGCGCGCGAATCCGTAAAAAACGGCTTTGCCCTTCTTACGGAAGAGCGGCGCGCAAGCGGGATTTTCGCAATTTTGAACATACGCGAAAACGCCGTTATTTCAAGCCTTAAAAAATTTGCCGCCGGGCCGTTTTTAAGCGATAAGAAAATGAAAGAGCACGTTGCATCCCTGATTGAAACGCTGAAGATAAAAACGCCTTCGCAGGAAACAAAAATAGGCGTGCTTTCGGGCGGGAACCAGCAAAAGGTAATCATAGGCAGATGGCTTTTGACCGAACCGGAGGTGCTGCTGCTCGATGAGCCTACACGCGGCATTGACGTGGGCGCAAAATACGAAATATACAAACTGATAAACGAGCTTGCATGCCGTGGAAAAACAGTTATTATGGTATCTTCCGAAATGCCGGAGCTGCTGGGCGTCTGCAACAGGATACTCGTTATGAGCGGCGGCCGGCTGGCAGGCGAAACAGACGCCGATACTGCCACGCAGGAACAGATCATGGAGCTTGCGGCAAAATATGTTTAAACCAAGCAAAATATGGTATGAAACAGTGCGGATTTACCGCGCCTTTAAGGAGAGATTTTAATGCCTTCTTCCGAAAATAATACACCGCTCGGCAATTTCAAGGCGCTTCCCGCGGCGGGAAAGCGCAGGGCGGCGCTCGATTTTATACTGAACAATGCGATGTATATTATTATTTTTGCGGCGATCGTTTTTATAGCCGTTAAGGTGCCGAGCTTTCTTTCACTTTCCTCAATCGTCAACATAATATCGCTGACGGCGTCCAAGCTGCCGATCGCGCTCGGCGTGGCAGGCTGTATCGTTTTAACAGGCACGGATATATCCGCAGGCCGAGTTGTAGGCCTTACGGCATGCGTGGGCGCGTCGCTTTTGCAAATGGCGGGATACCCGAACAAGATGTTCCCCGATCTGGGCGTTATGCCGCTTTGGGCTGTATTTCTGATCGTTGTGGCAATCGGCGCGGCCGTGGGACTTGTGAACGGCTTTTTTGTTGCCAAATTCAAGCTGCATCCGTTTATAGTTACACTCTCTACGCAGCTGATCGTATTCGGGCTTGTGCTGATGTACCTTATGACAGGCACGAACAACGGGCAGACGCTTTCCGGTCTTGACAGCTCTTATACCGAATTCATACGAGGCACTTTGTTTACGATAGGCGGCGTTGCCGTGCCCAAATATGTGCTGTATTCGGCGGTGCTGACGGTGATCATGTGGGTCATTTGGAACAAGACGAAATTCGGAAAAAATATGTTTGCCGTAGGTTCTAACGAGGAGGCGGCAAACGTTTCAGGCGTAAACGTTTTTGCAACGATCGTTGCCGTTTTCGTGCTTGCCGGCGCACTGTACGGCGTTACGGGATTCATTGAGGGCGCAAGGATCGCTTCCTGCTCCGCAAACACGGGCCTTACCTATGAGAGCGACGCCATTGCGGCGTGCGTTATAGGCGGCGTATCCTTTGTAGGCGGCACCGGAAAGATCAGCGGGATCGTTATAGGCGTTCTGCTTTTGCAGCTGATATTCGTTGGGCTGAATTTTCTTTCCGTTTCCGCAAATATGCTCTATGTTATAAAAGGCGCCATAATCCTTGCCGCCTGCGCGGTGGATATGAGAAAATACCTGACAAGGAGGTAGGCCGCATGCAAAAAGAGAAAAAGAACACACCGGAAAAAAGAGGCGGCCTTTATTCCGGCATTAAGATATCCGCCCGTGCGGCGGACGCGCTTGTTGCACTCAGCTGCGGCGCGCTTGCGCTGTGCCTTTTTGCCGCAATATCCCTTGCCTGACAGGCATATAAAAAGCAGGAACGCTAAAAGAACAGCGTTCCTGCTTTTTATATACCTCGGTATTCAAATTAAAGATCGTCAGCGTCCTGCTCCGGCTCCTCGTATTCGCCCGTTTCATACATTTTTTTGGTGGTGCCGGTATAACTGCCCAGATTATCGCTGTTTGCCATATCGGGGCTGATATAGGAGGTAAGGTCAATGACCTTTTTGCTGTTTTCTACCCTGTTTTGCTTATTTTTGCTTTGCTTTTTATTGTTTTTCATAAAAAATCACCTCACTGATATTTTAAGTAAAGGTGATATTTTTATTCCCGTTCTTTAAATTTTTTCTACGTCGATCTGCGCAATTTTATCCATAAACTGTTTCGGCGTGATGACCTCTCCCATATCAAAAAGATCGTCCATGTTCAGATTAAAATTATTGACGAAAACGGGCGTATTTTCATATTCGATATCGATATGAAGCCGTTTTGCGTCCTCCTTTACCCTTTCGGGCGTGTAGGTATGGCAGTCGTAATAACGCGAGGCCTGCACCTCGTTATTTCTGATATACTGCAAAACAACATTTCTGCTGGATTTTGAGACGGAGATATACTGATTTATATCTTTTTGGAGCGCCTGACCCATGGTCATCTGCGCCACTGCCTTGCAGGCGCCGGAATTGACGAAGAACTCATTAATAAAAATACTCTCGAGCGGGCTGGTATCATCCGGCACGATGATTGCCAAAATATTCTTGGACGGCTTGCGCTGGTAATATTTTTTTACGAATTCCTTAAAATAATGCTGGCCCTCTGCGATCTTTTTGGCATAAAAATGGTAAAACGGTATATTCGGGCTGCTGGCGATACCGGGCAGGGAGAACGGCTTGAATTCGCCGCCCTGCTCGTCATAAAGCAGCACGTTTGAATTTGTGATGATAACGGGGATAGCTTTGGACATTTTCTTAAACTTCCTTTGCTTAAGCAAGAGAGACAAATCCGAAATCGCCTAAAACGAACTGCTTTCGGCATCTTTCCGATTTTCGCCCTTGCAAGGCGCCATAAATCATTTTCTACAACTAATTTTACTATATATTGTATATAAAATCAATAAAATAAAAAAATATAGTGCAATTTGCATTTACATATGTTATTATGTAATAGATTAGTAAAACTATTTTAACGCATTGAAAGAAAGAGGACGTAATATGGCTGAAAAAGACGATGAGATAGATAAGATATTAGACGAACTGAAAGGCACAAGGAATAAGGACACGGCGGCAGACAGCGCTGCCCCCGCTGAAAGCAATGCTTTTTCAGGTACGCAGGACGGTGCAGACAGCCCTGAAAACCATACAGATACCGCTTCACCGCCCGTATATGAAGATGAAACGGCGCAGGAATCGGCGCCGAGCGGAGATGCGCCCGAACCTGTTTTAGACGAGGACGCGCCGCCGGCAAAAAGCATGAACGATTACACAGACGAATACGAAGAGGAAGAGGTTGATTACGTGCAGAATCCGGGCAAAAAGAAAGCAATAATCATTGCCGTCATCGCAGTCATTGCGGTGATAGCCATAGCCGCCGGCGTTTATTTCGGTGTATTTTACGGCAAAGAGGAGGAAACGACCGCCCCTGAAACCACGACCACCACAACTACGCAGGCGCCCGTTATCATAACGAACCCGCTTACAGGCGAGGCGGGATATAACGAATCCGCCGTGGGCAAGCGGCCCATAGCCGTTGTGGTAGAAAACTCTTCTGCGGCAAGACCCCAGTACAATATGGACACACCGGACATCATCGTTGAAGGTGAGGTAGAAGGCGGCATAACAAGAATGCTTTGGCTGTACGCCGATATGACGGCATTGCCTGACCAGGTTGGCCCCACGCGCTCCGCAAGGCCCAGCTTTGTTGAATTTTCTCAGCTGTTTGATTCTATATTCGTCCATTTCGGAGAGAGCCACAGCGGCGGAGATTATGTGGGCGCCGACGATTACATAGACGACAACGATGTAGACAATATAAACGGCATGACCACATCCGCATGCTTCAGACGTACGAGCGACAAAGCAAGCCCCCATAACGCAGTTCTTGAGGGCGACGAGCTTATGAGCGTTATTGAAGACAAAGGCTACAGAACAGATATTGACAATGATAATTTTGCCGAGCTCAGCTTTAACGAAACCGAAGCGGCTGTTTCCGGCACGGCATGCAACAGCATCACCGTTCAGTTTTCCTCAAGGACGGACAGCCATACTTTTACATACAACACGGCGGATAAGGTGTATCAGAACCAATCTGATTTTGAGCAGGTCGTAAGCTTTAAAAACATCATCGTTTTATTTGCGGACACAACTTATGTAAGCAAGCAGAACTACAACGGCACCGGCAGAACCGAGACCTATTGCAATTTTGAGCTTACGAGCGGAACAGGCAGGCTGGCTTCGGCAGGCAGCGTTGTGGATTTCAACTGGAGCGTTGAAAACGGCGTGCTCAGATTCACCGCCCAAGACGGCAGCCCGCTGGCGCTTAATCCCGGCAGGAGCTGGATAGGGATCGCTTCTGCCAACAACGGCGGCAGCGCAAATTCACAGTAAAGCGCAGGGATTTTTAAGGGGAGAAAATCATGGTTAAAACAAACAAGGGCATACCCGCCGTCATCACAGGCGCCATTATGGCCCTCATAGGCGGATTTTTGGCACTGGTAATGATCGTTGTCGGCAGCTCGGGGCTTACCGAGTTCACGGGAACAATATCCGGTGATCCATCTGATGTTTATGATCTCGGCAACGTTCTTGTTGTGGATCAATACGGCTATATTGAAGGCGACAGCCTTGACGAGGATTATTATCTTATAGCCTTTACACACAACGGCACAGACGATATTTATTTTGCGTCACTGTACGTCAATGAAAACATGGACGTATTTGAAAAACTGGACGATTATGCTTATGACGATTCCATGCTCATAGGCGATCTTTATTTACAGGTCTGCGCCAGCGCCGAGATGCTCAGCGATATTGACAGCGATATGCGCGGCTTTTACTATGACGCGCTTGACGTATACGGAGAAATGATGCCCGAGTATATTGATTCGGGAATCTCGTTCTCTTTCTACTGCGAGGGTGCGTCTGCTTTTCCGAGCGCTCTTAAAGAGGAACAGAGCACCAACAACGTATTGACCGTAATCTTTGCAGCGGTCTTTGCCGTAGGAATCGTGCTGATCATTACAGGCTCCGTTTCACACAGCAAGGCAAAGACGGCGCTTGAAGCATTGCAGCAGCAAGGCGGCGCTTATTATAACCCACAGGGAACTTATTATTACCCGCAGCCGGGCGCAGACCCCTATCAGCAGCAGGGCACATGGAGCAACGGTGCAAATCAAACGCAGCCTAACCCTGCGCAGCAGGGGAATTACTATGCGCCGCCCGGGCAGCAAGCCCCACAGCAGCCGCAAGGCACGGAAAGCGGCGCTTATTACCGGCCGCAGCACCCCCCGAAACGGCCAAGCGCTGCCGGAGCAGAACAGCCGCAGCGGCAAACGCCGGCGTCGGGAGCACCCGGAGCATTGGGCAGAAACACCGAAAACGACACAATTTTGCTTGATGACAACGATCCGTATTACATACCGCCGCAAAACGGCGGACAGCAGTAATCCGATTAACAGCGGGAGCGGAGGTGCCTTATGAAATTCGGCAGCAACAAAAAATTTAAGATCATGCAGATAACGGATATGCAGGAGATCCCTGCCGTATCGCCGGACACGATAGCTTTGCTTGAGGCCGCAGTGGAGGCGGAAAAGCCGGATCTGGTTGTCTATACGGGAGATCAGATAAAAGGCTACGGCATAACCTACCGCGGCAAGGGCAAGGAACTTGAAAACGCCGTTGCCGCCACCATAAAAAAACTGCTTGCGCCTGTTACCAAGCGGAATATTCCGTTTGCCGTTACGTTCGGCAACCATGACAGGCAGGTGGGCATTTCAAACAAAGACCAGTTTGAGCACATCTATAAATCCCTGCCGAACTGCATTGGCGAGCAGGCAGAGGGCATTGACGGCGGCGGCACCTGCTGCATTCCCATTAAAAGCTCTGACGGCAGCGGTAAAGACGTATTTTGCCTTTACCTGTTTGACAGCGGCACGGACGCGAAAGGCGGCGGCTATGAGCCGTTTGACACAAAAATAATAGATTGGTACAAAAAAACCAGAGATACGCTTAAAGAAAAAAACGGAGATTATGTTCCGTCTATCGTATTTCAGCACATTCCGCTTTGCGAATACTACAATGTTTTAAAACAGGTAAAAAAGAACACCAAAGGCGCAATACGCGCTTTCAGAACGCACAAGAACGAGTATTATGTTTTGGGCGACACTTGCAGAAAAGGCGATATGCTTTGCGAACCGCCCTCTATTCCGAATGAGAATACCGGCGAGTTTGACGCTATCTCCGAAAAAGGAGACGTTATGGCGGTATTCGTCGGCCATGACCACAAGAACAGCTTTGTGGGCAGGTATAAAAATGTTGACCTCGGCTTTACGCAATCCAGCGGGTTTAACGTTTACGGAAACAGAACGAAACGCGGCGTCAGGATCATAACGCTTGACGAAGATAAGCCCGGTGCGTATCAGACCTATACCCGCACCTTTGACGAGCTTGTGGGCACGAAAGTGCAAAGGCCGGTCTACGACTACCTTTCCAGCAAGGCGCCGGAAACTGTGGACGCGGCAATACCCATGATAACGAAAGCGGTTGGCATTCTTGCCGCGATCGTGGTTATAATCATTCTTTTGAGCAGACTTTTATAGCGGAAAGGCAGGGGCAATATGGCAGATGAAAATAAAAACAACGCCTTTAAAAGGTGGACGGAAAAACACGCGGAGATCTGGAAATTTATAAAGTTCATGATTGCCGGAGGCGGCTCCTCCGTTATAGAGCTGATCGTACACATGGCTCTTTTAAACACCGTATTTGAAGCCATGACGGCGCAGAAGATCACGAACCCCACGCTGAATATGATCGGGATAAATTCGCAGGGGTATCTTTATACATACCTGATTTCAACTACGGTTGGCTATGCCATAGCCTTTATACTGAACAGAAAAGTTACATTTAAGGCGGACGCCAATCCGGCGCTGAGCATGGCGCTGTACTTTATTATGGTAGTATTCACGATCTTTGCAAACGGCTGGATCGGCTCCCTGATGCAGACCTTTGCCGCAAGTCATGATCTTACGGGCAATCTTTGGGATCTGATCTTTAAAGTGATCGGAATGGCTATCCCAACGCTTTGGACCTATCCCTGCAACCGCTTTATCATTCACAGAAAGAAAAAACAGGCATAATAATATTGAGCAGAAATCTGATTACAAAAAATGCAGCCGTGGAAACGGCTGCATTTCTGCGTTTAGAAAGCTGTTCATTCTTTTTTCTTCAGCTTTCTTTTTATACGGGCAAAAACGGCGGTCAGCCCCGCTGCAAGAAGTATAAGCACATAACCGCAGGCAAGGAAAAACCCGGCGTAAAGCATAAGATCGGCGCTGTCCAATATTGCCACTACGGGGCAGTACGCAATAAAGGCGTAAACGGGAAACGCCCATCTCAATTTGCTATTTACAAAGCCGGCAGCAAAGCTTACGACCCACGTGCCGAGCACATGCAGGAACAGAACACCCATCGTATCGGACGGCGTCATCGCAGCAACCGGCGCATAATATACGGCAAGCAGCAAAACACAAAGCAGTGCCAGCACCGCCAGCTTCAGCCTGTTTTCCTTTTTGCCGGAGGATCTGAGCGTTTCAACAAGCAGGCGGTCATTTGCTTTACGGTCGTCCTCCTCTATTCGGCTTCCGAGCAGCAGCTCGTTTACATTAACGTCCAAAGCGTCCGCAAGGTCTATGAGATACGAAACATCCGGGAAGCCCTTACCCGTTTCCCAGCGTGATACGGCTTTATCGGTACAGCCCAGCCTTTCGGCAAGTTCCTTCTGGGTCATGCCGTTTTGAATTCGCTGCTCTCTGATGAAATCACCTGTCTTTTCGGGATCCATAACACCACTCCTTTCAGCTATATTTTACATTATAATCAGCCAAATTGCACCCTATGTATCGTAGAATGGGCAAAATAAGCGAAGATATCCTGTTCTTTCCGAACGAACGAGACAGACGCAGCGGCAACATGTATCATAAAAATCAAAGCCCGTCTTGCGAAACGGCCCGCGTGGGAATATAATGTATGTTAGACAATAACGGTGCTCTGCGTGCTGGCGCGAAAGGCGCCGTGGATATAAAGCAAAAAGGAGAAATCCCTTGAAAACGAACGACCCGATTTATCAGAAACTGCCCGGCGCATTGCTGCCCTGGTACAAGCAAAACGCACGCCGGCTTCCCTGGCGGCAGGATACGGAGCCGTATCATATCTGGCTTTCGGAGATCATGCTGCAGCAAACGCGTGTGGAAGCCGTACGCGCATATTATCTTCGCTTTTTGGAACAGCTGCCCGATATTCATGCGCTGGCAGCGGCGCCGGAAAGCCGGCTGCTCAAGCTCTGGGAGGGGCTCGGCTATTACAACCGCGCGCGCAATCTGCAAAAAGCGGCGCGCGTCATTGAAACACAATACGGCGGGCGCTTCCCCGGCCGCTATGAAGAGATCCGCGCACTGCCCGGTATCGGACCGTACACCGCAGGCGCCATAGCCTCTATCTGCTTTGGCCTGCCCTGCCCCGCCGTGGACGGCAATGTGCTGCGCATCATCACCCGTATGACGGAAAATGACGCGCCCATCGACCGTATGCAGACCAAAACGGAGATTTCCGCACAGCTTCAAAAGGTATATCCGAAAAACGATTGCGGACAGTTTACACAGGCGTTAATGGAGCTGGGCGCGACGGTCTGTACGCCTAAATCGCCAAAATGCACCGCTTGCCCGGCGAGCAGCTTTTGCCGGGCGTATAAAAACGGCACGGTGATACAGTACCCGGTAAAACAGCCGAAAAAAGAGAAGCGGTTAGAAGAACGCACGGTCTTTTTACTGCAATGCGGGGATCGCTACGCCCTGACGAAACGCACCGAAAGCGGTCTGCTTGCCGGATTGTGGCAGCTGCCCAATATGCTTGGCAAAATGGATGTAAAGCAGGCGCTGGATACCGCCGGCGGCTTTGGCGCTCAGCCCGTGGAATTATGCAAACAGATGAATCGGGTGCACATCTTTACGCATATAAAATGGCAGATGACCTGTTACCATATTCTGTGTGCCGAAAGATCGCCTGATTTTGTTTGGGCAACCGCGCAGGAGATCGAAACCACCTACGCGCTGCCGACCGCGTTTCGTATGTTTTTTGAATCCCATCATGAAACCGATAAAACAGAGAGCCGTTAACAAATCATATCAAAAAATAATGGTAGGGCGGTTCAAAATTAAACCATTCCTACCTCAAATTTGGGGACAAACAATATTATAAGAAAAGTGAATTTCCAAGCCAGAATTTGTATTATTGTATTGAAACCAATATAATGTGCTTATTTTTCCTAAAATCACCAATAATTTTTCCACCGTTTTTTATCATTATCTTTACTGTTGCCTCATTTGTTTTCAATGGGAATAATTTGATTTCGTTATATCCGTGTTCTTTACATTTTTTTAATAATTCTTTAAATAAGATATTTCCATAGCCTTTTCCGCGGCAATGCTTTGAAATTCCATATCCAAGATTTCCTGCACCAATGACAGTTTCTAAAAATTCAGATGACGAATGTCTTATTCTTCCATATCCTACAGGAATATCGTCAATATACAAAATATAGGTAGTATATGGTATCCATCCCTTTGGCAAGTTTACACCTCGGGAATGATTATCTATTTCTTGTAGCCAATTTTTATATTCTTTATAAGATAAGTTATATGCAGGATTCGTAAATCCATTTTCCATCTCAAGAATACCCTGTAACATTTCATATTCTTGTTTGCCCATATCAATACTTACTTGCTTTAGTTCTATTCTCATCATTATTACCTTAACATTAAATTACGATTATCAGCTAAAATGCATACTTTTATTATAGCATAATTATCTATCAAAACAATAGTTATCTCTCATTTGTCTCTCACCACATTGGCAACTTTGGGCGAGTTTGTGGTCTCACAAAAACTCAGAATGGGCTGCAATCTAAAAACGCAAACAATAATATAAGCGGAAATCATAAGAGTTTAACCACAAAGCCGTTCAAATATACGCAAAAAACGTACAGTTCACAAGGAACTGTACGTTTATGGCAGAGGTATAAGAACCTGCACGCAAGCGTGCTGAACCTTGTTATTCGCTTTGCTCATAATAAGAACCTGCACCCAAGCGTGCTGAACCTTGTTATTCGCTTTGCTCATAATAAGA
>OIXS01000247.1_pt1 | contig 36923 bp, 21 predicted proteins | sample 1587841 | NCBI WGS metagenome assembly OIXS01 (sample SAMN03283254) | human gut metagenome | biome: human-associated habitat; material: feces | host: Homo sapiens | place: USA | collected 2013
CCGCCGCCGTACCAAAAGGCGGCGGCCAGCACGGCCACGATCAGGACCGGGACGATCACTTTCCACTTGTTCTTTTTCCACCACATAGGCGCTCTCCTTTACAGGAGCTTGGCGCTGCTGAGCAGGTTGTAAAGCATCTGGGCAATCTCGCAGCGCAGGATTTCTGTCTTCCCCTGAATCTCCATGGCGGAGTCGTCCAGAATCCCCTCCTGATAGCAGAAGGCCAGGCCCTCCCGGGCCCACTCCGGCGTGGTCACATAGTCGGTGAACTGGGCCAGCACATCCCGCACGGCGGCGGTGTCCAGCGCCGTGTCCATACCGCAGAGTTTTGCGGCCCGGGCCACCATGACGGCGGCCTCCTGTTTGGTAATGGTGCCGTCCGGGTTGAAGCGGCCTTCGCCCACGCCGTTGATGAGGCCGTAGGTGCTGGCGGTCCCCACATAGGGGGCATACCATGCGGTGGAGGGCACGTCTGTAAAGGCCTCGCTGGCGGCGGGCGTCAGGCCCAGGGCCCGCACCACGATGGCGGCGAACTGGGCGCGGGTCATGCTCGCCTCGGGATGGAACAGGCCGTCCCCCATGCCATCGATGATCCCCCGGGCGGCCAGCGCCTCGATGGCCGGCTGATTTTCATGGGCGTTGGCTCCGGTGATGTCGTCAAAGGTCTTGCCCATCTGGGTAATCGGCACGGCCTTTACGTCGGCGTGCTTGCCCTCCAGCCCGGCGCCGGACGGGGTTTCTTCACCCTCCGCCACGGTGATGGCGTCCCCCATGCGGTAGAGGCTGTTTTTGTTCTGCCGCGCCCGCTGCGCGGCAACCATGCCGTAGAACGCCTGCTCCGTCGCCATCTGGTTGGAGCCGGATCCGTTTTGGGTATGCAGGAACCCGTTTCCGGGTTGATAGAAGGTCATGAGGTTGTCCAGCATGGTGTTCCCGCCCTTCACAAACCGGGGATCGTCCAGGGAGATGCCCAGCTCGCACAGGGCCACGATCATCTGCACAACGCTCTCAGAGTTGGCGGTACCCCAGGAGGCGAAGCCGCCGTCCGTGCTCTGCTTTTTCGACATACAGGCCAGCGCCTCTTCTGTGGCTTCGGCCACGGCCGGCTGGTCCTGATACTTTGCCAGGGCTTGCAGCGCCATGCCGGTGATGTCCGGATCGGATACGCCGTCCCCGGAGCCGGCGGCCTCTGTTCCGCCGAACAGGCTCCAGCCGCCGTCCGGGAGCTGGCACTCCAGAATGCGGTCGATATACATCTGCCGGGTGGCCTGCGTCTTAGCCTCCGGATTTACCGGCATGGGATAATCCCGGGAATCCAGGGCAATGAGCGCCCAGATGGGGCCGTTGAGCCCCTGCCAGATGGTCTTGTCGTAGTCCCCCAGGGCCTTGGTCAGGTCATAGCCGGCCACGCTGCGGGCGTCTTTTCCAATAGCGCTGAGGGCCACAATGACGCGGCTGTATTCGGTGTATTTCTTGTCGTGGAGTTCGCCCTTGCAGGCTCTGACATACGATTCCACGGTGGCGTAGTAGTCCTGATAGTATTCCTCCGGTACGGTATAGCCGCTCCGGACCAGGCCCAGCACGGCCCATTCCCCGCCGATGGAGCCCACCTGCGGGCTTTTCACCGTCTCATAAATGTACTGCGCCGTGTCCTCGATGGCCGCCGTTAAGGTGTCATCCGACACCGCCGCAAAGGCGTTTCCCGACAGCCCCAGCACCATAATCAATGCCAGGAGCGCGGCCGCGCCGCGTTTTAAGCGTTCCTTCATCATGCTTCTCCTTCCGTTTTTGTTGTCAGGCCGGCCTCTTTTGCTGCCGCCTGCCCAGACAATTCCTGTGCCTTCCTGCGCCGGAGCGCTTCCTCATTCCTTCTTCGGTTGTCCGCTCGCCGCTGCTCGCGGGGCCTCTTCAATCCGGCGGCGGTCAGCGCCCGGGGCCAGTTGCCGAACCGCTGGATCAGGAAGACGCGGTAGACGCAGAACACCTCTTTCTTGCTGGGATTCCGCCCCAGCCGCGCCGCCGTTTCCCGCAGGACGGCCAGCAGCTCCTCGTCGGGAAACGCGCCGTACAGCGCCTTGCGCGTTTCTTTTCCCATATAGTTCTTCCACTGCTCCGGCTCCAGCCATGCGGTGCTTTCCCGGTCTCCGGCGGCGTTCGCCGCGTCCAAAGCAAGCGCCTGCTTCAGCCGGAGGACTTCGCTGGGCTCCACGTTCCTGCCTCCACCTCCTCGCTGTACGAAAAGATGCGGGACCCATCCAACGGATGGGTCCCGCATGATCTCTCGTTGGCCGCGCCCATCCCGCGCGGTCCGGTGTGTTGTCCCGGCTGTTACGGGAGGGGTAAGCCTGCGGCGGGTTTCACGCTCTTTATCTGGTATTCATTTTTGTCCGGGCGCCCGCAGTCACAATGGCAGGCTGCGGGCGCCCTTTTTAGGGGGATGCGCTTATTTCACCATGAGCGCGGTCATCCGCTGCAGGATCGTCGCGACCTCCGCGCGGGTGGCGTTGCCCTTGGGATCCAAAATTGTGGGGCTCTTCCCGGAGATGAGGCCGTTCCTGACCGCCCACTTCATGGCGTCGGATGCCCACGGGGACACCTGGCTGCCGTCGTGGAAGCGGCTCAGGCTGCCGGATGCGGCGGTATCCATGCCCAGGAAGTCCGCGTAGCGGTACATCATGGCCGCCAGCTGCTCCCGGGTAATGTTGGCGTCGGGATCGAAGTGTCCCTCCGCCACGCCGTTGACGATCCCGTTCTCGCTGGCCCAGATCACCGCATCGGTGTACCAGGTATCGTCCGGGATGTTCGCAAAGGCGTTCTCCGCCGCGGTTTCCGCTTCGTCCTCCATCCGGCGGAGCACCGTGACCAGCATGGCGCGGGTCATCTCCTCGTTGGGGGAGAAGGCCGTGGCGCTGGTGCCGTTGAACAGCTCGCGGCTGGAGGCGAAGTCGATGGCGTCCGCCGCCCAGTGCCCGCTGGTGTCCGTGAACGTCTTGGCGTTGTCCACCACCTTCACGGTGCAGGGGCCGTCCACCAGGCCGGCGACCTCTCCGTCCGCGGTGACGGATTTCCGGATGATGGTTTCCGTGCCGTCTTCCGCCACCAGCACCAGCACGCTGCCGGCGTCTGCGGCGGGGACGGTCACAGTCAGACCGCCGGGCACGGTATCCACGCTCTTGCCGTTCACCGCCACATCCAGCCGGATGGCGTCCGACTTGCTGCCGCCGGCGCCGGTCACAGTGACCGATTCCGCGGTGAACGACACGGTGCTGCCGCTCTGCTTCGCCAGCTCAGACAGGCCCTCGCTGGGGATGGTCATGCCGGCGATGGGAGTGGACACCGTCAGATCCAGGCTGTCGCCGGCGATGTCGCTGACCGATGACTTCGGCAGCTCCACCGTAACCTTGGAGGCGTCCCCGTCGATCTCGGGGGCCACCACGATGGTGGAGATGCTGCCGTCCTCAGCGGCCTGCTCCAGCACCTGTTCCACCGTTTCGGCGTCCACCTTGGCGGTGGCCTCGCCCTTGCTGTTCACAGAGGCTTCCGGTGTGATGGTGATGGAGCCGCCGCCGGTTTCCCCGACTTCCTCCGGCATCTCTTCGACGCCGGCGATGGTCCCGCCGCTGATGCTGCTGCCGTGTTCCTCCATCCACTCCACCGCGGCGTTGAATTTCTCCACATCGGCGATGGTGATATAGAGCTTCTGATCCTCATCCAGCGCATCGTAGGCATTCCGGGCGGCCTGCACCATCCCCCTGTCCGCAGTGGTCAGTTTGTTTACAGAGGGGATCTTGGACAGCAGATCCTTGACGTCGTCAATCTCGGTGTAGAATTGGATTGCTTCTTCCGCCGATGTCAGTTTGTTCAAATTGGTAACCTTGGTCTTGGCTTCCGCGTTGAGGGCATCATAGGCGTCCCGAGCCAGTTTCACCGCTTCTGCCTGCGTCTTATAGCCGGCGTAGGTGATGGTGGGGATGGCGTCGATAAGCTCAACGACGCTTTCCGCGCTGTTGCTGTCCATGACCTTGATGGTGTACCAGGTGCCGGTATACTTGATGGCTTCCGTTTCCTGGTTGTTCATGGACAACCATGTCGGCTCACCTACGCCGATGTAGATGATATCGCCGGCCTTGACCGGGATCGACTCGCCCCGGCGGTAGAAATCTACATTTCGTTCAACAACTTTTTCATTCAGGAAAGTTTTGACCTGATAGTTTTTGTTCGCAGCAGTGGGTGTTACAGATACGCGGCTGCCGTTGGCGACCAGGACGTATTCCAGGACATCTCCGTCAAAACTCGGGGACAATGTTCCGCCATCTACCTCAAGATCCGCCAGGCTGGTATCACTGCTCGACCAGGAGCCGCCCAAATCCGCGCCATAGCCCTCCAGCGTGAACATGACGCGGATTTCATCGCCGTCTACAATTCGGTAATCCCGTTGTTGGGCCGAAGCGCTGAAAGAGGCGAAGCCTTCATTGGTAAACCAGTCGTTGAGGACTCCCATCCAGCCGGATGTGTTCTTCCCGTCAAACTCTTCCAGCTTGTCGTCACCATAGGTAATTGCGGAGATGTAGGTGATGCCGGGATCATTCACGCCGCCCTGGCTTCCGCCCGTGCCTTCCCATCCGTAACCCTCGCGAGTTAGCGCGGCGGTAATGCAGCTCATCATGGTGCTGTCATGATTAAGCGCCACATAGGCATCTACAAATGTACCGCGCAGCGAGTCAGGCGCACCGGAATAGGTGGTGTTCTCAATGATTACATGGACGCTGCCCAGCTCTCCGACGGTTTCATCTACCAGGAACCCTTCTTCCACCGTCTTCATAGCGGCAATGGCTGCGTTCTTTGCCGATGCAATGCTTTCCTCGTCCTCAGCAGCATCAATAGCCGCCAGTCCATCGTTGTAAAATGCTGTCAGCTTGCTCCAGTTTTCAGCCGTGTAGGCTGTCTTGGAGTAGGCGTTGTAGGCTTCCGTCAGCTCGTTTTTCGCCGTCAGCTTACTGTAGGAGAGATCCCCCTCTGTGATGGTGTTTATCGTAATCGTGAAATCACAGCGTGGGTTAAGAAAAGAGTAAGTGTATGCCTCCCCTCCCGAAGAATCCCAAGGTCTTTCCCGGACTGAGTATGGCTGCGGACCACTGCTCTCCACACTCACCAGCTGCATATTGGCGCCGTCGGGAATGGCAAATTGGAATTCAATGATATTATCCTGGTTCTTTCCGCTGCCAAATGTGAATTCTGCCTGGTCGTCAGTTCCTACTGTTTCCAGCAGATCACGCCCTTCTGTAACGGTGATAAATTCAGTTCCGTTGTTTTCTTTGTCCCGGGCGTAAGCATTAACCTCACAAGCGGCGAACTTGCCGCCATGATCTGCCTCGATGGTAAGGGTAAAACCAGGGCCTTCCGGGAGGCCGCTCCCATCTGCCCCATAGGCGCTCAGGAGGGCGTTCCACTGTGCCATCTGCAAACCAGTAAGCTGCCCTTTCTGATACTCCGTCATGCCGTTATACAGCGACTTAGCCCATTCCATGCGCGCAGCATCTGATTGATAGAATTTTCCCTCCAGAACCTGCTCCGCAGACGGAAGATACTGCAGGTATCCAGTCATCAGGGCGTTGACCCGCTCATTTTCCTCCAGATTTGCGTCTTGCACCGCCTGGATGGCAGTGATGGCAGCCTGTTGGCTTTCATAGGCATCTGCCAGCAGATCCGAGCTAGCAATCGCTGCGGAAGCGGTTTCATAGGTCTTGGTAATTTCTTCCCACTGCGCCTCGGAGTAAAATGCCTGCTCATAGGCGTTGTAAACTGCATCCAGTTCTTTTTGCAGTGTTGCCACGGCGGAGGCTGGGTCGCTGGGCGTGACAATATGCAGCAGCACAGAATCGCCTGCAGCCAGGCCGGGGAATTCGCCTCCGGTATAGCTTGTCTGGTCTGTGGTTTCCGCCGGCGTCTGATCGCGGACATCTGCCACGAACAGCTTGTACCAGCCTTCCTTATACAGGCTGAGTGTGGCCGTACCATCAGAGCTGGTCACAACACCGGTGTTTTCATAGGCGGCAGCCGCCTTTGCTTCATCGGCAGTTTCTTTCGCCTCGCTGAGGAAGATGGTGGCATTGCCCGCCGACAGGGGGTTCCCCCAATTACCGCTCTCCGGCACAGCGCTGGTCTTGGTGACTTGCACAGAAAATTCCGCGCCGCCTTCCGCCTCCATGGTATCCCCGCCGCTGATTTCCAGCTGGGAAACGTAAGAGCGATATGTTTCGTAGGGCGCTGCTGGAATGGTACTGGTGTAATACTTATAATTTGGCGCCGGTACTCTTGCGAGGACAACCTCATCGCCGTCATGCAGTTCCACAGCAGCAACACCGGTTTCAATCCCATTCCCATTTATCAGCAATCCTGTCCAGCGTGAGAAAGAAGCATCCCGGTCTACAACCAACGTGCCGTTGACATAGGCCATAAGGCAGGGGGAAACAGTGGAGTTACCCGTTGATTCAGCCGGTGTGAAGTCAAATTTTATAGCATCCAGCAGGCTGCCGATGGTCTTGTCATCCGTCAGCGTGACCGTCCCATCAAAAGCGGCGGAGTCGGGGTCTTTCAGTGCATATTGCGGATATCTGGCGGCAAAACTATCCGCCACACGGACATGGACGGCGACAGATCCCCCTGCGTCCTCCAGCTGATAGTAGGCCGTGGAGGCCGCGGCCACAGCCTGGGTGTAGGCTGTATACGCAGATTGGGTGCTAATCGATGATGGATCAAGGGCGGAAAGCACCTGATAGGCTCCGTCGCCAATGCCGTTCTCGTCCTTGTCCTCCACATTGTACCATGCGCTCCAGCTGTCAGGGGTATAATCTGCCGCAGTGAGTTTTGCCTGCTGCTCCAGCAGCCAGTCTGCCGCGCTCTGCCATAAGGGCAGGATTTCCACATAATCCGTGAGAAAGAGGTCGCTCCTTGCAGCGTTTAACACTGCGGCAGCGTTTTCCAAATCACGTTGCCGCCCTGTTGTGTTTGCAGGTGTCGCATCGCCGGCTTCTTTCCCCTCCGGAATGGCATCACCTTCTTGGTAAAACAGGGAATCCAGCAGTTCCTTTGCATTCTCATAGTTCGTTGTGAAGTTCTCCCAGCTTGCATCAGTATAGGAACTGCCGGAAGGATTTGGATTGCCGCCCGTGTAAGCATCCTCATGCCGTTCAAGCGTTTCGTACAGCCCGGTGGCGTTGACCTGGGTGGTGGGGATACACTTGGCAAGAGCCTGCGACAGCGCGCTGCCCGGGTCGTTTTGGTTCAATTTGTCAGTTTGTTCATCAACTGCATTTTGATTTGCTTTGCCATTCAGGGCACTTGTATAAACTCTATTGGCTTCGTCCGCGATACTCTGAACTTCCGCCCAAAAGCTGCCTTGGCTGTTTGTAATAGTATCGGCATCCTTGCCATTGTAGCGGTCGTCTGAAGTATAGTAGCCGCTCACAGGGATGCTGTCAATTGCAGATTTCAAGGCGTCCGCATTAACCGGCTCTTCACTGGCAGATGCTTTATATATCAGAAAATTCGCCGTGAATATCTCCTGATCTTGTGTATATACATATACGATATAGAAATCAATGCCAGAAAAAACAAAATCGCTCTTTCCTGACAAATATCCTGCAACTGCTGCCGGGGTGGCCGTCTGGAGCCCATTCAATGAAAAAGCAACCGTGTTGCTTCCAGAAAAAGAATACTTTTTCACTTCAATTGTTTCATAGTCTTCATTTATTTGGCAAAGAGGGGCACTTGAAGTATCCAGAAAATTCTCATCTGTAAACTCTACTGATATTTCATCATCAGTAGCCTCAATGATGTACGTGTAACCGAGGGAATTTCCAGTATCATCAATGGAATTCATTAGGTTTCCGCCAGTAACTGTCACCCCGTCCGCCGCTGCCCAGGCCGCTGGCATAAGGCCAACCACAAAAGAAATTGTCAGCAATAGTGCGAGGGCGCGGTGGGCAATTTTGCCCACCATTTTCCTCCGGGACGGTTCTCTTGTCCCGGCCCTTCCCGTATCTGTCCCATCGGCGTGATATTCTTGCATCATAATAACTGAACCAACTCCTATCTTCTCTTCAAATTCAAGGTAGCGTTATGTCAGGACGTGCGAGGTGGGATCCGCCCGCGCCCTGTTCCAAAGAACGGCCGCCTTCCAACGCGCGCCGTCCACATTGTTTTTGAATACTTCCCGCCACATCCCCGGTACCGGTTCCTGCGCTCCCGCCCGCCGCGACGTAGACCGCGTGCTTCCGCCCTTGGCACGCTCCTGTCGTCGCGTGCTTCCCCGGAAACGGATATGCTCTCCCGATGTGGCTATTCAGTTGTCGGCCGCGGATCGGCCATACGGAAACGGGCAAAGGCCCTGCCGCAGCGCCGCATTGACGGCCGCGCGCAGGGGGTTATCCGGCCGGCAAGGGTTATCGGCGTCAGAGGGGTCCCCTCTGACGCCGAAGGGGCGCGCCCCTTCGGCGATGCCTCCCTGGAACGCAAAAAAGCGAACGCATCGTTTGGATGCATCCGCTCCTGTCCCTCTGGGGAGGCTGCCGGCGCGCTCTTCCCGCGCCGCGTCCTGGCATTCTTGTCAGAGCAGCCCCGAACCGTCGGGGGTGAGCTCTCAGTAGGTCTTCTGACTGATGTGTTCAGGCGGGGCCATCCCCGCCAGCGCATACCCGCAGCCTTCCCGGCTAAGCCATTACAGCCGCCAGTGACCTGCTTTCGCAGAAAACGGATATACTTCACAATCACAGCTATTGAATTGCACGTCGCCGCCGCTTTCGCTGCGGTTCCTGCTGCAAAACATATACAGGAATTTCACCTGATTCCCTTGTTCAGCCGAACAAGGATGCGTGTCCGCCCCGGGGTGCCGGAACGGGTCGCGCATTTGCCACAAAAGCCGGATATTCCCTATGCAGTTGTCTGGGTTTCCTATGACAGAGGGAAATCATGCGTGGGTGTAACCCACGCATGAAGGGCCATGGCTGTTTTCGGTAAAATGAAAATGTAGCAAATGGTACTCAAAAAGTGAGCACCCCAATGGCAAATAAAAAGAGCCATTGTCAGCACCTGAAATAAACGCTACCCTTTAGGTGGGATAACCATAAGGGGGTAGCAGAAAGGTGTTACGAATGGCTCAAATCAAGTATATCAAAGACCTCTACGAAAATGAAGAGGCAAGTTTGCGGGAAATATGCCGCATAACCGGCCACAGCTTTGAGACTGTCCGCAAGTACGCCTACCAGGAAAACTGGAGCGAGGACAATCTGCCGGATATTGAGCCACAGAGCTATCCGGTGCTGCAAGACTTCATCCCCATCATTGATAAATGGCTGGAGGAGGACCGAAAGGCCCCCAGGAAACAGCGCCATACAGTAATGCGGATTTACCACCGCCTGTGTGATGAGCATGGGTTTACTGGCTGCTATTCCACCGTGAAGAAGTATGTCCGCAAGAAAAAATATGTCATGAAAACTCTGAGTGCCGGTTATCTCCCTCTGGAGCACCCCAAAGGCTGGGGACAGGTGGACTTTGGCCTTGCGGAAGGCGAATGGGCCGCTACCGGAGAACGCTTTCCGTTCTATGCGCTGACGATCTCATTCCCCGGCTCTAACAACGGAGTAACGCAAGCGTTCCCGTCTCAAAACCAAGAGTGCCTGCTGGAAGGCATGAAGCGGATTTTTGAGCACATTGGCGGCGTCCCTCCCAGGCTGCGGTTTGACAACATGACCACGGCGGTTGCTCAGGTACTAAAAGATGGTGAGCGTGTCCTTACGGACGGCTTTACCCGCTTTATGCTCCACTACCGTTTCCAAGCTGATTTTTGCAATCCGGCTTCCGGCAACGAAAAAGGCAATGTAGAGAACAAGGTTGGTTACAGCCGCCGCAATGCGTTTGTCCCGGTCCCAGTCATTACCTCGTTTGAGGAATTTAATGAACAGCTCTTGGAGTGGTGCGAAAAGGACGCTGACCGGCTCCACTACAAGCACAAGGTTCCCATCCGGGAACTTTGGGAAGAGGACAAGGCGGCACTTTTAGAGCTGCCGCAGTATCCCTTCTCTGTGTTCCGCTACACGACGCTTACCGTGAGTAAAACAGGCTTCGCAACGATTGAGACGAATAAATACGGGCTATCTCCCATGCTGGCCGGCGAAAAAGTACAGGCCAAAATCTTCTATGACCATGTAGAGTTTTACCACGACCACAGACCGGTTGGACGCTTTCCCAGAAGCTACAAGACCAATGATGAGGTCTACGACTGGACGCAGTATATGTCCACCCTCTGCAAAAAGCCAGGAGCGATTGAGCATACCCGTTTCTTCCACCAAATGCCGCAACGGTGGCAGGATTATCTTGCTTCCACCAAGGGAAAAGAGCGGAAGAGCGCCCTGCAACTTCTCAGCGAAATCGTTGCTGACGGAAACTCTGAGTTCTGTGATGATGCTCTGGAAATGGCAGCCGCCAATGGCCGGGCCGATGTGGACAGCCTGCGGCAGTGTTATTACATGATTGCCAAGAAGGAGTACCGCCCAGATCCGCTTAAACTCTCCGGAGCCCCATTGCTGAACTACAATCCAAACCTCTCAGCCTATGATGGCCTGATGGGAGGTGAGGCTCATGGCTGAACAGATTGAACAGCTCATGCGGCAAGTGAAGCTGGGCGGCATGGCGAAAGGCTGGCGGAGCGTCCCCTACGAAAATACCGAGCAATATGTGACCGACCTCTTGACGCTGGAATTACAGGAACGAGAGGCCAACCGGATTAACCGCATGGTAAAGACGGCTGGTTTCCGGGTGATGAAGACACTGGATGATTTTGTGTGGAACTCCGCCATTGAACTTCCTGGCGGCTTGACATAGGAATACATGACCGACCTCCAGTTCCTTGCCCCAAAAGAAAACCTGATTTTTATGGGGAGCGTTGGGACGGGAAAGACCCATCTGGCTACGGCTATTGCTTTGAAAGCCTGCCAGGAGGGGCGGCGTGTCCGCTTCTTTACTGCGGCGGAGTTGGCAAACATCCTGCTGGAGAAGAACACCAAGGGGACCTTGAACAACTACCTGGGTACGCTGAAAAAGGTAGAGCTTGTTGTGATTGACGAGATTGGTTTCGTCCCTCTGCACAAGGATGCCGCTGAACTGCTGTTCCAAGTGATTTCCGATTGCTACGAGCGCAAGAGCCTGATTATTACTTCAAACCTGGAGTTCTCTCAGTGGAACACTGTCTTTGGGGACAACCGCCTGACTGCGGCGCTCGTTGACCGGCTTATCCACCACAGCCATATTGTGATTTTCTCTGGGGAAAGCTACCGGCTTACCCAGTCCCTAAACCGCCAGAGAGCATACACTTAGGGTACTCAAAATTAGTGCAAAAGGGCTTTGGGCACCGATGTGAGCACTTGGCCCCTATTGGCACCGATGCGAGCGTTTGGCCTCCGGGGGACCGATGTGAGCATTAGGCCCCCAGGGCACTCACTCTTGCAAAAGGCCCTCATCTTTCCGGGTACTCAAAAGGTGAGCATTTGGTACTTGGGAAAAACATTGCTCACGACATGAAATCTGGTGCTGAAGGTGCTCACTTTTTTGGGGCCCTTTTGCTCACATTTTCGTTTGACAAACACAGCCATGGCCCTTCATGATTCCTTTTTGTATGCGGCTCCTGCGTCAACACGCATGGGCTTGCTGCTCCGTATATGCCCCGCAGGACTGACTGCATCTTTATTTTATCTCAAATTTTGCTAAAAACAAGTGTCCGTTCTTGCGAATTCAGCGATGTCAAGCCTCATCGGAAGCGTTATCGGTCTGCACCCATCCCATGAATAGCTTTTCGCATTTTCTGTCCGCCCTGCGTCACGGAGAGGAAAGGGCGGCCCATCCCTTGCGGGGATGGAACCGCCCGGTTCGCCCACCTGTCTGCTCTTTTGATAGATGCTTGCCGGCTATACGGCGGGGACAGGCCCGTGCTGAATTTCACAGACTTCGCATCGGTTATTTATTTGTTTGCCGCCGCGCTCTCCAGGAAGCGCATAAGGATGGTAGCGGCTTCCGCGCGGGTGGCTGTGCCGCTGGGGACGATGGTCGAAGCGGTGCGGCCGGTAATGAGGCCCTCCGCGTTGGCCCAAGCCATCGCCTTAAGCGCCCACTCCGAAATCGCTTCGTAGTCCGCGTATTCTTTCACTGACATACCCGCCACTGTTGTGTCGTACTTCTTATACTCCGCATACCGGTACAGCATCACAGCCATCTGTTCCCGGGTAATGTTGTCGGTGGGCCCGAACTTGCCTTCTCCGTAGCCGGTTACAATCCCGTTTTCGCTTGCCCAGATGACGGCGTCGGTGTACCAGGTATCAGCTGCCACATCGGCGTAGGTATTCCTACCCTTAACGGCAGGCTCACCCTCCAGGCGATAGAGGATCGTAGCCAGCATGGCGCGGTTGAGCGTGCTGTCGGGGCTGAACGCGGTATCGCTGACTCCATTCATCAGATCGTTGGTATAAGCATACTTGATTGCTTCCAGCGCCCAATGCTTCTGCACATCCATGAAAGGCAGGCTTCCAGTTAGTTTTGCAAACTCTTTCTCAGCCGCGGTCAGCTTGGAGTAATTGCCGACAAGTTTCTTTTGTGTCCCGGTCAACGCATCATAAGCCTTGCGGGCCGCCTCAATTTTCTTGCCGCTGTCCTTGGTGACGGTACCGATGGCGTCGATCAGCGCTGCGACTTTATCCGCCGCTTTCTTGTCATCTTCGCCGGTCGCACCGTCCGGCGCGCCGCTGCCGCCGCTTACAACAACCTCACAACGGGACGGAACAACAGTTGCGTCCGTGTAAGATGTCCCGGAAGATCCGCCATACGCTTCGCAGGTATAATCACAGGTTCCGCTGATTTCAACTGTGTAGGTGCCAGCAGAAGCGAACGTTAACACAAATTGACCGTTCTCGTCCGTCGTTGTAGCCATGGCCGAAACAACGCGGCCGTCTTCGTCATATACGGTAACAGCAGCATTGACCGGAGTTGCCGCGCTGTCCCGATTCTCGCTGCTGTTCATGACATTGATGCCATGAACCGTAAAGACTTTCTCAGTACCAACGGATGCATTATAACTGTCTTCTTCAAACCAAGTATAAAGATCGGAATACTGAACAAGATCCTTATATGCATAAACTGCAAGCTTATCGTTACCTTCAATTTCCGTCTTAGGTCCGTTAACCCAACTGTGATTCAGGACATAAGAAATGTTACCTGAACGATTACCCCAGAATTTATTGACCCAACCGCCGCCGTCAGTGTCTATTTCTTCATAACCTGATGCACCGCCAGAGTAATACATCTCATGCAGTGCGGCAAAAGCGTCTCCCATGGTATAGCGTCCGTCCTGATCTTTATCATAGACGGTAACAGGTGCATTGCATAGCACGGTACCATCCACGCCGGTGACAAATTCGCCTTTATCACTATAGGAGATGGTGACGGTAATGGAGTCGTAATCAGGATCCACCTCTCCGCCGGAGGATTCCGTAACAGTAATCCTCTGCGTCACAGGCTGCAAAGTGCTGTCTGCATCGCTGCCCGTGTATGTGATTGTTACAGCGGAGTCACCCACAGCCAATTTCCCGGAGGGCGTATAGTTGTAGTCGGTGGTAACGACTGTACTTCCATCGCTATAAGTTGCGGTAACCACCATGCCGTCCGGACTGAATCCTTCTCCAGCCTTATACGTAGTTTTGGCAGGCGGTGTAGTAATGGCAATTTGGGTCACCAAGCCGAGCTGCACATCCACAACCGCAGTCTTTCCGCCATAGGTGATGGTGACCGTTTTGTCGCCTGCGCTGAAGGTTTCAGGGCTGTAAGTGTACCCGGTGATTGCTTTGGTACTGCCGTCACTATAGGTGGCAGTAACTACCATGCCGGTAGGATCAAAAGCCGCTCCTACACTGTATGCAGTTTTATTAGGCGGAGTGGTAACCTCTATTTTCTCCAATGTGGCATTTTTAACTGTAACCTGGATGGAAGTCGTCTTTGTCACGCCTCCATGGGTGTAGCTGATGGTGATTGTTTTCGTGCCAGCCTCTGTAAACGCGACGGTATCGTAGGTGTAGCCATCGATTTCTTTGGTAAAGCTCCCTTCGCTTCCCTGATAGGTGGCCGTCACTTTCATACCGGCAGGGTCAAACACATCACCGATACAATACTCCGTCATCTCAGGCTGCGTTGTCACATTGATGCTGTCCAACTTTCCTCCAACCGGGATAGAGATGTCCGGCAGCTGCCCGAAATAAGAGAGCATATTGGCGGACATTCCACTGGTGCTTTGCCCCATTTTTGTGCGGTGTTCACCGAACTTATAGTGAGAAAAGCCGCCCACATTGAACGCGCCGTTGGAGAGCGTGAAGACATCCCCATCAAAATCTGCCGGAACAGTCAGTTCATCGCCCACATTGACCATGGAGTTGCCGTATCCCGAATCATCTTTCCCGGCCGAGACAAGATGCTCCACGACCTGATTGTATGGATTGGATGCAAAGAAGTAGTAACCATAGCCGCCGCGGCCATTGCCGGCACTTTTTCCCTCATAGCCGCTGACATTAAAATATACCGCTGCCGCACTGGTGTTATAGGCATACATCCGGTTGACCGGGTTATAGAGCGTGTCGAACTGAATGCTGACCTTCTCACCGGGGACAAGGACAGCATCTTCCAGCGGCTTTCCGTTGACGGTCACATCGACCTGCTTGGCTGTAATGACCTGATACTCCGATCCCTTGGCGCTGTCCACCTTCACAATATTGCGCCCTTCCGTCAACGGAACCGTATACCGGCCGTCCTGACCGGCGGTGAGAGCGGTAAATCCGGTAAAGCTCATCTTTCCATCACTGATTGTCGGATTGGCCACAGACACGGCGGTAACCCCTGCGCCCGGGGTAAAGGTATACTCGCCTTGCTCATCCATGAAGTAGATGACATCGTAGTCGGCGTCCAAAGCCACTCCGTCCAGCTTATCCGAAACCGTCTTATCTGTGTTGATTACCAAACCGGTGTCAATGCCGCTGGCGGCGGCATCCACAGAGACGACCAGCACACCGGTGTTCTCCGGCCAGATAGCGCCGAAGAAACCGTTGGGGTCATAGTTATCATAGGACACCTTGGCGCCGTCGTGGTAATTCACCGTCATAGCATCGTAGGTAATGAGAACAATGGCTGTGCCAGCGCCCACGGCGGAGATTTTCCCGTTTTCGTCTACGGTGATCACGCTGCTGTTCGGCTGACCATCCAATCCCACAACTGTATAGTGGAAATCGGGCTCCAGAATGTAATAATTTCCGCCCATTTCCCATGTAGCATTGCTGCCCCACCACTGACGCATGGGAGAGAGCTGGTAGGTCGCATTGGCATTCAGCTTCAGATATCCCTGAGTATTGTTATTCATCAGAATATCGCCCACATTGGCTCCGCCATTGGACTTAGTATCCCGGTCCAAAGTGGCTGCCGTTTTTCCTGCGGGCTTCAGCTGTGCTTCGGTGACCTCTATGGCCACCGTGTCGCTGTCTACCGGGGTAGTGCCAATATACGTGACATAATCTGTTCCGCTGACGCGATATTCATAGACGCCTTTTCCAATGAGGAAGCTATAGGTATCCTTCCCAGCCTCTGTCTTGGGCTGGCCAACAGCGGCAACAGGCACATGGGCTACACCCTGGTAACGAGAGGCAATGGCCAATTCAGCCTTCGCTCCGGAAGGCACGGTGAGCGTCAAAGCCGTCGCAGCAGGCAACGTCATGGATACGCTCTGGGTATCTGTGCCTTGCTCTATGCTCTGTGTAAGCGCCAAAACGCCCACATGATTGGACTGCATATAATCCTCGTTCGGCGTGGCCGTCACAGAGTACAACATTGTGCCGCCCTTGGCATACATCAAAGTAGAGAAGTTCAGCTGTCCAGACGCATTGGCACCGGCCGCTCCCAGCGTGACCGTTCCCAGCGTGTTTTTCACCGTCAGGGTAAGGTCGTCCGCCGTGATTTCGCTGTTGGTAACGGAGAACTCCACCTGACGCAGGTAGATGCTCACATCCCGCGTTCCGGCAGCGGTATCTGCCTCCGGAATGGCAAAGCAGCCGCCGCCCATGCTCTGGCCGCCGGAACTCGTGCCCCGGAAGGAGTAGGTCCCCGGTTCAAGAGACATGGTATAAACGGTGTAGTCTCCTTCAACAGCGGAAGCAGCGGCGATGGCGGACTCTTCCGCAAAAGTATCTCTGCCAGCGGTGTCAAAGCCGGTAGTGGGATAGAACGCGGCAGTCCCTGCCGCAGTTGGTACATAAACTTTCACAGTATAGGCAGCATCCGTCACGGTGACAACACAGGTGTCAGTGACGGTCTTTCCGCTGCCGTCGGTAGCTGTCGCAGTAATAACGGCCTCGCCTGCGCCGATTGCAGTGACCACGCCGGTATTAGCGTTTACCCGGGCCACATCCTCCTTCGAGCTGGAGTAGGTCACGGTAACAGCGGCAGTGGCCGGTGCGGTAACGGCAGAGAGCACCGTTGTGCCGCCCACATTGAGTTCTGCGGTTTTGGGAGTTACAGTAATACCCTCAACGGCGATGTCGCTGCTGGTGACGGTGACAGGGCACGTCCAAACGCCGCCGTTCGTCAGCGCGATGCTCAGTTCGGCCGTTCCTGCCTTCACGCCGGTAATGGTAACTTTATCAAGGACTACCTCCGGGAAAAACATCCCCGGCACTTCTTTTGTCGTAACCGCAGCAGTAAAAATGCTTTCGTCGGAAGATGTCACCTTAACCTGTGCTTCCTTGAGCTTGGGCAATGTGCTCTTGTAAGCGTATTCGTTTGTCTCGCCTGCAAGAACAGTTAGAGCCGTTTCACCCAATTTCACGACATCCTTGCCGCTTATAAAAGAAACAACAATCTTGCCAACACGTCCGTCCCCAGCATCGGCATAAAATGTCTTTGAATTATTGCTGTAAAACCGGGTAAAGGTCACCTTACCTGTATCTGCCTCAATCACGGCGGTGCCCGCCTGACCGGGTTGCCCCAGTTCGTCATTACCGCCCGACCATGTGATGACCGCATTGGGTTCACAAGTGGCGGAAAACTGCAAATACCCGTAGTCGGAGTCCTTCATGAACGTCTCCGCGACGCAGTCCACCTCAAGGCTTGTCTGCTCCATATCCAACGTGCCGCAGAGAGTCCTGCTCGCACCTACCGGTTCCCCGCCCAGCAACGTGGCAGTCACATAGATGGGAGTCGTATCCGAGCTGGGCCGCTTGGTCAAATCCACCTCAATCGTGCGCTTTGCGGAACCCCGATATACATCTACCTGCACAGTTTCCAACAGAGTTCCAGTGCTGTTGCTGCCCTCATAGACATTGACCGTAAACGGGGTGGTTTCCTGTAAGTTCGCGCTCATTTCCACATCCAGACGAACTGTCCAGTTGTCTCCCGAAGAGGGAAGGTAATAGCTGGCGAAGCTCATCTCCTCAATGGAAATGGGAACAAAGACCGCCCGATAGGAGGTATCGGCAGCCAGCGTAACCTGCATTTTTGCGGTGCTACTTTCAACGGGCGTCCATGTGCTGCCGTTGTCGGCAGACTGCTCCCAGCGGGCAAACAAGTAGTTTTTATCGGCTGCGGCAGTCAGCGTGTAAGTCTCGCTTTCCCCCTCGCGAATATAGGAAGCTGTACCGTGCTTCGCCCGTTCCAGCGTCAAGGTATGCTGAGGCGCTGCCTTCTCCGTGAACACTGGTGTGATGGAGAAGTCCTTGAGAATCTCGACCGATGTATTAAAACGCAGTGCATACGTATTTGGTGTACCTGTATAGATATAGCTCTGCACAACCAGATCAGAGGCACTCACATACGCTGCCCACGCCGTTTCGTCGGCAACCTTCAGCACCTCCAAATATTCTGTGCTGTCATGCATGGAAAGCAGTTTCTGCAGGCCGTCCTGCCCCTGCATCAGCCAGCCCGTGAAGTCATATTTGACCGTATCCCAGCTGTTGATCGATACATTGCTCACATTGCCGGTGCTGATGTTGGTTACTTCGTCGCCGCCCCAATAATTTTTCACTTCCGCATTGATATCCCCGGCAGCTTCGGTGGTATAATTCCCCTCCTCTCCAGCCAGCTTTGCTGCAGGTTGGAAGGTAAGCTTCGCCGGAATTGGCGCCGCTTCCTCTAAAACCACAATCTTTGTCACTGCGGAATATACCGTTGTGGGCGTCATGCCTTCTCCAAGGCCGTTATTGGTTACCTTTGCCCGGTAATACTTGGTCTCGCCCGGCTGGATATCCGGTTTGTAGCTGCTCGAGAGCAAGAAGTTGAACACACCATCTTTGGCATCCGAAAAGCTCCCTTCTTCTCCGCTATTAGAGCTCTGCCATTTTATCTCCAATGTGTCTTTCGTATAACTTGCTTCATCTTTTGTTATCTGAATTGATAGAGCGCGAATGGAACTGTCGCTGTAATACGTTACTTCCGGCTCTTTCAAATTCGTTTGAAAGACCGGCGCTGGCGCCGGTTCCCCTTCTGCTGCCATGGCGCTGACGGGCAGCATGCCGACCGCCATAACTAGCACAAGCAGCAGAGATAGGACTCTTTTTTTCATGTGTGATAATCCTCCTTTTTAGCTCATGTGTTTCAATTTATATAAACCGCACATGGTATGATATAGGTGCGGATTGCTTTTGTACCAAAGATGCAAAAACAACTGCCGGGAGTCCGGCAGTTGTCGCGCATGTCCCGGTGCAGGCAGGTACAAAGATACTGTCCGGCGTATCTGACTTATCCTCTCTCCGGAGGCATCACAGTGACCCGCTCGCGGGGCTTTTCACCCCATTCCGCCCTTCGGGAGTTTCCCGGCAGGATAGTACCATGATATTCTTTTTTTGATGATCGTCTTATTTATGGTTTCAGCTGCTGCGGCAGCCCGCAGAAAATACGAGTAACCGTGTTCGCTTTGGAAGCTAAAACAGTGAGAGTACGACCGGCTAAATCGCGCCATTTGCGTTCCAAATCTTCCATCGGGACGATGCCGCAAAAAATATCCTCACAGATCAACACCGTTTCCGCCGGATATTCCGTCTGCGGCAGGATGCTGCTTTGCGCACAAGCCCGCAGGTATTGTTCAAAGCCGTAAATACATCGCTTCGTCAAGTCGAGCACAGGACATTCGCTGCAGAAAAACACATCAGAATCAGTCAAGCTGAATTGCGCTTTTGCATAATCCAGCTTTCCCTGATAGACGCCGCCAATGATGATATCCATTATGTTTTTCCCTCCAACGCTGGCAGGCGGCCTTTATGAGCGACCGGACGCCCAAGACAGATTTCCACAACGCAGTCACAACGCTCTGCCAGGAACCGATCCAGGTATGCCAAGCCTCGCCTATATCGTTCGGTCACAGGATCGTAAGCAATTCCATCTCCGTACAGATAATCGCTGACCACGACGGCATGTTCCACGGCGCCGAGAAAAGTCCCCAGATCAGCCGCTATACGCTCTGTCGCGGTCTCATCAGGCTGTGCATTGGTGGGGAACATCTCATTGGCCAGCAGCGCCGTGACGCTGTCCAGCAAAAAAACACCGCTATGATCCGCCTGTTCCAAGCAAACAGGCAAGTTTCGTCCCTGTTCCAGGGTTACAAATCCCTTGCCCGCCCGTGCCGCTCTGTGGATGCGTATCCGCTCCAATTCATCGGCGTCACATGGGGGCTCCATGGTTGCTACATAATAACGCGGGCGTCTTTCTGACAGGCTCAGCGCACATTGCAAAGCGAAAGTGGATTTCCCATTTTTGCACCCACCTGTGATAAAGACTGTCATGCATCCACTCCTCACCGATAGATTCCGTATTTCAGCTTGATTCGCTCCAATTTCCTGATGATTTTATCCCCAAAGATAAAGTTGAAAATCGCCGCGGAACCGGCATGCGCTGCATCATAGGGCACGCCGGAGATGTAAAGCAGCTTCATCGTGTCCCAGCTGATCTCATTTCCTCCCGGGATACTGGCCGCGGTAACCATGGCGCAGATATTCATCAGCCCGCCGTAAATGATAAACGTTGTAAAAAACGTAAAAACAGTCAAGGTGATGTCGTCTACCGGAAGGCGTTTCCGCTGTACCAATACGCCCAGCAGTAAACCAATGGCGCCGAAAACATATAAGCGCCAGCCTAGAAAAGAGCCGTTGTCTACCGGTGGGAAAAGCAAGTAAAGAAGGTAGGCAGTCAGGACCGCAAATACCACACACAGCAGCGGTCCCATCACCACCTTAAAATCCCTGGACTTGAGTTTTTCCACCGTGGCCCGGTTAAAGGCCAGACCGGCCAGGAAGCCCAACAGTCCCCAGCAAAACATCTGCCAGGGCGTCCACGGTCCCTGCCCTTCATAAAAATTCAGTACAAACCTGGACAGGGCGCCGATCAGAAAACCCGCCTCCGGCCCCAGCGCAATTCCGCTGGCAATTATAATTGCTGTTCCTGCGCGGATTGCAATGGTCATACGGCACAGGAGCTGCACGCAGAGCGTTAGGGCACACATCATGGCAATCAGAACGATTTCACGCGCCTTTGGTTTCCGTTTTTCAAATACCATAAAAAACGGTGCAACAGTCATAGCCAAAATCATCCAGCTGACCAGGATATATTTTCGGTCGTTGAATAATGTGAACCCCAGAATAATCACCGCTGGAATCGCTATAAAAATAAGCAGCGATGAAACGGCAGTGCGCTTGCGGTGGGCGGTCTCTACCTGACTTATTTGATATCCCCGCCGCATCGAGCCGCTACCTCCTCCCATGTGATGGCATCTGGAAACCACTGTCCCGCCACTCGGTTGGCCGTGGTGGTGTAAAAACTATTTCCCGAAAAGAACTCTTTCGGAGTCCCACAGGAAACAATTTCACCGTCAAAGAACAGGGCGCACCGGTCTGCATACTCGGCACAGAACTCAATATCGTGCGTTACCATCAGTATTGTCATACCGCTCTGGCATAACCGCTTGAAGATATCGGCCAGCGTTCGCTTAAAAAAGGGATCCAATCCCTTGGTGGGCTCGTCCAGCAGCAGAATCGCAGGCTGGCGCAGCAGAATTTTTCCCAAAGCCAGCCGCTGCTGCTCGCCGCCGGAGAGGTCATAAGGATGCGTCTCCAACAGGGAGTCAAGTTCCATTTCTCTCGAAATCTCAGCCACGCGGGCTGCCTGCTCATCCTCCGGAAGTTTTTCATCGGACAATGCTTCGAGTAATTCCTCACGGACGGTGATCTCCGTGAACAGTGCCTGCGGGTTTTGCGGCAGCATTGCAAGTCCATGGTGGAACAGTTCCATATCCGAGAGTTTTTCCAGCCGCTTACCCCGGATCTCAATCGTGCCGCGGTATGGCTTGACCAGCCGGGTAAGCGCTTTCAAAGTCGTTGTTTTTCCCACACCGTTTCCACCCAAAATGGCAAACAGCTCACCCTCGCGTACTGCTAATTCGACGCCGCGCAGCGTGTCCAAAGAAGTCTTTCCGTAACGGAACCATACATCATGCATCGACACCACGCTTGGCATACTCGTACTCTGCGCTGATTTTACGGTATGAGGCCGCAGTCGCGGTCTCTTGTTTTTCTCCGGCGTCTCATGGCCCGGCTGTCCAAGGCATTCCTCCAGCCACAAGCGCCCCTCCCGCACGGTTAGGGGAAATCTGCCTTCTGGTTTTACCGCGGACGCAATCTTTACTACCGCCGGAAGTCCATAAAACATTTCCCTGCACACACCCGATGCAACCAGAGCCGCCGCCTCCCGGGGCCCGTCGTCAATGGCAAGCTGTCCGTGCTCCATAACCAATACACGATCCGCCATCGGAAGCAGCTCTTCCAATCGGTGCTCGGAAATCAGGATCGTTGTTCCTAACTCCGTATTGATTTTTTTCAGCGTAGCCAGGAAATCCGAAGCCGCAATGGGATCTAACTGCGAGGTGGGTTCATCCAATATCAGGAGTTTGGGCTGCATAACCATAATGGATGCCAAATTCAAAAGCTGTTTCTGCCCACCGGAAAGCTCGCTGACATTTTTGCGGAACCATGTCTGAATTCCAAAGAAGCTGGCCATTTCAGCGACGCGCTGCTTCATAATGCGGCTCTCCAGCCCCAGGCTTTCCAACCCGAACGCCAGCTCATGCCACACTTTGTCGGTAACAATCTGGTTGTCCGGATTTTGTTGAACAAAACCGATCTGAGAAGTGCTGACGCGGTCGTCCAGATTCTCCACTTCCTCACCGCAGTACAGAATGTGCCCCTCCAGTTTTCCGTATGGCATTAGATTCTTTTTCAGATGCCGCAGCAAGGTGCTCTTGCCGCACCCGGATTTGCCGCAAAGCACCACGAATTCTGAACGCCGGATGGAGAAACTCACATCCTTCAATACATCTTCTTCGCATCCTGGATAAGCGAAGTTCACATGGCTGCATGAGATAATTTCCATTCGTGTATTCCTCTCATATCCAGCACCATGGGAATGGACATCAATCCCAGATACGCTGCCAGACTGATCCACTGTAAAACCGTAAAGCGCGGCAGAAGAATGGCTGGATAATAGTAGATTGACATACTTCCTGCTGCACAGGCTGCCACAACCGCCCCGCCCAAAAGCAGGATGGCTGCAAGCAATACTTTCTCACCGCCGGCAAAGCGAAACAGATGAAAACTGCTGCGGCCACGGAGGCCGTATCCACGCGCCTCCATCGAATCAGCACTTTCAATGGATGCCTCCAGTGACCACGCAATCAAAATGGATACTTCTTTCCCAAACTGCCGGATGCGTTTAATCCAAGAGGAACCCTTGAGTCCCCTTCCCATGCATCGCTGCGCTGCGGCCACCTCTCGAAATCGGTGCTGCAGCAGCGGAATATAACGCATAATCATGGAGAGCGTCAACGCCAAAACCGGTGCAGCGCGGCCAAATAAATAAATAAATTTGTCTGCCGTGACTATGACACTGAAGCAGCTGAACCAAATTATGACACTGGTAAGCATGATTGCAGAAGCAAGACCATATATAATCGCTTCCAGCGTAATGCGGTTGTCATTGAGGTAAAACAGCACCGTCACACCGTTGTGAACGTTTAGCGTATTAAACAACGTCATCAGCAAGATTGCAGGAATTAAAACTAAGCAGTTAAATCGAATTGCCTTTATGCCCCTTAACAGGATAGAATAGCACCATGCCATAAAAAAAGACGACAATAGAAAAACCGGGTGCATGGCAAACATGGTAACGCCAATAACAATGGCAAAATAGGAGAAATTCAGCAGAGGATGGCTGCGGTAAAATGCCGCAGCCTCTCCCAGTCCCTCCCGTACAGAATACGCATCTGTCACCATGTGGAATTATCTCCCACATCGCGTCCAAGATCACAGGTGTACATCCAGACGATCTCATCGCCATCCTCTACAAAGTACTGGCTGCAACCATAGTTGGGAAACTGACCATTGACTTTGTACATCCAGCCGCTCAATGTTCCACCATCGAATTCATAGAGATAATTGATTCCCTCAATATACGCGCCGCTATAGAGCGGATCATCGCGGAACTCCATCTGAATACCCTGGTCGCGAGTCACACGTTTGAGAACCTCAAACACATTCTCGCCCGGTGTATACTCCACCTCTGTTGTGGCGAGAATTACCCCGTTTGCCGGTACATAGGGGATCACCGCCTCGTTCTCTAGCTTGGATGTATCCACCACTGTATCGCACCGAATCTCCAGTGTACAGGTATGAATCACTGATTCCTCCGGGGGTTCAGGAGGCAGCGCCGGAGATTCGGTCTCTGCTGGTTGTTCCGGCTGCTTCGGCTCCTCAACAACAGGTGCCTGTTCCGGCTGCTTTGGTTCTTCAATTACAGGCGGCTGTTCTATTTGTTCTGGCTGTTCAACCGGATCTGGTTCTTCAATCACAGCGGGCTGCTCCGCTTGTTCCGGCTGCTTAACCCCGGCAGACTGCTCAACCTTATCTGAGCTTTCAGCTTCAGCAGGCTGGTCTACGTCATCCGGCTGCTGCGCATCATCGAAGAGTTCCGGCTGCTTATCATCAGGTTTATCAGAAAGCGTTCCCGGCGATGTGGAAGGCACACTATTCTCGGCCGGTTCGATCTTTAGTTGTGCAATCCCAAGTCCCAAAAACACCAAAGCAATTGCGGCAATCGCAATGGCTCTGATTTGCTTTTTCTTCATAAAAATAATCAATCCTGTCCGTAAAGCACATGATATAGCCCCGCAATCATGGAAGCAGCCTGGGCGCGGGTGGCCTGAGCCTCAGGCGCAAAACGATAACTGCCGCCGTCGGAAATGCCATTGATGATGCCGGCCGTCTGCATTGCTGCCACCGCATCTTTCGCATAGACTGCGATGGACGATGCATCTGTAAACTCCAGTATCGCATTTTCCTGCGGCAGCTCTTCCTTGGCTATTTTCTCCACATACCGCTGGAGCATAACCGCCATATCCTGCCGTGTGATTGGTGCATTGGGCGAGAAAAGTCCGTTTCCGCTGCCTGTGGTAATCCCATGCTCAACAGCCCAAGCAACCGCCGGAGCATACCAGTCACCGGAACCGACATCAGCAAACTCATCAGTTGTATATGCAGAACAATCTTCGCCTGAGAATTTGGAAAGCATCTGCACAAACTGGGAACGGGTCACCTTCGTCTCCGGGGAGAAATAGCCGTCTCCCGTTCCATTGAGGATATCCTCGCCTGCCAGCAACGCAATCTGGTCCTTTGCCCAGTGGTTCTTTGTATCGCGAAATATGCCGGGCTCCATGTTTGCCGCGTTCTCATAGCAGTAAATCCGTCCTGCGTCGTTATACCAAATCAGGGAGCCGTCTTTCGCAACGATCACGCTCTGGGAGCAGTATTGCCTGCGGCCGATCCCATCCACAATTTCATATTCCGGTTTTGTCTGTCCCTGGCGGTCCGTCAAAATCCACATCTGAGATACTGTTTCATCCTTAGGCGCATAGGGGACCAGATACAGATAAATCATTTGGCCGTTCTCGTCTGTGGCATATGCCGTAGAAATGCCTGCGGATCCCTTAGTCAGAATGGGAACAGAATAGATCTCCTTCATGGTTTCCGCATCAATCACATGAAATGGCTCTGCGGAGCCCATGGTATACCCGCCGCCGCCGATGTAAAGCCGGCCATTATGCACGACCGGCGTGGACTGTGTGCCGCCGCCCTTTGTATGTGATACCCACTCCAACGCCGTCGTTGGATCGGGCATTCCAGCAGCAGTCAGCGCATAGGAGAATATGGATGCACCATCTGTGGGATGATTGGAAGCCACATACAATCTCTCGGTCTCAGCACTATATGTAATGGTGGATTTTATCGCATAACCTTCGCCGATATCAAAGGTACGTGTATCGCCGGTCTTATAGTCGACCACATAAAGCGTACTGCCACAGCCAAAATAGCAGTGCTTTCCCACAAACGCCGCGCCGTTGAAGCTGAAGCCGTATTTGCTGTCAGATTCCACAATCCATTCTGCTTTTTTCACCTCATCGCCGCGTGCGGTATCCTCATCTTTTGCTGTGAAGCAGGCGTAAACGCCGTTACGGCCATAGGTGCCAGTCACAAAATAACCATTATGGTACATAACTGGCGACTGCATCTGTCCGGTGGCTATGGACTCTGTAACATAAAGTTGTTCCAGCGTGTCGGCGTCAAACACACGGAAAAAGCAGCCGTTCACGCCGGTACCGTCGTCCAGATTGTTGACCTGACAGGGCACAAAAATCATACCGTCGCCGAAAGCGATATCAATAAAAAACTGGTTTACCGGCTCGCCATAAATCCTGGCAGTTTTCACTTCTTCCCCCGTGGCCAGATCCAGTTTTCTCAGATATTGAGAGCTGTAATAATAGACAAAATCTCCCATTACAATGGGAGTCCCTGGTACATCATCCCAGGTGTTTCCGGTATTCTTCTCCCATCGCAGCATCAGATCTGCGCCGCTGACCGCGCTGTGGCCGTCGGATACTCCCTGCGCCCCCGGATCTCCCAAAAACTGCGGCCAGTCGGCCGCAAGAGCTGGTATAAGCAGCACCGTCAGCGACAATACGAGCAACAGAACACTGCGAATGATTTTTTTCATAGCACTCGACCCTCTTTCCTTTAATCGCTACATTATTTAAAGCATATTGGTATGCTTTGATTGCATCAAAACACACCTGGCCACAGCCAGATCAATTCTCAAAAAAGTACTGGGCTACACAGCACAAAGCTGTTTCACCCGGTAATCCACAAAACATGCTCACAAAAAGTAGGATAAGTTTTGAACTTTCCCACAACCCGCTCTCTTTGTCTGCTTGTCCTTGTTATTCTGACTTGCGCATGCCCTCCGCCCCCTTAGGCTTCCTCAGTGGCCCGTTTTCACAGAAAACGGATATACTTCACAATCACAGCTATGGAATTGCACGTCGCCGCCGCTTTCGCTGCGGTTCCTGCTGCAAAACATGTACAGGAATTTCACCTGATTCCCTTGTTCAGCCGAACAAGGATGCGTGTCCGCTCCGGCACTCCGGAACGGGTCGCGCATTTGCCACAAAAGCCGGATCTTCTCTATGCAGTTGTCTGGGTTTCCTATGACAGAGGGAAATCATGCGTGGGTGTAACCCACGCATGAAGGGCCATGGCTGTTTTCGGTAAAATGAAAATGTAGCAAATGGTACTCAAAAAGTGAGCACCCCAATGGCAAATAAAAAGAGCCATTGTCAGCACCTGAAATAAACGCTACCCTTTAGGTGGGATAACCATAAGGGGGTAGCAGAAAGGTGTTACGAATGGCTCAAATCAAGTATATCAAAGACCTCTACGAAAATGAAGAGGCAAGTTTGCGGGAAATATGCCGCATAACCGGCCACAGCTTTGAGACTGTCCGCAAGTACGCCTACCAGGAAAACTGGAGCGAGGACAATCTGCCGGATATTGAGCCACAGAGCTATCCGGTGCTGCAAGACTTCATCCCCATCATTGATAAATGGCTGGAGGAGGACCGAAAGGCCCCCAGGAAACAGCGCCATACAGTAATGCGGATTTACCACCGCCTGTGTGATGAGCATGGGTTTACTGGCTGCTATTCCACCGTGAAGAAGTATGTCCGCAAGAAAAAATATGTCATGAAAACTCTGAGTGCCGGTTATCTCCCTCTGGAGCACCCCAAAGGCTGGGGACAGGTGGACTTTGGCCTTGCGGAAGGCGAATGGGCCGCTACCGGAGAACGCTTTCCGTTCTATGCGCTGACGATCTCATTCCCCGGCTCTAACAACGGAGTAACGCAAGCGTTCCCGTCTCAAAACCAAGAGTGCCTGCTGGAAGGCATGAAGCGGATTTTTGAGCACATTGGCGGCGTCCCTCCCAGGCTGCGGTTTGACAACATGACCACGGCGGTTGCTCAGGTACTAAAAGATGGTGAGCGTGTCCTTACGGACGGCTTTACCCGCTTTATGCTCCACTACCGTTTCCAAGCTGATTTTTGCAATCCGGCTTCCGGCAACGAAAAAGGCAATGTAGAGAACAAGGTTGGTTACAGCCGCCGCAATGCGTTTGTCCCGGTCCCAGTCATTACCTCGTTTGAGGAATTTAATGAACAGCTCTTGGAGTGGTGCGAAAAGGACGCTGACCGGCTCCACTACAAGCACAAGGTTCCCATCCGGGAACTTTGGGAAGAGGACAAGGCGGCACTTTTAGAGCTGCCGCAGTATCCCTTCTCTGTGTTCCGCTACACGACGCTTACCGTGAGTAAAACAGGCTTCGCAACGATTGAGACGAATAAATACGGGCTATCTCCCATGCTGGCCGGCGAAAAAGTACAGGCCAAAATCTTCTATGACCATGTAGAGTTTTACCACGACCACAGACCGGTTGGACGCTTTCCCAGAAGCTACAAGACCAATGATGAGGTCTACGACTGGACGCAGTATATGTCCACCCTCTGCAAAAAGCCAGGAGCGATTGAGCATACCCGTTTCTTCCACCAAATGCCGCAACGGTGGCAGGATTATCTTGCTTCCACCAAGGGAAAAGAGCGGAAGAGCGCCCTGCAACTTCTCAGCGAAATCGTTGCTGACGGAAACTCTGAGTTCTGTGATGATGCTCTGGAAATGGCAGCCGCCAATGGCCGGGCCGATGTGGACAGCCTGCGGCAGTGTTATTACATGATTGCCAAGAAGGAGTACCGCCCAGATCCGCTTAAACTCTCCGGAGCCCCATTGCTGAACTACAATCCAAACCTCTCAGCCTATGATGGCCTGATGGGAGGTGAGGCTCATGGCTGAACAGATTGAACAGCTCATGCGGCAAGTGAAGCTGGGCGGCATGGCGAAAGGCTGGCGGAGCGTCCCCTACGAAAATACCGAGCAATATGTGACCGACCTCTTGACGCTGGAATTACAGGAACGAGAGGCCAACCGGATTAACCGCATGGTAAAGACGGCTGGTTTCCGGGTGATGAAGACACTGGATGATTTTGTGTGGAACTCCGCCATTGAACTTCCTGGCGGCTTGACATAGGAATACATGACCGACCTCCAGTTCCTTGCCCCAAAAGAAAACCTGATTTTTATGGGGAGCGTTGGGACGGGAAAGACCCATCTGGCTACGGCTATTGCTTTGAAAGCCTGCCAGGAGGGGCGGCGTGTCCGCTTCTTTACTGCGGCGGAGTTGGCAAACATCCTGCTGGAGAAGAACACCAAGGGGACCTTGAACAACTACCTGGGTACGCTGAAAAAGGTAGAGCTTGTTGTGATTGACGAGATTGGTTTCGTCCCTCTGCACAAGGATGCCGCTGAACTGCTGTTCCAAGTGATTTCCGATTGCTACGAGCGCAAGAGCCTGATTATTACTTCAAACCTGGAGTTCTCTCAGTGGAACACTGTCTTTGGGGACAACCGCCTGACTGCGGCGCTCGTTGACCGGCTTATCCACCACAGCCATATTGTGATTTTCTCTGGGGAAAGCTACCGGCTTACCCAGTCCCTAAACCGCCAGAGAGCATACACTTAGGGTACTCAAAATTAGTGCAAAAGGGCTTTGGGCACCGATGTGAGCACTTGGCCCCTATTGGCACCGATGCGAGCGTTTGGCCTCCGGGGGACCGATGTGAGCATTAGGCCCCCAGGGCACTCACTCTTGCAAAAGGCCCTCATCTTTCCGGGTACTCAAAAGGTGAGCATTTGGTACTTGGGAAAAACATTGCTCACGACATGAAATCTGGTGCTGAAGGTGCTCACTTTTTTGGGGCCCTTTTGCTCACATTTTCGTTTGACAAACACAGCCATGGCCCTTCATGATTCCTTTTTGTATGCGGCTCCTGCGTCAACACGCATGGGCTTGCTGCTCCGTATATGCCCCGCAGGACTGACTGCATCTTTATTTTATCTCAAATTTTGCTAAAAACAAGTGTCCGTTCTTGCGAATTCAGTGGTGCGCCGGGTGTCCGCATTTCGCCATCACCGGCGAATTGATACCGGCAGGCATTGCCGCAGGCTGGATTGCGCTTGACAAATCCTGCAAACGTGGTAAGATAAGGGACGCTGAACCACAACAGCTGAATAGCCCACGCAGTGCCGCCATTGGCGGGTAAAAGGGAATCGGGTGGGAATCCCGAACGATCCGGTCACTGTAAATGGGGAGCCGGCCGCATATGTCATTGCGATATTCGCGAGAAGACGCGGCCCGGCGACGATCCATAAGTCAGGAAACCTGCTGCCTGTGCTGAAAAGATGGGAGTCTTCCGCAGAAAGAGTCCATCTGTATGCCGCTGATGCGGAGGGAATATTTCTTATTCCGCCCAGCGGCCACAGTCCTGCTTTCTGCCGACGAAAGCAGGGCTTTTTTGCGGCAATTTTGACCCAAGAAGGAGGGGACACGCAGCCAAGATACGATTCCTCATACCATATATTTAGAGAAAACCATGTGAATAGAAGGAGATTCTTTGTCATGAAACGACTGACAGCCATGTTCCTGACGCTGCTGCTCCTGCTGAGCCTGTCCGCCTGCGGCACAGCATCCCAAAACCAGACGGACAACACAGACAGTGGCAATTCCCAAACGGAAGAACCCACTGTGACGGACGACGGTACAGAAACGGAGAGCGGCTTCCCCTTTACCCTGACCACCAAGGACGGCGCGGAGGTTACCTTTACCCATGTGCCGGAGCGGGTCATCGCGGCCAACGCCAATGCGGGCGACCAGCTGATGGCTTTGGGCCTTGGGGACAAAATCATCGCCACAGCCTATACCAACTCCGATATTAACCCCCAATGGGACGCCGAGTATAAGGCCATCCCTTCGGTAGCGGAAACCTATATCTCTCTGGAAACCATTTTGGATTTGGAGCCGGACTTCGTCTACGGCCGCTCCAGCTCTTTTACCGAAAAGTACAACACCGAGCATGACACCCTCTCCCAGTACGGCATCATGTCCCTGTCCTCCATCGAGGGCTATACCGTGGGTGCGGACGTGGATGTGGTGTATGAGGATTTCTACAATCTCGGCCGCATCTTCCAGGTGGAGGACAAGGCGGAGGAGATCGTCAGCGCCATGAAGGCCCAGATTGCCGCCGCAGAGGAGGCGGTTGCCGGCCAGGAGGCCACGAAGGTCTTCGTCTTTGATATGGCGCAGGAGGAAGGTGCCTACACCTGCGGCAACAACTTTACCTCCAAGCTCATTGAGCACGCCGGCGGCACCAACATCTTCAACGACCTGGACACTACCTGGGCCACCGTCAGTTGGGAGAGCGTTGTGGAGCGCGCCCCGGAAGTCATCGTCATCAACGACTACGGCGACACCTCTCTGGATGAGAAGATTGCCCAGCTGAAGGAAAACCCCGCTCTGGCTACGGTGCCCGCCATCCAGAACGACCGGATTATCTCCGTCAAGCTGTGCGAAGTATTTGCCAGCTCCATGACCGGCGACACCGTGGAGAAATTCGCGCAGGCGTTCCATCCCGACTGCTTTTGATTTGAAGCGATGAAGCGATTCTGCAACCTGGTGAAGCGGCATACGCTGGCATCCTGTTTGGTTCTGCTTGGCCTGCTCGTCGTTTCCGTCATTCTCGGCATCGGATTAGGGCCGGTTTCCATCCGCTTTTCCGACGTCTACCGGGTGATGTTCCACCGCCTGTCCGGGATTTTTACCGGTCAGACAGCGCCGCTGGAGAGCATCCGGGAGAGCACGCAGAACATCGTCTGGTTCCTTCGTGCGCCCCGGGTTCTGCTGGGCGCGCTGATCGGGGCGGCGCTGACGCTCTCCGGCGTCGGCATGCAGGCCTTCACCAAAAATCCGCTGGCAGAGCCGTATGTGCTGGGGATCTCCTCCGGTGCCTCCCTGGGTGCCGTGCTGGCGATGCTGCTGGGCGTGTCCGTTCCGGTGCTGGGAAAGCTGTCCGTATCCATGGGCGCCTTTGCCGGTGCGCTGGTTTCCATCCTGCTGGTCTATCTCCTGGCCAAAAGCCGCGGCTCTGTCACCCCCATCCGCCTGATTTTGGTGGGCGTCGCAGTTTCGGCCATGTTTCAGGCCTTCACCAACTACATCGTCTACACCGCACCGGATGACGCCGCCGTCCGGGAGGCGACCTTCTGGATGCTGGGCGGCCTTGGCAGCGCCGAATGGGAGGATCTGCCCCTGCTGCTCTGCCTGGTGCCCCCGGCCTTCCTCCTGATGCTGGCGCTGTCGAAGTCCCTCAACGCCATGATGATGGGGGATAGCTCCGCCATCACCCTGGGCGTCAACCTGAATGTCGTTCGCAATCTGCTGATTGTCATAACGGCCCTTTTGACCGCCTCTTCCGTGGCGGTCAGCGGCTGCATCGGCTTTGTGGGGCTGGTGATTCCCCACCTGGTCCGCTCCGTGGTGGGGCCGGACCACCGGAAGCTGATCCCGATCTCGATGCTCACCGGCGCGATCTTTCTCATCTGGGTGGATGTGGGCGCCCGCATGATCAAGCCGCCGGCGGAGCTTCCCATCGGCATTCTGACGGCCTTCCTGGGAGCGCCCCTGTTCCTGTGGATGATCCGCGTCCGGCGCTATGAGTTTTAGCTGGAGGGTACCGCTGTGATTACCGCAAACGAGATACATTACGCCGCCGGCAGCCGCGAGATCCTCCGCGGCGTGGATTTTCAGGTGACAGAGGGGGAATTTGTCGGCCTCATCGGACCCAACGGCAGCGGCAAGTCCACCTTCCTGAAGAACCTGTATAAAGTCCTGCGCCCCCAAAGGGGCGCCATCACCCTGTGCGGCGAGGACCTGCTGTCCATGAGCAACCGGGAGATGGCCCAGCGCATGGCCGTCATGGTGCAGGAGCAGGAGGCCGCCTTTGACTTTACGGTGGAAGAAGTTGTGATGATGGGCCGGCAGGCCCGCAAGCGCCTGCTGGAAACCGACAGCCGGGAGGACTGGGCGCTGGTGGGTGAGATCCTTGACCTCACCGGGCTGTCGCCTCTCCGGAAGCAGGGCTTCATCACGCTGTCCGGCGGGGAGAAGCAGCGGGTGCTCATCGCCCGCGCCCTGGCCCAACAGACCGCCGTGCTGGTGCTGGATGAGCCCACCAACCACCTGGATATCAAGTACCAGCTGCAGCTCATGGAGCTGGTGCGAAAAAGCGGCTGCACCGTGGTCGCGGCGATTCACGACCTGAATCTGGCCGCGGCCTACTGTGACCGGCTGTACGCCATGAAGGACGGCGTCATCGTAGGCCACGGCGCTCCGCGGGAGCTGCTGACGACGGATTTCCTGCGGGCCCTCTATGAAGTGGAGGCCGAGATCCTATCCGGCCGCGACGGCGCCATGCGGGTGTTTTTCTATTCCAAGTAAAAAGCGATGAATTCCCGAGAGAAACAAGAAATTATAGTACACGGAGAAGATTATCATGAAGCGCAGCGACAATATGGAGCAAATCCTTGCCTATATTGACGCCCACCCTGATAAAAATATCACGGTGGGCGAGCTGGCTGCGCTTTTGGATTACTCGTTCTATCATTTCTGCCATGCCTTTTCCAGCTATACCGGCGTTCCGGTGGCCGCATACCTGCGCAGGCGCAGAATGGCGGCTGCCGCGCGGGACCTGCTGTCCGGGAAATCATCCGTCAGCGTGGCGGCTGCCCGGGGCTTTCAAACGCTGTCCGGCTTTGCAAAAGCGTTTCGGAAGCATTATGGGCTGTCGCCATCTGAATATCAGAAGGAGCTGGCTGATGAACGGTTCCGCATAGAACCGGAATTCCGCTCGTTGGCCTCCTTTACCGCTGTGGGGTACCGGCTCTCACCGCCGCAGGGAGAGTCCGATGTGTTGAATGCCGGCGCTTACTGGATGGGAAGGGAGTTCGCCTTTGTCAGCCCGGAGGATTACCGGCGGCTTAGCGGACCGGAACCCACAGAGATCGGTGCGTGGATTCAGCCGGACCGTAACACAGGCGAACTATTTTATTTCTTCGGGCCGGTCGTGCAGAGTACCGATTTTATCCCGGACGGCCTGGAGCCGCTGGAGGTGGAGTCTGCGGACTATGCCGTGTTTCCTGTCCCGCCCGGTAACGGCAATATGACGCTGCTCAATGAAAACGTCCGGCGGATGTGGAAGTATATCTTCGGCGAGTGGCTGCCGCAAAACAAGAATTACCGCACCGCTGAGGGCAAGATTGACTTGGAAGTCTACCACAGTGGCAGGACCTCCCTCTACGTTCCGGTCAGCCGGTTATAGTTTCCGCCTTGAAAACGGAGCTGAACCTATGCTGGAATAGAATAGCATAATAAAATACAAGGGCACGGCTGCTATGATATAGCAGCCGTGCCCGTTTTACTCTGGACGGTTTCGGTGATACCCCTGTGGAGCCTCGCCCTTGTACGGTCCGCGCTTTTTTGCGGGAATACTAGCTCACAGGGTGTCCGCCCGGTAGGCCAGGGTGCGGCTCTCGCCGGGGGCCAGGACGATGCAGTGGGCTTTATCGGTGAATTCCGGCCCCTCCGCCGTCCCGGCGGCGCAGCCGTGCCACGGCTCAATGCACAGGTAGGGGGCCTTCTTCCCCGGCATGGTCCAGAAGGCCAGCATGGGGAAGCCGTCGAAGGACACCCGCACCCCTCTGCCGCTTTTGCGGCTGCGCAGGGCGACGGAGCGGGAGCGCAGGCCCTCGAAGATCAGGGTATCCAGCGCGTCAAACCAGCGGTAGTCCAGGGGCAGGGTGTCGGTGTCCTCCAGGCAGGGCAGGGCCGCCGGCCGGTCCAGCAATCCGTCCCGCAGCAGCAGGGTGGGACAGCTCTCCCGCTCGGGGAACACCAGCTCGTAGTCCTCGAACCGCTCCCCCGCCTCCAGGGGACAGCGGAAGCCGGTGTGGGCCCCCAGGCAGAAGGGCAACGGCCCCTCCCCCGGGTTGGCCACCGTCACCGCCGTGGAAAAACCCGTGTCGGTCAGCCGCTGCTCCACCGCCAGCCGGAAGGGATAGGGATACAGCGCCAGGGTCTCGGCGCTCTCCCGCAGCTCCAGGCGCACCCAGTCCTCCCCCCGCGCCGCCGGGGTGAACTCCCGCCGCCGGGCAAAGCCGTGGCGCTCCATGGCGTATTCCCTGCCGTCAAAGCGGATCTTTCCCTCCTTCAGCGTCCCCACAATGGGAAACAGCAGGGGATTGCGCCCCGGCCAGTAGGCCGGATCGCCCCCCCAGATGTACTCCAGCCCCCTCTCGTCCCGGTAGGATACCAGCTCGCCGCCCAGGGTCTCCACCCGGGCGGTGCGGCCGCCCCGCTTCAGCTCCAGTTCCATGGTCTCCGCCTCCTTTGTGTATTGTCTGCATTATACCGCCCCAATTCTCCATTTGCAAGGTGGAATGGTTTGACAGATCGCCCATTCCGGGCTACAATAGAACCGATCGAAAAACAGGAAGGAGCAGCCCACTATGCTGTTTGCACCATACGAACGCTATCAGTACGCCCGCGCCCCGCTGGTGGAGGTGATCTGCCAGCTCCGCTTCCCCACCATCCTGTCCATTGGCGCCAAGGAGCCCGCCGAGTTTCAGGAGGCCATCCGCAAGGACTTCCCCCAGTATGCGGCCCGTCAGGAGCAGCTCCCCCCCAAGGTGGTCAAGAAGGGGAACGCCACCGCGCTGGAGCCTCAGAAGCCCATTACCAACTACAACTTCATCTCGGAGGACGGCCGCTGGAAGCTCAACCTGACCCAGGGCTTCATCGCCCTGTCCACCTTGAGCTACACCCGGTGGGAGGACTTCGCCACCCGGCTGGACCGCCCCCTGGCCCAGTTTATCCAGCTCTACCAGCCCGCCTTCTTCGAGCGCATCGGCCTGCGGTATGTCAACGCCGTCTCCCGCCAGCGTTTGGGCCTGGAGGGGGAACTCTGGGACGATCTGATCCGCAGCCAGTATATCGGCATACTCGGCGAGCCTGACGTGGAGGAGAGCGAGATCGCCAAGTGTTCCCTGGACGTGGAGACTCCCCTGGTGGGGGACTACCGGATGAAGCTCCACGCCGGTCCCGGCCTCATCGGCGGCGGCAAGACCGACAAGGAGGTCAAGTTCATTCTGGACGGCGACTTCTCCACCGCGGGCAAGCACAACCCCGACGCGGTGCCCGAAAAGCTGGAGCGGATGCACCGGTTCGCCGTCTGCCTGTTCCAGGGCGCCATCACCAAGGAACTTCACGAGGCCATGGGGCCCACCCCTCTGGCCGAGTAAACCACACCGCCCGCCGGTTCCCCGGCGGGCGGCCTGATATCCCGGCGCGGCAAGACTGCTCTTGCATTTTGGGAAAAAACTGCTTATAATACAGGTGTCTTGACAGAAAGGCGGTGGACGCGGTGAAGCGGTTGCTTCTCGTAGTGGACTATCAAAAGGACTTTGTGGACGGAGCACTGGGCTTTCCCGGTGCGGAGGCACTGGACGGGCCCATCGCGGCCAAAATCGCCGCCTGCCGCGCCGCCGGAGATGACGTGGCCTTCACCCTGGACACCCATGGCCCGGACTACCTGGACACCCAGGAGGGGCGGAAGCTGCCGGTGCCCCACTGCCTGCTGAACTCGGAGGGCTGGCAGCTCTACGGCCAGACGGGACAGGCCATGGAGCGCAGCCGGGATATGGTCATCGGCAAGGGCGCCTTCCCCTCCCTGTGGCTGGCCAACTGGCTGAAGGAGCAGGGCTATGACCGGGTGGAGCTGGCTGGACTGGTATCCTACCTTTGCGTACTCTCAAACGCCATCATGGTCAAGGCCGCCCTGCCCGAGGCGGAGATCGTGGTGGATGCCTCCTGCACCGCCGGACCCGATCCGGCGCTCCACGCCAAGGGCCTCGACGTGATGGAGGCCCTCCAGATCACGGTACTGAACCGATAAAGGTTGTGAAACAGATGAAGGAACACATGAACTACACACTCCTGTGTGATTTTTACGAATTGACCATGGGCAACGGCTACTTTCAGACGGAGGGGTATGCCGACCAGATCTGCTACTTCGACGTGTTCTTCCGCAATGTGCCCGACGGAGGCGGCTTCGCCATTGCGGCCGGTCTGGAGCAGGTCATCGACTATATCGAAAACCTCCGCTTCACCGAGGAGGACATCGCCTACCTGCGGGGAAAGGGCTGCTTCTGCGAGGGCTTTCTGGACTATCTGCGCACCTTCCGCTTCACGGGCGACCTGTGGGCTGTGCCGGAGGGCACTCCCATCTTCCCCCGGGAGCCCTTCCTCACCGTCCGCGCCCCCGCCATTGAGGCCCAGTTCATCGAGACCTTCCTGCTGCTCACCCTCAACCACCAGTCCCTCATCGCCACCAAGACCAACCGCATCGTCCGGGCCGCCGACGGCCGCCCGGTGAGCGAGTTCGGGTCCCGCCGGGCCCACGGCCCCGACGCCGCTGTGCTGGGTGCC
>OIXS01000250.1_pt1 | contig 36815 bp, 32 predicted proteins | sample 1587841 | NCBI WGS metagenome assembly OIXS01 (sample SAMN03283254) | human gut metagenome | biome: human-associated habitat; material: feces | host: Homo sapiens | place: USA | collected 2013
AGATCACCACAGATGAAACAGGCTACGCAAAATCAAAGGAACTCTATCTCGGCAAGTACACCGTGGTTGAAAAGACCGCATCAAACGGTTTCTACAACTCCAACGAACAGCACGATGTGGAACTCACTTACGCAGGGCAGACCGTCTCTGTAACCTCTACTAAGCTCAATTTGTTCAATGAGCGCCAGAAAGTAACGGTATCACTTTCCAAAGAACTCGAGCAGGACGAAACTTTCGGCATCGGAATGAATGACGAGATCCAAAATGTTCAGTTTGGCATCTTTGCCGATGAGGACATCACGGCAGCAGACAGCTCCGTTATTCCCCAAGACGCTTTGATTGCCTATGCGAACTGCGATGAAAACGGCAACATCACCTTTAACTGCGACTTGCCAATCGGATTCAAGTGGTATGTCAAAGAGATTGCAACCGATGAGCACTATGTACTGTCCGATGAAAAGTATGCGTTCAACACCGAATATCAAGGACAGGAAGTACAGACCATCGAGATCACCGTTAATGACGGAGAGCCGATAGAAAACGAACTGATCTACGGTACGGTCAAAGGCTTAAAGACAGACAGAGAAACCGGCAAGACCATTGAGGGTGCTTTGTTCGGTCTGTTTAAGAATGATGAAACCGAGTTCACAGAGGACGCCGCCATCCTTACCGCTGAATCGGATAATGGCGGTATCTTCACGTTCAAGAATGTACCGTTCGGCGAGTGGATCATCAAAGAACTTCAGCCGGCTGAAAACTATCTGCCGAGTGATGAGATCTATACGGTTACGGTTTCTGCTGATGAACAGGTAATCGAGATCAACGCAGTCAACGACCAAATCCCTGAACTGAAAACTACTGCTACGATAAACGGCGAGAAAGAGGTCGAGGTCAAAGACGAGATCACCATTAAGGATGTGGTCGAATACAAGCACCTTGTGCCTGGAAAAGAATACACAATCAAAGGCGTGCTCATAGATAAGGCAACCAATGAGCCGTTCAAAGTGGACGGGAAAGAGATCACTTCCGAAGTGGCTTTCGTACCCGAAGAATCGAGCGGCGAGATGGTTGTTTCCTTTACTTTTGATGCAAGCGGAATCACAGAAGAAACGGAGCTTGTGGTATTTGAAACGCTGTATCGTGACGGTATTGAGATCGCCGCGCATGCGGATATCGAGGATGAAGGTCAGACCGTGACGATCACTGTGCCTGAGCCTGAGATACCCAATACAGGCGATGCGAGCAGCAGACGAACATTGGCTACGGTGATGGGCATTTCGGCATTTGGTATTTTCGCTCTTGCCTATTATCTGCTCAAAAAGAAAAAGGCTAACAAGGAGGACAAAGCATAATGGAAGTGAAAGCCATAATCGGAATTGCGGCGGTGGTTGCCATCCTCGCAGTAATCGTCGTTTTACAGATCCGAAACCGAAACAAATCCGGTAGTTAACCTATGTGCGGGCAGTCTTTAAAAAGGCTGCCCGTATTTTTTGAAAGGAGGTCAGGTAACTTGGAAAAGAGAATGAACGGAGACTTTGAGATTATTCAAAGTCTTAAGATAGCAAACAGCGAAATCGTGCTTGCGCATAACCCGAAAAACACCCTTACACCCTATGTGACCTGGGAGTGCAATCCCGAAAATAACAGCTACTTTTGGGGGCACTATTTCAAAGATTTGTATTCAGCACAAAAAGACTTGGTTTCCCGTGGTAATGACAAGGTGCAGTTTTATGATAAATTCCACAGAAAAGCAAACAAGGAGCCTGAACGCAATACAGACGATGGGCGCTAAACAATATGACTGCTCCGTCTGCAATTACCGTGACCGCACAATCAACTTCTGCGGCTTCTGCACCAAAAGAATGCTTGATGAATTAAAGGAGGCTAAGAAAAGACGAAATGCGCTTAAAAGCAACGACCTATCAGCAGAAATCAAGGGTGCTGAATAAGCTGTTTTCTTTCGGCGTGGAAACAGAAAAAGACCTGCAAAAGCTCACCCTTGAAAATATCCTTGAGATCAAGAACATCACCATACCCGAAATGGCGATCATTACCGAACTGCAAAAGCAGGTCAAGGCAGGCACACTGTATTCCTATCTTGCCGGAGGTGAAAGCGATGAGCAAAACGAATAAGCTGTCTATACGCTGCGCACAGGAGAATGAGATGATATATACCTTTGCACAGTCACAGCAGCTATATATGCAGACAGGCTGCGTCGGTTATCTTCGTGGTGATTTCGGACACGGAAACGAGTTCTATACCTCTTGGTTTGATAAAGCCCCGTTTAGAAAAACGCCCGAATTTCAGTCTGAGTTTAACGAGGTCATCACAGCGTTCAGAGATGATCCGCAGTACCGTGGAATCCTGCACAATCTTGAGGATATGAAGATGCTTTGCACAACAAGACCGCAGAGCAAAATGCCGGAAAGACTCAAAGAACACAGCTATGCTTTCAGAGCGGATACCGAAAAACACGCCTACCTTATCCGCCTGTTCCCGCAAAAAGGTGACTATAACTTCTATATCTACGCATACCAAAGAGAGCACTTTGAACGCCACTTGGAGAAAGCAGCAAGCGGTATCCGCTTTATCACACCCGACTATGAAGAACGGTTTACGATTCCAGACGGAGATCAAATCCTTATCACCTCGCCGGACGGAGCGAAAACAACACGAACTTGCCGATATATTGACGACTATCATTTGGAGGTCGGAAACAACCTTTATCACATCTGCGAGTTTGCCGAGAAAATGGAACAGGCGAAAAATACAGTTATTCCGCAGCGCTCCGCCCTGCCCGATCAGTGCTTTGCCTTTGTGGAAAGTGAAAACCGCATTGCAATCATCAAAAAGGGCGAAAGCGGATATTACCCTATAGAGTCAGACGGCAAAGACGCTGAGCAAAACAAAGCGTTCACAAAGCTGCTCAATGCACAAAGCGGAGTCAGTCCCAAACAGGCGGAAGCGATGAAGGCAGGCTCGATGTTCGGCTGGGGCACCCCTGCTGCCGATCCGAAAAATTATGATGATAAAGGCGGAGCGGATTTAAAAAAAGCAAAGGACAGAGGTGAGGCAAGATGACGAAAAACAAGTTTGTTCTCTGGAGTGATATTGACCTTGATTTTGACGACTGGAAAGACGATCTACAGGCTGAATATCCCGATATGAGCGAAAACGAGCTGCTTGCCGTTATGTATAAGATAAACGCCGACCACCTCGGTGACGAGAGAATGAATCTCGACAAACAGCTTTCACAGCCCATCATCATTATCGGCGATATTGGCAGATGGGACGGGCGTGTGCGGGGCTACAAAATGATAGATTCCGGCAACCTAAAGGATTGTTTGTATACGGACTGCGATATGGCGGAGTGGTATGTAGACAGGCGTGGTGACCTGCGGTGTACCGCCGTGCACCACGACGGTACAAACTATTATCTGTATCGTGTGTTTAAAGAAGGCGCAAGCGAAACACAGATCGAGAACCTGCAAAACAAAATCTATTACGGCAAGGCTACAAGGTCGGATATTACAAGAGTGACCAAAAGGCTCGGTGACGAGATCAGCAAGATATACGGAATTGATCTGCCGTTCACGAGAGAAAAACCGCCGAGAGCGCCGGAAAGATAGGAGGTGGAAACTTGCCGAGTAAATTTGAACTGATCACGAAAGTATACTACGATATGTGCAAAGAGGTGGTGCGCTCACCGCAGGCGTGGCAGAGATTCTTGGAATCAGCCTGCCGCAATTACAGACTGCGCTTTGACGAACAACTGCTCGTTTTCGCACAAAGATCAGACGCAACCGCCGTGCTTGAATTTGAGAAGTGGAACAGGCGTTTCGGCAGGCACATCAACAGAGGCACAAAAGGCATTGCCGTCTTTGAGAATGTGGAAAAGACAAGAATCAAGCACTATTTCGATATATCCGATACAAGCGAAACGGAGCACGCAAGACCTGTTCCCATATGGAAATACAAAGACGAATATGAACAGGCAGTCATTGAAACGCTGGAAAACACATTCGGCGAGCTGGAGCACAAAAACGATATGATCGACGCCGTAATCTCTGCCGCAGATAACGCAACTGAGGACAATACCCTCGACTATATCTCCGATCTTATCAGATCTACGCAGAACAGCTTCCTTGAAGAGCTTGACGATGACAGCGTATTCACTGTTTACCGCACGCTGATCAAAAACAGCGTGGCATATATGATACTTTCAAGGCTCGGTGTCAGCGCAGACCAATATTTCGGCAGAGAGGAATTTGCAGGCGCAGTCAATTTTAATACGCCCGAAACACTCAACGCCGTAGGCTTTGCCACCAGCGATATAGCGGAGATTGCGCTCAATGAAGTGTCAAAAACCGTACTGTCGCTTGAAAAAACAGATCGCATAATTGCAAAGCCCGAACAGGTCGGATATACTGAAACCGAGATCAAAAACGAAAGGAGCGTTTCAAATGACAGAACTCACATACAGAACCGAGGGCGAAGTGCAGATACCGAATCTGATCCTGCCCACGCAGAAGAATTTGACATTGAGCAGATATGGGCAGATGAGAAAACAGTTTCTCAAGGAGGAACACCGCCTGCTCTATTACAATCTGCTGACAACGGGCAAGCTCGACAGTCATCTGACGGAGACGGACGAGAGAGCGAAAGAGATGGAGCAATCGCTGATGAAACAGATGGCAGCGCAGGAGGGCTTGACGGAGGAACGCAAAGCAGCGGATCAGATGGCTTGGGTACAGAGAATGAACAATTTGAAAAGCCGAGTGCAGGAGATCGTGCTCAACGAAGTTATCTACCAGATTTAAGCGGTGAACTGCCGCCCTTTACGGACGAAAACTTAATACTCGGAATACTATCCAACCCCGATGATAATCTCAAACAGAAAAAGACGGCTATCGCCAAATTCTTTGCCGAAACTTCGGACAATACAAAGCGAGCCGACTTTATCAAAGATGTATATCCATACAGATTTACCGAGCTTATCCTCAACGAACAGCGGGTGGGATATGTAACGGCAGAAAACGGACTTCTCTTGTGGAGGGGCAGCTACCCTTCAAGAACAGAGGAGTCCGTTTTTTCGTGGGATATTGTTGCCGAACTTGTCGGGCAGCTCATAGACGAGGGCAACTACCTGCCGAAAGAAAAAAAGGCTGAGCCTGCACAGATCAGTCTTTTTGATACGGCGGATATTCCCGACGAACAGAATTTCACTGAGACAGAGCAGGTGTCATTCTTTACCGATCTCGGCGTATCACAGCAGATCATAGACGAGGTTTTGTGTATCGGCGCAAACGACCAAAACAGCACGCTGGATATTGCTATGTTTTTCCGCAGGGACAGAGGAACTGCGTACAACGCCGCTTTTCTGAAACGGCATTACGGCACAAACGGCACGGGCTTTCTCTTTCAAGGCGAGCATATCTCGGTTTGGTATGACGAAAGCGGCATAAAAGTCTCCAGGGGCGATTACGCAAACCGTTCCGGCGCAACGCTTGTGACTTGGAAACAGGCTGCAAAGCGAATTCGGGAACTGCTTGATATGGGCAGATATATGCCGCAGGAAAGCCTTGACAAGATCGATGACAAAGAGCTTTCCGTCGTATCGGATCGGCTGGCGACTTTTATCCGGGATATGCGTGGAGATAACGCAAAAGAATATTTGCCGACTATACGAGCAATCACGGATAATGTTAAGGGCGGCTATCCGGAGGAAGTAAAAGCCGTAAAAGAACTTCTGTCCGATGCAGAACGCTTTGATACCATATTCCGTGAATATGACGATTTCCAAAACGCTGTTTCAGACGGAACTGTTTCCGTTTACAGATACGGTTATGAATATTCCGTGCCGTATGTTTTTGAGATATTCAAGGGTATGCGGCTTGCGCCCTTGGAATTCAAAGCGGCGGCGGACTTTGCTCCCCGCAGGGAGCGTTTCATAACCGAGGACGAGATCAAAAGAATTATCCGAGGTCACGATGCAGCGTCTGAGTTCCGGCTTGCCACATACTCGTTCTTTTTATCCCATTCCGATGAAAAGGAAAGAGTGCAGTTTTTTAAAGATCACTACGGGTGGCAAGGCAGCTATGACGGCAGCGATAATATTGAGTATGGCGCAAAGGGTCTGCTGTTCAGCCACGGCGATCTGTCGGAGCCTTACGCAAAGGCGGAAATACCGTGGAAAAGGTATGTTAAATATGTAGAAGATCTGATTACCGGGCGGAATTTTCTTTCGCAGGCGGATCTGGAATCCGTAGACGATTATGAAAGAAAACAGGTCGCAAAAGCCGTTATGGATTTTTGGATCGGCGTCCCATTCGGCAATCAAAAGCCCGATTTCTATAACGATTCGGATTATTGGAACTCTGTTGAAAAAATAGCCGGTATGCTTGAAAGCCCCGATGACGCCGAGAATATTCAGAAAGCAATGCTTGAAACGAGCAATGCCGTTACCTTTGAGGAAAGATACAGGGACTATGCGGAAAACGGTCTTAAAACCATAGAGGAATATGTAAACGGCACATATACCTGTTTCGGGGATAAAAGCAGGACGATAGCGCCTTTGATAAAGGTCGAAAGCAAACCTGCCGAAAAAGAAACAGAATTACCAGAATGGCTCACGGAATACCGTGAAATCAAAGCAGAAGATCCGCAGGCGCTTGTTTTCTATCAAGTCGGCGATTTCTATGAGTGCTATTTTGATGACGCCAAGACCGTTGCAGACGAGCTTGACCTTGTTCTCACGGGCAGAAACGCAGGCGGCGAACGCATTTCAATGTGCGGTTTTCCGAAACACAGTCTTGATGAATATATGGGCAGGTTCTCCGAAAAGGGCTACAGGATAGCCGTTTCGTCCGCCGAAAAAGGAGAGCGGATAACCACTTGGTATACGCCCGATTATTCCGAAGAAGTGCAGAAAGCACAAGATACGAAAGAAACGGACACAATACCTGCATTTGAGACAGCGCCGAAAACAAATCCATATACCTTTGACCTGCATCCCGAAATTCCGCTTGACGAACGGCACGATTTTGACTTTGCCAATCACGAGATACAAGATGTAAACAAAAAAGAGCGTTTTCACAGGAACTATGCAGCTATTAAGGTCTTGAAAGATTGTCAATCAGAAAACCGATTCGCTACACCTGAGGAGCAGATGATTTTGTCAAGGTATTACGGCTGGGGCGGTATTCCCGAAGCCTTTGATGAAAGAGCGGATACCTGGAGAACCGAATATGCAATGCTGAAAAACATTCTGACGCCTGATGAATACGCATCGGCAAGAAAAAGCACCCTCACCGCTTTCTATACCCCGCAGCCCGTGATCTCCGCCATATACAAGGTAATGGAAAACCTCGGTTTTAAGCAGGGCAATATTTTGGAACCGTGCTGCGCCATCGGCAACTTCATCGGTATGTTGCCCGAAAGTATGAAAGACAGCAAGGTGTACGGCATAGAGATAGACAATATCTCGGCGGGTATCGCACAGCAGCTTTATCAGTCCTCCTCCGTTATGAACGCACCGTTTGAAAAGGCGGAGTTGCCGGACAGCTTCTTTGACGCCGTCGTAGGCAATGTGCCTTTCGGCGACTACTCGCTTGCCGATAAAAGATACGACAAGTACCACTTTCTTATTCACGATTATTTCTTTGCCAAGTCTCTTGATAAGCTGAGACCAGGCGGCGTGATATGCCTTGTCACTTCCAAAGGTACGATGGATAAGGAGAGCACGGAAGTGCGCCGATATATCGCACAGAGAGCCGAACTGCTCGGTGCCATCAGACTGCCGGACAACACCTTTAAAAGCAATGCCGGCACGGAGGTGACTTCGGATATTCTGATCCTGCAAAAGCGTGACAGGATCATAGATATTGAGCCGGACTGGATATTCCTTGATGAAGATGAGAACGGCATACGAATGAACAAGTATTTCGTTGACCACCCCGATATGGTGCTCGGTGAAATGGTGATGCAGTCGGGCAGATTTAAGCCCGAAAGCGCCTGCAAAGCGTATGAGGACAGAACGCTGGAGGAACAGCTTGAAGTCGCTGTTCAAAATATTGAGGGCGAGATCAGCGAATACACCCTTGAAGATACGCAGGAGAGCGAGGAAACATATATCCCCGCCGATCCGAATGTGCGCAACTTTTCCTACACCGTTGTGGACGGGCAGATCTATTTTCGTGAAAACTCTGTTATGCGTGAGGTGCAGACTTCTGAAACGGCTAAGAACAGGATCAAGGGTATGATCGAGATTCGGGACTGCGTTAAAAATCTTCTTGAAATGCAGACCGAGGACTATTCCGACGCTGCAATAGATACCGAACAGCGCAGGCTGAACGAGATCTACGATACCTTCGTCAAGAAATACGGATATATCAATTCACGGGGCAATGCGTCCGCCTTTTCCGATGACAGCTCATATTTCCTTATATGCTCCCTTGAGATATTCAAAGACGGCGAATTTGAGCGAAAGGCGGATATGTTCACCAAGCGGACGATTCAGCCGCATATCGCCAAAACACACGCCGACACTTCCATTGAGGCTTACGGCATCTCTATCGGAGAAAAAGCAAAAGTGGATATGCCCTTTATGTGTGAACTGACAGGCAAAAGCGAGGAGGAAATCTATTCTGACCTAAAAGGCGTTATCTTTCTCAATCCTGCATATGACGAAAACAGCGGGAGTGTTTCAAAGTATTTGCCTGCCGATGAATATCTGTCGGGAAATGTACGCACAAAACTTCGTGAGGCAAAGAGATTAGCCGAAAGCGATGAAAGGTTTATGGTTAATGCGCAGGCGCTTGAAAAGGTGCAGCCGGTTGATCTGAAAGCAAATGAGATCGAGGTGCATCTCGGCGTCACCTGGCTGCCGCTGGAAATCATTGACCGCTTTATGTATGAGACTTTCCAAACGCCCTACTATACAAGGAGCTCCATCAAGGTACACTACAACGAGCTCGCGAATGTATGGAACATCACAAACAAGTCGGCGGATAACATCAACCTTACCGTTACGCAGAAATACGGCACAAGCCGAAAGAACGCTTTTCATATCCTTGAAGCCACGCTCAATCTGCGTAATGTGCGTGTGTTTGATTATGAGGAAGATGAAAACGGAAAAAGAGTCGCTATTCTCAACAAAAAGGAGACGGCGATTGCACAGGCAAAGCAGGAACTGATCAAACAGACCTTTAAGGAATGGATATGGAAAGACCCCAAACGGCGTGAAAAGCTCTGCAAGCTGTACAACGAAAAGTTTAACAGTATTCGTCCCCGTGAATATGACGGCAGCCATATCGTATTTGAGGGAATGAATCCCGAAATCACTTTAAGAACGCATCAGAAAAACGCTGTTGCGAGGGGCATATACGGCGGCAACACGCTGCTTGCGCACTGCGTAGGCGCAGGAAAGACTTACACGATGGCGGCAATCGCACAGGAAAGCAAAAGACTTGGATTGTGTTCCAAGTCTTTATTCGTTGTACCGAATCATCTTATATCCCAATGGGCAAGCGAATATCTCACGCTTTATCCGTCCGCAAAGATACTTGCCGCAACGAAAAAGGACTTTGAAACGAAGAACAGAAAGAAGTTCTGCGCAAGGATCGCCACAGGAGATTATGACGCCGTTATCATCGGGCATTCGCAGTTTGAAAAGATACCCGTCAGCATCGGTAGGCAGATGTTTACCCTGCAAAAGCAGATCGACGAGCTGGTAGAAGGTATAACAGAACTGAAACAAAGCAAAGGCGAGCGCTTCACCGTAAAGCAGCTTGAAGCAACCAAAATACGCCTTGAAAGCAAGCTGCAAAGGCTCAACGATCAGAGCGGCAAGGACGATATTGTCACCTTTGAGGAACTCGGCGTGGACAGGTTGTTTGTAGACGAGGCGCATTACTACAAAAACCTTTTCGTCTATTCCAAGATGAAGAATGTGGGCGGTATTTCTCAGATTGAGGCGCACAAGTCCAGCGATATGTTTATGAAGTGCCAATATCTTGACGAGCTTACCGAAAACAAAGGCATCACCTTTGCGACGGGTACGCCGATCAGCAACTCAATGGTAGAGTTATATACCATGCAGAGATACTTGCAGTATGACCTGCTCAAAGAGTATGGCTATGTGAACTTTGATTCGTGGGCAGCGCAGTACGGCGAAACGGTAACCGCCGTGGAGCTTACGCCGGAGGGCACGGGCTACCGCACCAAGGTCCGCTTTGCAAGGTTTAACAATCTGCCGGAGCTTATGGCGATGTTCAAGGAATGTGCTGACATACAGACCTCGGATATGCTGAAACTTCCCGTGCCGAAAGCAAACTACCACAACATTTCCGTAAAGCCGTCTGAAACGCAGAAAGAAATGGTAGCAAACCTCGGAGAACGAGCCGAAAAGATAAGGGCGGGCGCAGTCAAGCCGTATGAGGACAATATGCTGAACATTACCAATGACGGCAGAAAGCTGGCGCTTGACCAAAGGCTTATCAACCCATCACTTCCCGATTTTGAGGGCAGCAAGGTAAACGCCTGTATCAGCAACATCTATGATATATGGAAAGATACGGCGGCTCAGAGATCCACGCAGCTTGTATTCTGCGATCTGTCAACGCCTACGGCAAAGGGCACGGCACAGGTCGAAAACAGCGAAAAACAGGCAGATGTTTTCACAAATGTTTACGATGACATTCGCAAAAAACTAATTGCCAAAGGCATACCAGCCGAGGAGATCGCCTTTGTCCACAGCGCAAACAATGACAGGCAAAAGGCTGAGTTATTTGCAAAGGTGCGTTCGGGCAAGATGCGTATCCTGCTCGGTTCCACGCAGAAAATGGGCGCAGGCACCAATGTGCAGGATAGGCTGATCGCTTCCCACGATATTGACTGTCCGTGGCGTCCGTCAGACCTTGAGCAGCGTGCAGGCAGGATCATCCGCCAGGGCAACTCCAACCCCGAAGTCCATATTTACAGGTATGTAACAGAGAACACCTTTGACGCCTATCTCTACCAGCTTGTGGAAACAAAGCAGAAGTTTGTCGGGCAAGTTATGACCAGCAAAACGCCTGTTCGTTCCATTGAAGATGTGGACGAGGCGGCGCTGTCCTATGCCGAGATCAAGATGCTTGCAACAGGCAATCCGCATATCAAGGAGAAGATGGATTTGGATATTCAAGTGCAGAATCTCAGAATGCTGCAAAGCAACTACTATGCGGAAAGGTATGCACTTGAGGACAAGGTAACGATGGAATTTCCAAGAGATATTGCAAGGTACGATGCACAGATCAAGGCGCTTGAAAAGGATATACAGACGGCTGCCGAACACCCAAAAACGATCGATGACTGCTTTGCAGGAATGGTGATCGGCGGTGTGGAATATGCCGACAAAAAGAAAGCCGGCAACGCCATACTTCAGATGATGAAGTCGATCAAGTCAAAAACGGAGACTTATCCTGTTGGCAGTTACCGTGGCTTTAATATGGAAATGTATATCGCTTTAGGTTTAGGAGCCACCTATGTTCTTGCGGTAAAAGGCGCAATGACGCACAATGTCGAACTTGGTACGGATGCGTTCGGCAACCTTACCCGAATTGACAACTGTATTGATCATTTTGAAGCCGAGCTGCAAAAAGCTAAGAATGATCTTGCCGAAACAGAAAAGCAGCTTGAAATTGCCAAGGAGAGCCTAAAGGAGCCGTTTTCCCGTGAGGGGGAGCTGCAGGAAAAACAGGCAAGGCTTAATGAACTCAACGCCCTTTTGAATGTGGACAAAAAGGACAATGAGATCATTGATGAAGAGCCGGAAGATCGTGAAATTAAAGTACCGAAAAAAGAAATCATGATGTGCCGATAATATTTTGCACGATAGTTCGCTCATAATTTTCTCGTAAGTATTGACGAAAAGCATACTTTGGAGCGCAATCGAAGCGGATAAAAATGTACAAAAATATTAAGAATGCAGGAAATGTTGATTTTATAAAAAACTTTATTTCTATAATCATAAGAAATTAAATTCAATAATTATAGGAATTAAATATCTATAATCATAGGAATTTTATTGATTTCGTTATAATCTTATGCTATAATCCAAATAATGAATATAGTGGTTATTATGAGGTGGAGCAATGGCTGAGTATTATAACAGATTCATAGAAAAAAACATCGAAAGAAAAATGAGATCTTCCGGTGCAGTAGTCGTAGAAGGGCCGAAGTTTTGTGGAAAAACAACTACGGCGCTCCGCTACGCAAAAAGCTCGATCCGTCTGAACACGGCACATTCTATCGAGCTTGCAAAGCTTGAAACAAAGAATATGCTGAACGGCGAAACCCCGCGCGTGATCGATGAATGGCAAACCGTTCCGGAAATATGGAATGAAGTGAAGGCTTGGATCGACGAAAAGCCGGACTTCGGTCAATTTATCTTAACAGGCAGTTCAACGCCTGCCGATAAAAGCAAGATCTACCATTCCGGCGCAGGCAGAATTACTACAGTCAAAATGCGTCCGATGAGTTTGGCTGAATCACGAGATTCAAAATGCACCGCATCTCTTGGCGAACTTTTTGGAAATCAAAATGCAGATATATTTGATGAAAACAACGATTCCAGCCTTGAAAAGATCGCATTCTATCTTTGCAGGGGCGGCTGGCCGCTTTCTGTTTTGGCTGGCGAGGATATTGCACTTGATGTAACAAGGAACTATTACGAGGGCTTGTTCAATTTTGAGTACAGCGAAAATGAAAAGTTCCGAAATAAAAACCCGGAACTGATGCGAATGATTTTAAGGAGCTACGCACGAAACATCTCTACGGAAGCGCCGCTTAAAACCATTCAGTCCGATGTGATCAGCGCAAATAACAGAACGCTTGATAATAAAACTTTGACGGAATATCTGGACGCACTCAGAGATCTGTTTATTATTGAAGATCTCTCTGCCTGGAATCCGAATCTGAGAAGCAAGGCTGCTACAAGAACCACACCCACTCGGCATTTTGTGGACACTTCTATCGCCGCTGCCGTGCTGGGGATCACCCCGGCAGATCTGATGCAGGATTTACAGTCGTTCGGACTCTTCTTTGAAGATTTGGCCGTGCGTGATCTGGTAATTTACGCATCGTATTTAGGTGCCTCTGTAAAACATTATCGTGACAGCTCCGGTCTTGAATGCGACTGTATTCTTCATTTTGAAAACGGAAAATGGGCTGCCGTTGAAATTAAATTGGGCGGAGAAAAATTGATTGAAGAGGGCGCCAAAAACCTTGAAAAATTAAAAAAGGTTGTAAATGAAGATAACCTGGCTTTCCGAATGATCCTTACTGCAACAGGCGCGGCATATAAAAGAAAAGACGGTATTTATGTTGTGCCGATCAACTGCCTGACAGTTTAAAGAATTTATGTAATCCAAAATATAAGTTGTTTCGATTTCGGAATGTTTTCTTAAATTTGTTGTTAGCTGTTCCGAAACGGGAATATAAATTTGAATCGTAAATGTTTAAAGCCGATTGATTTTCAAACGAAAATCAATCGGCTTTTTGTATTTCAGAGAGGTGTTTAAAATGATGAATAATGAAATTTTAAATCAAAAGGTATGGGAGAAAATGCAGGCAGAGCTTGACAGCTTCATTGCAGAACTCAAGACGAAACCGCCTGACGAATTAATAAAATCTGCTTATGAACTGATCTACAAACAGGACATATTGCAGAGTTTTGACTTTGATTTTGACGGTAATTATCCATTGACTGATGAACAGGCTAAGGCGTTACTTTCAATGAAAAATCCGCTTGATTATCTCTATCAGGAGTGGCTTGACTATGACGATTCTGTGCTTGATACATTAAGACAAAGCAATGATTTTGCCATAGATAAGCAGATTGAACGCCTTAAAACACGAGCCGAAAAAGAAAGAGAGGTCAGATGAACATTGCCGTATTATGACAGAGAAACTATCAGTAAAGTAAAAGAGTTAGACCTGCTTTCATACTTACAAAACTATGAGCCTAACGAGCTTGTAAAGATAAATGAGCGTATGTATTCTACACGAGAACACGACAGCTTAAAGATTTCAAACGGTATGTGGTTTTGGTGGTCAAGAGGTATCGGCGGTAGGTCAGCACTTGACTTTTTGATAAAGGTAAGAGGTATGAACTTTATTGACGCAGTATCCGTTTTGGTTAACAAAGTGGCTGTTCACCCACCAGTATATTCAAAGCCTTTACCTGTACCAAAAGCGACGAAACTAATCTTGCCAGAAAAGGCAACGGACAACAGCCGTCTTGCTTTGTACTTGCAGAATGACAGAGGAATTGATGAAGAAATAGTAGAATATTGCATTAAACACAACCTTGTTTATGAAGGGTTATATAAGAGTAAAAAGACAGGTGCTGAGTTTAGAAATGCAATTTTTGTAGGCTATGATTTATCAGGTCAGGCAAAGTACGCAGCATACAGATGTCTTAACAAAAACAGATATATGGGCGACTGTTCAGGCAGTACAAAGGGGTATTCTTTTCGGCTGGAAAGCAGCAAAGGAAGCAACGAACTGCACCTTTTTGAATGTGCCATTGACGCTCTGTCTTTTGCAACTTTGCTTAAAATGAACGGTCATAACTGGCAGGAATACAACCTTGTTTCATTGTCAGGTGTTTATCAGCCGAAAGAAAAAATTGAGGATAGTAAAGTGCCTGTTGCACTTGCAAAATACCTCAAAGAAAATCCAAACATAGATACAGTAAAGCTACATTTGGATAACGATTATGCAGGCAGAATGGCAACTAAAGCGCTTACAGCTATACTGCCGAAAAGCATTAAAGTCATTGACAAACCCGTTAAATACGGGAAAGATGTCAATGACTTTTTGCTTATAAAAAAAGGCATATTAAAGCCTTTTAAATACAACTGGAGGAATGATAAAAATGTCAAAAGAGAAAGTTTATGCCCTGCTCGTTGAACCAAAAAACAAGCCTAAAATCACGGCTTTTGATACAGGTGAAACGGCAATAAGTGAGATAGTCGGAGGAGAATATGGAAGCATATTTTTTCCTGACGATAAGGTAACTATCCTGTATAACAAGGACGGAGTAAAAGACGGTCATACCCTTAACAGAGTTGTCCGCAAGTTCGTTAAAAAGGAAACAGAAATGCCGTATGCAGACCTTAAAAACCTTTTCCGTAAGGCTGAGGACAGCGGCAATCACATAGCCGGATACATTACATTTACTGAGGACAGTTTTAATAAAAAGTACCCGCTTGAGTCAAGAACTTATGTTGTATGCAGCAACAATAAAGCCTTCCAGTCAGGTATGGGAGGTTACTCAATTTATGGCTCATCAGTTGATGAGAGCGATCCGCTTGTACGCTTGGAACGGTATATGCGTGACGAGCAAGGAGGAGCTGACGGGTGGACTATTGAGCGTTGTTTCATTAAAGAAGAAGTACCCGCTATTGACATAATAGTTGCCGATAACTTCCTTGTTTGCTACTCTCCAAGCGGCATAAACACTTATGAAGATATACCGCAGGAACTTGTTGATAAGTATTTCAAGGAGTTTGAAAAGCCTGACAAGTTTTACCGCAAAACAAATGGCGAAATAGCCGTAATCAACGAAAATTATAGAAAGAAAGACGAAATTGAGAGATAAAAGTAACTCTCGAAATTGTTTTTCGGACGGTAAAAAGACGAAAGTCTGCACCGTTGCATTGTCTTAACCAGCAGACTGTTTGTAATTACATTCGTAATTCCAAGCAGTAAAAGCTGGTTAGGGATAAATCCCTAAAACCCTTTTTAAATGTATCACAGGAGGAAAGAATAATGAAATTACTCATATTCATCATAGCATTTATTCTCGGAGGTATGGCAGGAATTGTGGCGATGTGCCTTGTTCAGATTAACAGAGATAGTGAAGCACAGCTTGAAAAGATTTCCCGTCAGGAAGAAATGAGAAAAGAGGAAGAAGAAAAATGCAAAGAAACATCATAAGACAGTTTCGTTTGAATAAAGAAGAAAATGAAACCTTAAAGAAAAAAGCAAAGCTGTGCTGTGTTACAGATTCAGCTCTTATCCGTATGCTTATTCTCGGCTTTATTCCTAAACCGAAACCTGACAAGGAATTTTATGACGCTCTGCGTTATCTATCTTCCATAAGCAACAGCCTACATCAGATTTCAGCAAAAGCAAATGCTCTCAACTTTGTTGATGTTCCTAAACTTGAAAAGGAACTCAAAAATATTGAAAAACTGAAAGACGATTTGTATAGCAAGTATATCAATCCCGACCGAGATGATGACAAATGGCGGTAACAAGATTGTGGAAGATTATGGGCAGACTTGACGGAGCAATTAACTATGTAAAAAATCCTGACAAAACCCGTAAGCCAAAATATTCCGAAACGGAATGGCAGGCGCTTAAAGATGTTCTGGAATACGCCAAAGACGAAGAAAAAACTGAACAGCAGTTTTTTGTTACGGGTATAAATTGTAACGCTGCTAAAGCTCGTGAACAGTTTATTGCAGTTAAACAGCAATACAATAAAGCAGACGGCATACAGGCTTATCACGGATATATCAGTTTTAAGGACACAGATAATCTCTCTCCTGAACTTGCTCATCAAATAGGAATTGAGTTTGCAAACAAAGTTTGGGGTGAGCAATTTCAAATTGTTGTTACCACACACCTTAATACTAAATGCATGCATTGCCATTATGTTATTAATTCTGTATCACTTGTTGACGGCAAGAGATTGCAGAACAAAGAAAAGGCTTGGTTTTATTTTCATCATATTGCAGATGAAATTTGCAAAGAGTACGGCTTATCTGTTGTTGAAAATCCTGACAGAAACAAAGAACCTGATTATGTCACTTATCAGGATAAACAATCTGTTAAAGAACAAACAGGAATACCAACAAGGCAAAATCTTGCCCGTGCTGCCATTGATGAAGCTATTGAGCAAAGCAGAACAATGGAGGAATTTAAAAAGTATCTTTCATCAATGGGATACAAATACAAAATCAGTCCAAATCTTAAATACTGGACTATCACTCCAAAAGGCTGGGATAAACCTATTAGGCTTTACAGGCTGGGAGACAATTATACAAACATTCGCATACAGGAACGCATTAAAGAAAACGATTTATATATGAGTTTAAATGCTAAACCGTTTCAAAAAGCGTTTTATGTACCTAAAGAACACTACAACCCACGAAAAGCAAAAGGCAGTTTATATAATCTGTATCTGTACTATTGCTATCGCCTTGGAGTGTTCGATAAGCCAAAGGATAATCAGAAAACAAAAGAATACAACAGACTGCATTATCTTCTGCGTGAAGATTTAATGAAGGCAGACAAATACTCACAGGAGGCAGAGCTGCTCGGTAAGAATCACATTGATACTTCCGAGCAGCTTTTCTCATATAAAGAGACGGTGGAAAAGGAAATTGAAACTCTTACAGATGAAAGAAAACACCTGAGAAACAAAATTCGTCATAAAGACATAAGCGAGGTTGAACTTTCAAAACTCAAGAGCGAAATATCCGACATATCCGCACGGCTCAAAAAACTACGCAATGAGCTTAATCTCTGCAACGATATTGCCCAGCGTTCTCAAGTAATTGAAGAAAAGGTTGAGCAAATCGAAAAAGATGAAGAAAAGCAACTGCGTAAATACAAAGACAAGGAGGAAAAGTCAAATGAACAGTTCAGGTGACGCAGCCGAACAGGTTGTAAGGCTGTCCCTTGAAGGCTTTGAGGTAGTCGCAAAGGTATCGGGCGAAGCTGCTAAAAACATTGCCCTTCTTCTCATATCTGCTCTTAAACAGGAACAGAAAACAAAGGGCAAGGCAAGACTTACCAATATGATTAAGTCAGGCAAAGAACTTAAAGTCTATACCATTCAGCGGAAAGACCTTAAAGAGTTCACCAAACACGCAAAAAAATACGGCGTACTTTATACCGTGTTGCGTGACAGAAACAACAAAGACAAAGGCTCTGCTGTTGACATCATCGCAAGAGCGGACGATGCGTCAAAAATTCAGAGAATAATAGACCGCTTTGACCTTGCAACAGTCGATAAAGGCTCTATCGTTACACAGTCGGAAAAGGCTATCGAGGAACGCAGGAAAAAAGCTGAAGAAAAACCTGAAAAAACCGAAAACGATGAGTTATTTAACGAGTTGTTTGAAGATGACGCAAAAGAAAAAACTTCTGAAAGCGAGCATAAACCCGCCGAAAGAGAAAACCCTTTTATTCCTCAGACGGAAAAAAGCCCTCCGTCCGAGAAAAGCTCAACAAGGGAAAGTACATTATCTGACGAGGGTACTGTTGTAAAAGACAAGAAAAAGCCGTCGGTCAAGAAAAAACTTGAAGAATACAGACGCAGGTCGAAACAGCAGAAAGAGCAGGATAAGGATACCCCTGTTATTGAAGAAAAACCAAAGGCACAGGAAAAGCCTGCGGTAACAGAACACAAACAGCCAAAGCCAACCAAAAACAAAAAGACAAAGGAGAGATGATTTATGGCTTACACACCTAAACAGAGAACATTTAGAAAGCGTGAAACAAAAGAGGAATTTGCAGCACGCAAAAAGGCAGAAAAGGAAGCAGCTTATGAAAGTATAGACGCTGCCATTTCCGAAATGATGCAGAGTGAGGAATCATTCAAAGATTATCTCACATTTCAGTCCCGTATGGAACGCTATACGGTTTCAAATACGCTTCTCATAATGTCACAGCGCCCCGACGCAACACAGCTTAAATCCGCTGATTCGTGGAACGAGCTTGGGGCGACAATCAACAAGGGTGAGAAAGGTATTCACATTCTTGAACCCCACGATTTTGTGGACGATGAGGGCAACCAGAGAACATCATACAACATCAAAAATGTATTTGATATTGCACAGACTAACGCAGAGCCGCTGCCTGCCAAGACTTTTGACCGTTCGCCAAAAGCGCTTGTCAAGGCAATGCTTAATGCAACGCCCATTAACAAAGCGGCTGTTGACGAGCTTCCAATCGAAAATTCAACAGCATACTTTGACGACAAGAGCAAAACTCTTATGGTCAAAAAGCACTCTGACACCGTATCAATGTTCAAGGACATTGCAAGAGAACTTTCTCTTGCAGAAATTGCAGCTAACAGCGACGAGTACAACCGTACCGAGTGCCTTCCTTCAGCCGTATGTGCTTCATATATGCTCTGCGAAAAGTACGGCATTGATAACAGCGACATCAATGTTGAAAGCTCCAAAGCTATGTGGAAAGGAAAAGAAAACAAAGATGTACGCATTATGCTCACAATGGCAAATGACAGCCTTTATTCATTGAGCAAGGACATCTATGTTGAAATGAACAAGGCTAAAGACAAGGAGCCTAAAACACAGGAACAGACAAGATAGGAGGTAACTGTCGGTGAAAGAAGAACGCTACTATCTTGCTCTTAATGATGACGAACAAAGCCTTTTGATAAGGTCGCTTAACGATGAAAGGACTGCACAGATAAAAAAAGGCAAAGCAGTTGACGCTATTGACGAGCTTATCGTCAAGGTCGGTAAAGCACCTTTAAAGAAATTCAAAGTGCTTGAAAGGTCGGAGTGTGGTGCAAGATAGAAACAACAAAAAAGCAATTACCATTCTTTGCGTTCTTGGCGTTTTTCCTGTAATATGGCTTGGTCTTTCTATTGCGCCGTCAGTTAAAGGCGGTATAGCGGAAATCATACCTAAATTAGCCGAAGTAATTAACAATCCATTTAATATAACGCTTTGTGAGGACAGCTTAAAAACTGTCCTCACTTTGCTTTTGATATATGCGATAGTTGTCGGAGTAATAATCTCAAGCCTGAGAAATTACAGGCGTGGAGAGGAACACGGCTCGGCTAAATGGGGCGATGTAAAAAAAGTCAATAAGAAATACCACCAAAAGCCTGAAAACAACAACAAGATAATGACGCAGGGAGTGGCAATAGGACTTAACGCAAAGAAACACAGAAGAAACCTTAACACACTTGTATGCGGCGGCTCCGGTGCAGGTAAGACATTTTTCTATGCAAAGCCTAACCTTATGCAATGCAACTGTTCTTTTGTAACAACAGATCCAAAAGGTGAAATTTTGAGGAACTGCGGACAGATGCTCAAAGATCAGGGATATATACTTAGGGTGCTTGACCTTATCAATATGGACAGAAGCGACTGCTACAATCCTTTTGTTTATCTTAAAAGCGACAATGATGTGCAGCGTATGGTTACGAATTTGTTTAAGGCAACTACACCAAAGAACTCAACTAACAACGATCCGTTTTGGGATAACCTTGCACAAACGCTTTTACTTGCACTTGTTTTTTATCTCCACTATGAAGCGCCTGAAGAAGAACAGAACTTTGCAATGGTTATGGAAATGATTAGAGCAGGAGCTATTGAAGATGAGGAGGAGCAATCATACAGTCCTCTTGATATGCTGTTTTATGAGCTTGAAAGCAAAAATCCCGAACATATTGCTGTTAAGTATTATCGTTCATATCATTCAGGCTCGAATAAGACGCTGAAATCAATACAAATCACTCTTATTTCAAGACTTGATAAATTCAATCTTGACAGCCTTGCTTCTATGACAATAACCGATGACCTTGAGCTTGATAAGCTGGGAGAGCAAAAAACAGCTTTATTTGCAGTTATTCCTGATAATGATACAAGTTTTAATTTCCTTGTTTCAATGCTTTATTCGCAGTTATTTCAGTCCTTGTTTTATTCGGCAGACACAATACACAAAGGCGCATTGCCTGTACCTGTTCATTTCCTAATGGACGAGTTTGCCAATGTTTCTCTGCCTGATGACTTTGATAAAATCTTGTCTGTAATGCGTTCCCGTGGCGTTTTTGTATCCATCATTATACAGAATATGGCACAGCTCAAAGCCTTGTTTGAGAAGCAATGGGAGAGCATTGTGGGCAACTGTGATGAGTTCCTTTATCTCGGCGGTAACGAACAATCAACGCACAAATATGTTTCCGAACTGCTGGGCAAGGAAACAATCGACACGAACACTTACGGAAAAAGCCACGGCAGAAACGGTAATTATTCAACAAATTACCAAATCAGCGGCAGAGAGCTTATGACACCTGACGAGGTGCGTATGCTTGACAACAAATATGCAATTCTGTTTATCCGTGGCGAGCGACCTGTACTTGATTTAAAGTACAACATTTTCAAGCACCCGAAGTTTGCATTAACTGAGGACGGAGGGGCAAAACCATATATCCACAATGAGGTTACAGATGATGCAATAACAATTTCGTTTCCGAACATTTCAATCAGCGTTATTGATAATATCACGGTTGACGATTACGGATATGAGCTTGTTGCAGATGTTGACCTTGAAAAAGAATTTGAAATGGAGGAAAAGTCAAATGAAAAAACTTAATGAGCGCAAGTCGGCTTTAAGCAAATCACAAAAAAAAGAAAGCAGAGTGCTTGCTGCTATAACAGCTTTTGTACTCTGCTTTTGCGTAAGTATAACTGCTTTTGCTGATAACGAGGCGCTTAATGCCGTCAACAATTTATCCACTTTTATCTTCGGTCTTATCCGTGCAGTAGGTATTATCATTCTGGGCTGGGGTGTAGTTCAGGTCGGACTTTCATTTCAATCTCACGACCCCTCGCAGAGATCCAACGGCTTTCTTACTCTTGCAGGCGGCTTGGTTATTACCTTTGCGAAGGAGATACTCGATCTAATTGTAGGATAAAAATAAACGGGCAAGCGGTATATAATTATCCACTTGCCCTTCTTGGAGGTGAAATATTGAAAAAATATAGTATAATATACGCCGACCCACCGTGAAGGTATAAGGTGTATTCAGAAAAAGGCTTAGGTCGTTCAGCGGAAAATCATTACCCTACTATGAGCCTTGAAGATATTAAAAATTTGCCTATTAATAATTTAGCAGATAAAAATTGTGCTTTATTTATGTGGACAACAATACCTTTACTTAAAGATAGCTTTTCTGTATTAGATTCTTGGGGGTTTGAATACAAAAGCATTGCGTTTGTTTGGATAAAGTTAAACAAAAAATCTGACACATTATTTTGGGGTATGGGACATTGGACAAGGTCTAATGCTGAATTATGCATTCTGGCGACAAAAGGTCATCCTAAACGCAAATCCGCAAAGGTTCATCAAGTAATTATGTCACATATTCAGCAACACAGTAAAAAACCTGATGAAGCAAGAGAAAGGATAATAGAACTTATAGGTGACTTACCCCGTATTGAATTGTTTGCAAGAGAAAAAAAAGACGGCTGGGATTCTTGGGGTAACGAGATAGAATGCGATATAAATATGGACGAATATATTATATGATATAGGAGGTGGTTTTGTTGTCAGATAACTGGGTAGTGCAAAACCTTGAAAACGCACTTGATACTTGGAACGAAAAGTTATCTGAGATATGGAGTTTGCTTACACAATCTCCGCAAGACTTTAAAGGCGGCACAATTTGGGAAGTAATAGTAGATATTAACGGGGCAGTACAGGCAATCGGTTTAGCATTGCTTGTACTTTTTTTCGTTATAGGTATGGTAAAAACCTGTTCTTCCTTTGTTGATGTCAAGAAGCCTGAACACGCATTAAAACTGTTTATTCGTTTTATCCTTGCAAAAGGCTTGGTAACATACGGAATGGAACTTATGCTTGCTATGTTCAGTATTGCACAAGGTATCATTTCAACAATAATGGATAGTTCAGGCTTATCGTCGAACTCAGATACAACTTTGCCTGATGAAATGATTACTGCCATTGAAAGCTGTGACTTTTTTGAGTCTATACCTTTATGGGCAGTAACATTAATCGGCAGTTTGTTTATCACAGTATTGTCATTTATCTTGATATTAACTGTGTATGGCAGATTTTTCAAAATATATATGTTTACTGCTCTTGCACCTATTCCCTTTTCAACCTTTGCAGGAGAGCCTACACAAAATGTCGGTAGGTCATTTGTTAAATCATACTGCGGAGTGTTGCTTGAAGGTGCAGTAATAATACTTGCCTGTATCATATTTTCACTGTATGCTGCTTCACCGCCGCAGGTCGATACTGACGCATCAGCAGTAACAATGGTTTGGAAATATGTAGGCGAACTTGTATTTAATATGCTTGTTCTTGTAGGAACGGTAAAAATGTCAGACCGCATCATTCACGAAATGATGGGAATGTAAATAAGGAGGAAATATTATGTTAAGCAATAACCCGATAAGAAGCGATGATCCGCAGGCTATCGAAAAACTCACTGCAAAACTTAAATCCTGTCAGGAAATGCAGGAGTATATGAAGGAAGCAAATAAATACTACCGCAGAAACGGTACAATGAAAGGCTTTCCCGACCTTGATGATGAAAAGGCTGAAAAGATTGACGCTAAAATTAAAAACAGCTATTCTTGGGAGCGTCAGCCGTTTCCGCAGTATCACTTGCAGGGGAACAATCAGGAAATTCACAGACTTAAAAAGCGTATCGAAGAACTTACCCGCAACAAAGAGGTCGGCTTTGTCGGCTGGGAATTTGAGGGTGGTACGGCAGAGCCTAATACTGAAATCAATCGCTTGCAGCTATTCTTTGATGAAAAACCGTCAGCCGATCAGAGATCGGAACTGAAACTAAACGGCTTTAAGTGGGCACCGTCAGAACAGGCGTGGCAGAGGCAGCTTAACGAAAACGCTGTTTACGCCGCAAGCCGTATGGTGTTTCTGAAAACCAAAGACGGAAAACTACCGTATCAGATTCAGCCGAAAGCGCCCGCTAAAGACAGTTTGGAAAGGTAGGAACGATATGGATATACAGATCAATAAAGAGTTTCGTGACTACAGCGAAACAATCTATTTCGGGCTGAATATGCGTCAGCTCGTTTTTTCTGCCTGCGCAGTCGGCATAGCCGTCGGCTCATACTTTCTTCTCAAGCCTTATCTGAGTCTGGAAACACTGTCCTGGCTCTGTATTCTGCTTGCCGCACCGTTCGCCGTGCTGGGCTTTGTCAAATACAACGGTATGACGGCGGAAAAGTTCCTATGGGCTTGGATCAAGTCCGAGATATTAACACCGAAACGGCTTGTGTTCAAGGCGGAAGATCAACTGTATAAGCAGAGCAAGGAAATCATTAAGCAAAAGGAAAGAGAGGTATATAAGAATCATGAAAACGCTCAAACTGATGCGTAAGAAAGAAAAGGATAAGTTCGTAGTGCCGAAAGCAGTACAGGATGTCATTCCCATCAAAGCCGTCTTTAAGGACGGCATTTTTGTTGTGGGCAACAATCTGTATTCAAAGACCTTTCGCTTTTCAGATATTAACTACAACATTGCCGGCAACGAGGAAAAGCAGGAACTGATGAAAGGCTATTGGGCAGTTATCAATTCTTTCGGCTCCGGCGTTACCGTTAAACTCACGATCAATAACCACAAGTTTGACAGAGCGGAGTTTGAGAGATCTATCTTGATCCCCTATAAATATGATAAACTCGACAAATTTCGCGCCGAATACAACAAAATGCTGCTCGATAAAGCGGCGCTCTCGAACTGCATTGTGCAGGATAAGTATTTCACCGTCACAGTCAGCAAAAAGAATATTGAGGACGCAAGAGCGTTTTTCAACCGTGTCGGCAATGATCTTTCCGCCCGTCTTTCAAGGATTGAGAGCAAATGCACACCGCTGAACGCTGAGGAAAAGCTCAGGATATTCCATAATTTCTACCGCAGCGGAGACGAGCAGAACTACAATCTTGATTTTGAACTGCTGCAAAAGCAGGGCTGCGATGTTAAGAACTACATCTGCCCCGATTCAATGGACTTTCAGAGCGACTATATGAAGATCAACGACACCTTCTGCCGTGTGATCTTTCTGCGTAATTACGGCACCTTTGTCAGCGATGACACGGTAGCAGAACTCACATCTATAAACAGAAACCTTATGCTTTCCATTGACTTTATCCCGATACCGACAGATGAGGCAACGAAAGAGGTTGATAAAGTGCTGCTCGGTATTCAGACGGATAAGGCAAACTACAACCGAAAACAGGTGCAAAACAACAACTTCGGCGCTACCAACTATGACCTTGAACAAAGGGAGGCAGAAATCCTCGAAGTCAAAAACGATATGCGAAACCGTGACCAAAGGCTTTACGAGACCTTAATCACAATGGTGATCACGGCTGACACCAAGCAGGAACTTGATAATTTGACGGATACGGTTTTCGCCAAAGTCTCGGACGGCAGCACGGCGCAATTCGGCGTTTTGCGCTACCAGCAGCTTGACGGGTTGAATACCGTACTGCCGTTCGGCGTCAGAAAGATAGACTGTTTCCGAACGCTTACCACCGAATCCCTGGCGGCGTTTATGCCGTTCAATTCACAGGAAGTCAGACACGAGGGCGGCACTTACTACGGGCAGAACAGTATCAGCGGGAATATGATATTTGTAAACCGCAATAAGCTGCTCAACGGAAACTGCATTGTGCTTGGCGTATCCGGCGGCGGTAAATCTTTCTTTGTTAAAGAGGATTTTACCGCCGTTTTTCTTTCCGATGACAATGCGGATATTGTTATCATTGACCCGGAGCGTGAGTACAATATGCTTGTAAACGCTTTGGGCGGCGAAGTGATCAACATTTCCGCCAATTCAGAAAACCATATCAACGCTATGGATATGAACAAGGATTACGAAGATGACAAGAATCCGATTGCTACAAAGTCGGAATTCATTATGTCGCTTTGTGAGCAGCTGATCGGCGGCGCAGTCGGCCCAAAGGACAAGTCCATTATTGACCGCTGCTGCCGCAGCGTGTATGCCGAATATATCAAAAGCGGGTACAAGGGAGAACCGCCGACTTTAAAAGATTTCAGAGAAGAACTTTTACAACAGAAAGAGATCGAGGCACAGGAACTTGCGCTTGCCATTGAGCTGTTTACGGATGGTTCTTTAAACACTTTTGCGCAGCCCACCAATGTGGATATTCACAAGCGTCTGATCTGTTATGATATTCTTGACCTCGGCGAACAGCTTTTACCTGTCGGTATGCTTGTTGTTTTGGACAGCATACTGAATCGGATCACGGCGAACCGAGTTAAAGGCAGAACGACATATATCTTTATTGATGAGATCTATTTACTGTTTGCACAGAAATACACGGCGGATTTCCTTTACCGTGTATGGAAACGAGTCAGAAAGTACGGCGCTTTTGCAACGGGTATCACGCAGAATGTGGGCGATATGCTGCAAAGCAATACGGCGAGAACGATGCTTGCAAACTCTGAATTTACCGTTATGCTCAATCAAAACGGCAGTGACCGGCTTGATCTTGCCAAACTGCTGGATATTTCCGACAATCAAACCGAATTTTTTACGAATGTAGACGCAGGTCACGGACTGATCAAGATCGGCGGGCACTTTATCCCGTTTGCAAACGAGTTCCCGAAGAACACGCAGCTTTACAAACTGATGACTACAAAACCAAACGATTTTTAGTTTATAAACTGCTGCTTTTCGTATGCTTCTGTTATTTTTTCTTTGAAATTATCAAGCTTTTCAGTTGGTGTTTCACCAAAGCCATCATAGTATGCGGGTCCGTTAGAATCTGCAACCAGGCCAGGTTCTCCTATATCTTTATAGATTTCCGAAAGCGAAGTGTCATTGTCTATAGCTTCTAACTCCATTTCTCTCATTGATACTGTTGTAGAATAAGTCAAATTAGAATTACAATCAACATAATAATTGGGGGTACAATGATATAATTCATTATGTTCCTCGCCTACAACATCCGAGTAATTTATGTTGACAAAATATTCTATTGAAACTTGAGTTACAATAAATTCGGAAGAAATGCTATCAGTATCAAGCTTGAATATTTCGGTAAAATCATTTATATATTTCTCACAAATGTCTGTAAAGTCAACATTACAAATTAATCCTTTTTTTGTGTTATATTCGCTAACGCTGTAATCAGCATATTTTATTGGCAAATAAATTGTTTTTGCCGTTTTAATATTATCTGTTAGTGGAATATCATTCGTACAGACCTCAAGATATGGAAGCACATCAACATCTATGTTTCCCGCAGGTTCACCTTCATTTGTGATTTCTAATCCTATGATTTTGTTTTTATCATCGTTGTAAAATATCTCTATATTAATTATAGGTTGTGAATTTATAGTTTCTAAATGAAATTGTTCACATGAAATGTATAATGAAACGATTGAGATTATTACTCCCGCAATAGCAATTATTAAAGATACAGTAGTTCTATTAGCTTATTTTGATTCTTTTAAAGTTTTCTCTTCTGTATCATTTTCATTATCAGATACTGTTTTTGTATTCTCTTTTTCAACTTTAAATTTATCTTTCGTAAGATAACCTCCTCATTTTTAATATAACATCACACAATTAAATAAATTTAAAAGGAGTTAATATGAAAAAAATAATATGTATGATTCTGCTATTGGCGCTGTCTGTTGTTTTTGCAGTCAGCGCCTATTTGTATATATCCGAGTATTTGCAGGATAAAGAGCAGTTAGACGAACTCAAAAGCATTGCGCAGATCGTTGAAGATAGCAAACAAAATGCAGATAACAAGTATGCTGAACTCTATGCGCAAAACAGCGACTTTATAGGATGGCTCAGAATTGACGGCACAGGTATTGATTATCCTGTTATGCAGTCAAAAGACGATCCGGATTTCTACCTTAAACACAATTTCAGCAAAGAATATTCCCGTTTCGGTATTCCGTATATGCAGGAAAACTGCGGCTTGCCGTCAGACAATATCATTATTTACGGTCACAACATCAAAAGCAAATCTATGTTCAACGAGCTTACCGAGTACAAGGACAAGGATTTCTATACCGCTCACAAGTACATCACCTTTGACACGCTTGATGAGCATAGAACTTATGAAGTCATCGCAGCATTTAAGACCGTTGCTTATTCGGACAGCGGTTTTCAATACTATGCCTTTGTAAATACAAATACCGAGGAGAAATTTAATGCCTATGTTGAAAAATGCAAGGCACTGTCCTTTTACGACACAGGTGTTACTGCCGAATACGGTGATAAGCTGCTCACGCTTTCCACCTGCGAATATTCACAGAAAAACGGCAGACTTGCAGTCGTTGCCAAGTTGATCGAGGTGAGATAATGGCAGACATTAAGATCAAAGAGACCGCTAAAACGGTCATAAAGACTGCCGATAATCTCGGTATCGTTACCGAAAAGATAAAAGACGCCGGAATCAAAACCAAGGAAAACATAAACAAGGCGGAGGAAAACAGATCGGATTCACCCATGCAGTACGCTACGGACAAGGTACAGGAAAAGACAAAATCCGCAGCGGAGACCGCAGTTTATGAATTCAGCAAGCAAGGTAAGAACAGCGTAGTCAAAACAAAAGACAATATCAAAACCGCTAAACTGACTCTTGAAGAAGTACGGGAACGCCGAGCATCAAAGCAAAAGAGAAAAGAGCCTCAGCGCAATACTTCTGTTCATACCGAAAACACCGTCAAAACAAATGACAATTTGCAGAAAAGCCGTTCAAAAAGCAATGCACCCAAAAAGGCAAACAACGCCATCAAAACAGGAAACCCACAATCTGTAAAAGCAACCGAAAGGACGGCGAAAACAACCGCTAGGGCAGGGCAAAAAGCGGCGCAAGTGAAAAGCATATCTGCCACTAAGAATGCTGAACGGACACGAAAGGCTGCACAGCACATCAAAGCGTCTGCGCAAAAAGCAGGAAAAGCGGCTAAAGCCTTTGCAAAGGCTTTAGCTAAAGTAGTCAAGGGAACGATAGCAGCCGCCAAAAGTTTGGTGTCGGCTATTATTGCGGGCGGTTGGATCGCTGTCCTCGTTATCATACTGCTTTGCTTTGTCGGTGCCGTTTCAGGTTCCTTTTACGGCATATTCTTCTCTACCGAAACATCGGATACGGGTATGAATATTACAAGCGTTATACAGGAAATCAACGCCGAATATGACAGCAGAATAAACGAATTAAAATCTGCCGATACCTATGATAGCGTTGAGATCAACGGCAGCAAAGCAAATTGGAAAGATGTTCTCTCAGTTTATTCCGTTAAGGTATCAACTGATCCGAACAATCCGCAGGAAACTGCTACGATGGATGAAAACAAGAAAGCCATACTCACAGGCATCTTTTGGGATATGAACAGTATCAGCTCCAGCGTGGAAGCAAGAACAGAAACGCAGGAGGTTACCACAACCGATGAAACTGGAGAAGAAGTTACCACAAAGCAAGAGGTTTCCCTAAAAGTCCTAACAATCACGATCACCGATAAAACAGCCGAGGATATGGCAACCGCATATGCCTTTGATGATATGCAGAGACAATACCTTACTGAGCTGATGAGCGACAGTAACGATAAGTTATGGGCGTCCATTATCTACAATGTCGGCAGCAACACAAGCGGAATTGACATCGGTTCTCTGAATTTTGAAAATGAGACGGCAAACGATACGCAAAAGAAGATCGTTGCGGTAGCCACAAATTCCGAATATTACGGTATCTCTGCAAGCTCCGGTTACTGCCAAGCGTGGGTAGCTGATGTGTACCAGGCTGTCACAGGCTCAAGGGGACACGCTCATTGTGCTTTGTGCGCTGCGGAGCAATGGTCGGTTTCAAGTGACTGGAGCCAACTCCCTATAGGCGCTACAGTATATGGATATGCCAGCAATCCTTACGGTCATGTTGGTATCTATATCGGCAATGGGCAGGTTGCGCATAACCTTTCCGGCGAGATTGTTATCCAATCTCTTGACAGCTGGGTATCTCAATTTAAAGGTTTTGTCTGGGGTTGGGAGAATAGAAAAATTGCATATTGATAACGACAATAATAGAAGGAATATTCTAATCAATAACTATTTTAAAAGCAGAAACATTTAATTCTTCATATTCTTTTTTGATAAACGGCATATGAAATTCTTGTAAAGTAATTACTTTTGTTATTCCAATATGATATGATGGAGCTCCAAAGTAGCTCAATAATTTACTAATACGCTCATCCGTATTAGGACGTTTATTTGTTCTTAATAGTATATAAGCTCCTTTGTCTTTCTTTTTCCAGTATTCTTCAGTCTTATATAAATCATCAATATTATCATAATCTGCGTGTCGTTTTAATTGTTCCATAGGAGAAGGATTTTTGTTTTTTTCTTTAGGGAAGGTTTTGTTTAAAAAATCTTCCCAGCATAATATGTAACTATAATAATCGAGTTTATCATGATCAAGATGCTGTGAAAAAGCAAGTGAAATATATGATGGAGGATTATTAGGATTAATATAAAAATAGCTTTCCAATTTTTCTTCAATAAAATAATTATATTTTATTATGTTGAAATTATTTCTTTCTTTGTTTTCAAATTTCTTTAAATATGAAAATGCGTTAAACATCGCTATATCCAAAAAAATATCAACAGCTGCAACAATTTCACTGTTTTCATCTGCTAAAATTTCGGCTTGCCCATTCCCGTTCATGTTGCCTAACTGAATTATTCTCTGCGGTGATAATTGTTTCATTAAAATAATATGTGATTCTTTTCCACTGACAAATTTGGGCTCAGACTGATAATCGTAATCATCTGGTTTAATTACAATTCTTAATTTGTCGGTTTCTCCGGAATTTTCAACCCGCCTAACATTTATATATGGTAAATTATATTGTGTTAACAAATTAATTTCTTGTATAGCTTTCCAAAGTTTTTCATTGATTTTAGATACGAATTGATTTTTTTCAACATCATTCATATCGTCAATTTCCATAAGAATATATCTCTCTATTGTATTATGTGTAAAATTTCTCATGTACGCTGGTCTAATAATATTCCTGAATTTTTTTGACATTTTTATCTCCTCTAATCGTAAATATTTTCTAAAGCACACCCGTTATATGAAAAATCTATTTTTTTAATTTCACATATGTCTCGGCAAAAATATTTAATTATTTTTTCATCAGTTGGTTTAATTTGTTCTCCGATTATGACTCCTACTAGTGAATCACTTATTTGCTTTATAACAAGATTTTCATCGCCATATGCAAGAATTCGAAATTCATTTTCATTAAGCCAATCGTCTAATTTAAAAAAATAATTATAATTCGTATACTCTTTATTTTTTTTCAAAAAATCAGCAAAATAAAATGATTTATTTATTTCACTATTATTATTTATTAAAAATTGCAATGAATCTTCATAATTAAAATTAAAGGGAGTATATTGAGAAACATATTTTATATCTCCTTCACTTATAAGATTTCCACCTAACTGCTTATGTGTGGCACTTAACAATACAGACTTATTAAAAACAAAACATACTCCATCATTATTATGTGCATATTGAGCCCACATTCTAGGCAGAGCAAATCCTCTTCCAGAATAATCAGTTAATACTGTGATTTGATCTTTTGCAACTTTTTCTACGATTGTGTCTTTTGTAAAGCATATTAATTGAATAAAATTCTTATTAATTTTGTTTATTTCATCAAAAATTCTTTTAACAGTTCCGTTCGATGATATGTTTTTTTTACTCATTTTAGGCTTTGCTTCTAAGGTATCATTCATTGAAGTGATTTTGGAAAGTCTCAAAGAGTCACTATCAAGAATTAATACTGCTTTGTCTATTGATGTAAAATGGTAAAGGTATTCATCAGGATGAAAATCTGGTTGATAAAGAGTAAACCAAGCTTTATGATCAAATTTTATAATTATTATCTCCTTTCAATTAATAAATTTATTATATAGGGTTAATGTACTTATAGATCCTATACAATTGAGGCTAATAATACAAGAAATACAGAATGAAGATGAGACCATTACACCTTAAATAATAAATATCGACAAATTTCGCAATTACGGGTAATTGAAGCAGGAGCTAATGAAGGCTGTTGGTATATTGAAATCAAATTGCTTTTTTCGTACTAATTACAATAAAAATATTTGAAATCTCTATATGTTTTTAATTCATAATTATCTTTCTACAACTATAGAATCTTTTTTTAATAAAGTCTTCATCAGCATAACTGTCATAGATTTAGTTTACGCTATTTCAAAAATCTGTGTATTTGTAATTTGTTTCAATGTACATTGTAAAATTAGCTCTGTCCATTTTAATTTTACTATTTTGTACCTGAATGCAAGTTCTGTTCCATAATGCAAGAACAGAAAATTAACTATTAAATCCAACTAATACCACTTATTTATCCACCCGTCAGCATCAGTAGCGGACTGCGTCGTAGTATCACTTGGGTGATTCGTTGTAGGTTCAGTAGTGGTAGTGTTATTTTGTGTCGTATTTTCTGAAGTTGTACTTTCCTCTAAATCGGGGTCAAATACAACCTCATTATCATCTGAGGAACCACCACTGCTTGAATGACCATTTGCATTGCTGGATGTGTTTTGATTTGAAAACACCGTGGTTTCATTTATCGTAACAAATGTACCATTGCTTTTTGTTACAGCAGTTCCGTCAGCATTAGTCTCGATTTCGGCAAATACCTTTTCTCCGTTCTGTGCCGTAACAGTTTCTCCGTTTTCATCCGTTACAGTTTCATAGAAGTGAGTTACGCCTTCATTATCCGTAACAGCAGTAGTTGAAACATCTTCGCTACTGCTGTTTACGGAACAAGAAACGAAGAAACAACATAATATCACAAAGAAAAGTATAGTAATTCGTTTCTTTTTCATTTTGTGCCTCTTATCCAAACGGAAATGGAGTATCATTATCGTCTGTCGGTCCGCTTGTTGTTATAACATCAACTGTTTTGAATGCATTGATCTCCGCAAGCGGCTTTTCATAAAATTCTTTTTTCATCCTTTTCACCCCCTTGAATTAATATAACGCTTTTAAAGCATTCTTTGTGTTTTGGTCTATTTCATCGTCCGCAAGAACGGCGTTCGCAACCTGGTTGAAGTTGCGGGTCGTAACATCAGAGTAGAAATATTTGCCGTCTATCTTAACATACGCTCTCGCAGTTACTTCCATATCATAGGACACCTGCGGAATATCCGTAAACACAAGATTAAATGTTGTTGTTTCGTCCTCATGCGTTAAGCGGTTGTATGCTGTAAGTTGCAATACGCTTTCATTGTCTATCTGCTCTACGGTCAGATCATTTCTGTCCTGCTCACCGGCGGCATAGACGAAGCCATATTCCTCAACATCTTTTTTCTGTGTATCGTAAAATGAATAGCCAAATCGAAGCCCGGCATCTGTAACTCTTATCGAGCCGCCCATATCATTCATATCGATAAACTCAAGGTTGTTGGCATCTGCGTATTCCTCGCCGTATGAGCCTTTATCGCCCTGAATTGTCAATGTTGTATTTTGGGGCACATAAGTGCAGTTCGTTAATTTATCCGATACCACAACAACAGCATCTTCAGCAACAGGTAGGCTTTCAGCCGCTTCAAGTTCTGGAGCGTATAAATAATTTACACCACTCTCATAAAATGCGTCTTCGCCGATAGCTTTAAGGCTTGGAAGATCAAGTTCAGTAAGTCCGCCTGTATAAGCCAAAGACTCATCGGACAATGTCGTGAGTTTTGGTGCATATAAGTGCTTAAAAGTTTTATTTTGTATATGTGTTTCCATTCTAAGGTATGAAAATGCGTTGCTTTCTATGATTTCAAGATTGGGCGCATATAATGAACTGATAGTCGAATTGCAAAAAGCTTCTTTACCTATGGTTACTAATGAAGGAAGATTAATATCAGAAAGAGCTGTGTCCAAAAAGCCTCTGGAATCTATTTCTTTCAATTTTGGGAAGTTTATTTCATTTAATTCGTAACAATAACCAAACGCCCTGTAGCCAATGGAAACGGCACTTTCAAAATCTGCTTTAACAAGTTTTTCACAATCATTAAAACAAAGATCGGGAATCTCTTGAACAAGAGGGAAGTTTACTTCCGTCAGATTAAAACATCTGTAAAATGTTCCTTCATCCTGGTCATTTACATTGATTAAATGTTTTAACTCTGGCATATAAATATTTTTTAGCAGATAACAGTTTGCAAAGGCGTCCGCATCAACGGATTCAACGCTATCCAATTTTACAGTTCTTAAAATATAACAATCCGAAAACATTTTGTAGCTTACTGCTTTTAGTTTAGGAAAGTTAACTTCCTTTAGATTTTGCGCGCAGTAAAAGAGACAATTTCCGGCTTCCTGCAGTTCGGGAAAATCTAATTCCCGACCGACATATTGAAATGCAAGTTCTCCTATAGTTTCGACCGCAGGTGTATCAAGAACCAATATTTCACTCCAAGTCATTTCAGTACCTATTCTTTTTATGCCGTGACCTATTATAAAATCAATATAATAACAATTGCATAACGCATAATCTTCCAAATCTTCTACAGAGTCAGGGAATACAATGGTTCTTAAAGATTGTCCGCTAATACCATATTCAGCAACACCTTTAACAGTTATTCCGTCTATGGTTTCCGGCACTACCATTTCACGCAAATTACCTGTGTATTTTGTAATGTACCCTCTGTCATCAATTTCAAAATCATCTTCGTCAGCATAGTAAGACATAAAATATTTACACGCAACGGGCGCACTTTTCGATTTATCTTCCGATACCGCTATTGCTCTTACTGACATGGTTCCCGATACTTCAATAGGGCCGGTATATAAAGTAGAATTTTCAGGAGAAGGATAAACTTCTTCAGTTGTGTAATAAATATCTGAACCTTCATCAGCGGTTAGGGTAAGTTCAAACGATTCGTGATATGAACCTGACTGAACAGAAAACTCAACAGAATTGTTGTTTTCTGTTATTTGCATTGCTTTGAGTATCTGCGGCATACCATATCCGTAGCACTCCTCTTCAGTTAAAGGATCGCTATCTGCTATATACCAAGCAGTAACAGGATCATAATCTTCAATCGGATGAAATCCGTCTCTAAATGACAGAGAGTCCATAGGTATGCAGGAATCAATAAGTCTTTGCTTTACCTCTTCAATTCCAAGATTAGGATCAACGCTTAATACCATAGCGGCTGCCGCAGTAACATAAGGCACTGAAAAAGATGTTCCGCTATCTGTTGGATTTTTCGTATCTATGATTTCATGGAAACCGGTCATCTCAATTTTATGTCCAGGTGCAACAAAGTCCATCTCTTCACCGAAATTTGAAAAGAATGCGCGACGACCAAATTCATCTATTGCACCAACTGTAAACACTTCGTCCATATTTGCAGGATAATAATTGGCAACATCGTCCGAATTATTGCCGGCGCTGTTTACAATGATTACTCCATTTGCATAAGCATTCTTTACCGCATCAATAATGAGTTCGGATCTGTCTTTTGATGTTATACTAAGGCTGATTATATCTGCGCCATCCTCTACCGCCATATTTATCCCTGTTGCAACAGCAAGGTGTGTTCCGACTTTATATTGATTCAGCACTTTATATGCCGTTATATGAACATTATCCGTTGTATTATCTACGATTATGCTTGCAATATGCGAACCGTGTCCATTGCCGTCTAAAGCCGTATCTGTTTCACCTGTATCGGACAAATTCACACCCGAATCCGTAACTCTGCCATCAAACATTTCGTTTGAGAAAAGAACACCCGAATCAACAAGTGCTACATTAACATCGTTCAACTCAACATTGTGGTTAGAAACATATGTCTTTGCCTCGTCTCCGCCAACCATCGGGTTTCCGTAGGAGAGGGATTGACCTTCCATAATACCGTCTGTTTCTGCCCATTCAACATAATTTAAGGAGTCATAATATTCGAGGGCGTTAGATGCTTCTTCTGCCGTTTTGTACTGATAAATATATATATCATCGGTACCGCTTATAATTTCGGCATTACCGTAAGTATCGGGCTTCATATTAGCCTTTACAATGATACGGCTCTCTGCCGAGGTTTCAGTATCCTTGCCTTGGGCAGTTTCTTCCCTGTACAATTCTGAAAGCTCATCAACAACTGTATCAACCTGAGCGCCCGTATCTGCAAACACAGGAAAAGCGATGCTCAGTGATGTTATGATCATTGTTAACGCTAATAATAAACTTATGGACTTTTTCATATCCAACACCCCCGAATATTAGTTTAAAATTATAATAGTCAACTTATTGCATTTTTAATATTATTCTGTTGTGCGCTGAGATAAGATTTGATTGCTGATGAATCGAACTCAATCTTTTGATACATAACAGAAGTTTTTGAAAATGCAGAGCCTGAATTTCCCACAGGGGAATAATAAATTCCGTATGTTTTACAACCTGGTGAAGTTGATTGGTATCCGTTCCATTTACCGATCATAACCGGATTGCTGCTAGCCATCCCTGTATACGAGTAAGGCCATGAGAATGATTTGTTTGTATATGTGCCAAAAGCTCCTAAAGATATAGAATAATTCAACTTTAAGAGATTTGCCAAATTCTTTAAGGATATATTGGAATTTATCGATATATTATTTAACGCATTATTTAGATAATTTATCGCTTTATTCATATATCCCGTTCCTGCACCACTACTGTAGTAATAATAGGTATAAAGTTCATCTTTTGTTGGAACATACACCATTTCTATACCAACATCTCCGCCAAACGAAAGCAAATTTTGTGACATTTCTGCCTGCAGACCAACGCCTGTAAGTGAATAAGTGCTCAATCCATTTGGATCAATGTTGTTTACAGGATCGTTGTAGCAATAAGTATAGAGATTGGCGTTCAGAGGTTCTTCCATATTTTGAGTCAGCTGAGCCGGATCATCCATGCTGATAAATCTGCCCCAGGATGGTGAGTAATATCTG
>OIXS01000253.1_pt1 | contig 36608 bp, 37 predicted proteins | sample 1587841 | NCBI WGS metagenome assembly OIXS01 (sample SAMN03283254) | human gut metagenome | biome: human-associated habitat; material: feces | host: Homo sapiens | place: USA | collected 2013
CTGAAATCGAACGTCGTGCAAACGACTCAAATCAATAATCAATCATATGTGAATTGTCAAGGTACTCCGGCCGCAAAAATGCAGCCGGGTATTTTTATATCCATGTCTAAAATTTAAGTGCTTACAATATTTACGATACAGGGCAGCTTTTTTTTCATATTTTTCGGGATATTTTTTATCTATATGCGTCTAATCTATGTAAGAAAAATAAATCGGCCGATATAAAGGTGGTGTTAAAGTGACAAAAGAGCAATTGGGAGTACTGATTCTCGACTGCGAGAGGCAGTTATATTCTACAGCCAAGACAATCTTATACAGTGATCAGGACTGTGCTGATGCCATTCAAGATACGATTGTAAAGGCATTTTCCAAGATTCAAACATTGAAAAATGATAAATATGCCAGAACATGGCTGATTCGGATCCTGATCAATGAATGTTATACCATTTTGCGAAAATCCAGTAAACTGACTTCGTTGGATATGATGGATGAGCAGACGAAGGCAGAAAAAATAATGACGACAAAGGAAAAGGCTGATTACAGTGAATTGTACCAGGCAATCAATGCATTAAAAGAAGAATTGCGACTTCCGGTAATTTTGTATTATATTGAGGATTTTAATATCCGGGAAATCGCACAGATTCTGGATATTACAGAAGGTGCAGTACAGAAACGACTTGCCAGGGCAAGAGGAAAACTTAGATGCAATCTGCGAGAAAGTGAGGCGGCGATATGAGGTTTGAGGATATGAAAAACAATATTCCGGAGACTCCGGAGTTTATCCATGTAATGATACAAAATGAAGTAGACAGACAGCTTCAGGGAACCACAATTATACAGATTCCGAAGAAAAGGAAGAAATGGAACGGTGCAAGAGTGGCAGCGGCAGCAATGGTCTGCGTGCTGGCAACTTCCACAGCAGCTTATGCGGGTGTGAAAATGTACCGCATGTATGTGGAAAAACAGGGCGATTACAGTGTGAAGACGGGGATAACATCAGAAAATAAATTAGAAGATCTTCCGGCGCAGATTCACGATATTGATTTCAAGACCGGATATATTCCGGATGGCATGAAATGGGTAGACGAGTCACATCTGGAATATCCGCAAAGCAAACGTATGGGTGGATTTAGTTTTGCGTCCGTACTTTTGGACAATGATGATCTGAATCAGGCACTGGAAAATAAAAATGTTGTCGAGTCCGAGGAGAGAACATTTGGCAAATACGAAGGTGTATATCTGAAATATAACAATTTAAAGACTGAAAAAGGTGCATTTGACCAAAGAATCTATCTCTTATGCCCGGATAAATACCGTGTGATCACAATCTATATCGGAGATGATGTATCGAAAGATGATGCTGTGAAAGTAGCAGAAAATCTTGAGATTACAGAAAATGACAAGATGATGGAAACAGCGAAGATGTATACCTGGAGCGATGAGGTCAACCCGAACGTTGAGACCGGCGATGAAATGGTAACGTCTGTATCTGAGGATAAATTAAAGGTGTACAAGATTGGCGAAGATTTTACATTATCTGCATCAGGAGAAGATAAAGACGGAAACAATATCGTAAATGATAAAATTTCTGCCCACGTAGATTCGGTTCAGACAGCGGATAATCTGAAGTTACTTAACGGTGCAGACTTACCGGAAGAATGGGAAAATGTGATCGATTCCAACGGAAAACTTGTAAAGAATAAAGTTTCTTGTATCAAATCCGGCGATGGAGTCAATACAGTAGATCAGGTCGTAAAGACAGAAAATGTAAATCAGAAACTTGTTTATGCAACAGTCACGTATACAAATAATTCAGATCAGGAAATCAAGCACATGTTGTATATCGGAAATCTGGCATTGATTTATCATGAAAACGGGGAATACCATATTTATAATGCAATGGAACAGTCCGGTAACGGATATGACCGTGTGAGTTGGGACGGCGTGGCGCATACTGCAGAAATGACCTACAGTAGTGTGCAAGAAGATTATGGGAATGGTGGTAATTATATTTCGTCTCTGAAACCGGGCGAGAGCATTCAAGTCAACATGGCATGGATCGTCAATGAAGATAATCTGGCGGATATGTACCTGAATCTGGACGGCGAAGGCGGTGCCTATGATTTTAACGAAGGTATGCTGGAAGCAGGAGTTGTGGATATCAGAAAGTAGAAAAAAGCCGACACTTTGCGAAGAATGCAAAGTGTCGGCTTTTTTCTACTTTCTGAAGATTCATAACTTATATAAGTCGGTATGCAAGACTGAAAGGGTCAGCCCCTATTAAGAGAGATGATTGAAAGCACGAAAAATATAGTTGTATGATCCAGGTTGTAGAAAATATAAATTATAGCTATAATATGAGTAAGAAAATTTGTGAGTAAAGATAAGAAGAACGGTTGTAGGTCTATGCTAACAATGGAATCTGTAACCATAAAAGTTCCAGTAGGAATGTCGAAATATTTACTGACAATGAATCCGGAAATGGAACTTACGAGAAATATAAATTCAAGGATGGAACGATACGATGTTAAATATTTTTTTAGGAGAGATGAAGGATGCAATTTATCATCCGCCGACATACTTTGATAATGTGTATGAAGACGAATGGATTACAGATCCATTGTCGATAGAAATGATTCGTGATATAGATAAGTCAGATGTGCTGGGGGTACATTTGATAGAAAGTCCTGTTCTGGGTCCGATATCGCCGAAAGACTTGTCTGGGGGAGTTAAGACATTGATGTTAATGGCTTTTGCAGATCAAGACAAAGTATTTAATGCATCTGCATGTGGGGATAATTGTGCAAAGTGGATTTTGAAAATTGGACAAGGAAAAGACCTGACGATTAATTTAAATCATATCATGAATTTTGGAGAGGATTCATTTGAGGCAAAAATATTAAATACAGGGGAAGTAGTTCATGATATGCTGGATTTTATAAAAATTGCCGGACAATATGTATAGGGGATAGGCATGAAGGGAAAACATAAAGTTGTTATAAAAAATAACAGATTGCATTATGAATTTGAAATAAAAAGGAATATTACAATTATAAAAGGTGACAGTGCAACGGGAAAAACAACGTTGATTAATATGATCCGTCAGTTTACCAACCTTGGGAATTCCAGTGGGATAGAGTTAGTGTGTGATGTGCCATGCAGAGTATTGGAAGGAATTGACTGGCAGATCATTTTACACAATATTTCAGGAAATATTATATTTATAGATGAAGAAAATGCATTCATAAAAACAGAGCAATTTGCCAAGGCTGTTCGAGAATCAGATAATTATTTTGTTTTGATTACGAGAGAAAATTTGTATAATCTGCCATATAGCGTAGAAGAAATCTACGGACTGCATTCATCTGGAAAATATCAGAATACAAAAAGAATATAAAAATGTATTTACCGGAATCATTTGAATGGATGATATTGAATGCAGGTGTGGTTCAAGAAAAAGAAATTATGGAGATTCTAAAAGAACCAGAAAAATATATAGAAAGTCAAAAATATTTTAGCTGGGAAAGATTTTTCACCAATCTATTGATAGAGAAGACTGATGGAACATATATGAAGTACCAGAAAAGTAAGCTAAATCCAGTTTATCTGCATGAAAAGAATAAAAGAATGATTCTAAGCAGTGTCAGAGAAATCCTATGAAAAAATTGTACAAATGAAGCAGATATGGCGCAAACCTCCTTTCTATGGGCGTTTGCGCAGTGTCGAAAAGGTTCGATTCCGGGACGTATGAGCTGTCTGAAACCGAAAGAAACAAGCTGGAGACAGCAATGTTTCCAACAGAATAACTGAATATCGAAGAAGTAGACTGCCGGGGAATTTAGCTCTGTTTTATGAGGAAAATATTTAAAGAAAAGCCCATAAAATCAATGATTTAGGGCTTGACATTATAGGAAGGAATGGTTATGAGTTATAAGCAATTAATGAAAAAATATATATGGCTATTATTTTGTAGTATTATAACGATGCTGGTATCTGGATATGTGTATATAAATCATTATTTTAGTTTTATTATGCTCATTGGTGTTACCTGTAGTATTGGTTCAACTATTGAATTAATATCATTAATCATTACAACACATAAAGGTAATAAGGAAGAGTAGCAAAAAAGATCAGTTATGACATGTGTTACATTAGAGTTGAAATCACAGGAGAAAAAGGAAATCGAATATGAACAGCAGAAAAAAAGTCTTATGGAAGATATTCATTTCAACATTATATTTAAGCGCATTTACATTCGGCGGTGGCTACGTGATCGTGAGTTTGATGAAGAAGAAATTCGTAGATGAGCTTCACTGGATCGAAGAGAAAGAAATGCTGGATCTGGTTGCGATCGCACAGTCTTCACCCGGGGCGATTGCGATAAACGGATCGATTGTCGTAGGATATAAGCTTGCGGGAATTACCGGTGTACTGGTATCGATCATTGGAACAATTATTCCGCCATTTGTTATTATATCGTTACTTTCGGTTTGTTATAATACATTTCGTAGTAATGAACTGGTAAGTCAGATGCTGGAAGGCATGCAGGCGGGAGTCGGAGCGGTGATTGCATCGGTGACGTATGAGATGGGAGCAGGCATAGTGAAGGAAAAGGACGGAATCTCACTGCTGATCATGGCAGGGGCATTTGTAGCATCCTGTGTATTTGAGGTAAATGTTGTGTATATTGTGATCATATGTGGATTGCTGGGGGTTTTACGCACATGTATGAACAGGAAAGGGGCAGGCAAATGATATATCTGCAGCTTTTTTTTAGTTTTTTACAGGTTGGGATGTTCAGCTTTGGCGGCGGTTATGCGGCGATGCCTTTGATACAGGGACAGGTTGTGACGGGACATCATTGGCTTAGTATGTCGGAATTTACGGATCTTATTACAATCTCCCAGATGACACCGGGACCGATCGCGGTAAATTCGGCAACCTTTGTCGGAATCAAGATTGCGGGAATACCGGGTGCGCTGGCGGCAACATTTGGATGCATTCTGCCCTCATGTATTATCGTAACTGTCATTGCAAAACTCTATTTAAAATATCGCAGTATGGAGGTACTGCAAGGCGTGCTGGGGTCTTTAAGACCTGCCGTTGTGGCGATGATCGCATCAGCAGGGATCGCAATCATGATCACGGCATTCTGGGGAAGCAGGGATCAGATCGCACTTGCGGGGACGAAGTGGAGTCTGGTAGTGATTTTTGCAGTCTGCATGATATTACTTCGGAAAGTGAAAATGAATCCAATATGGGTGATGGTTATGGCCGGAGTGATGAAAGTGGGAATGTCACTCATTTGAAATCGGGCTACCGCAATCCCACTGGCTTTAGACGGTGGGGTAAGGTAGCCGGAAGCGGAGGTTTGTGCTACACTTGCGTTATGGGAACGTGGAAATCAAAAAACAGACACAAATATTTGTTACAGTATCATATTATTTCCGTATGCAAGAGTATAGAAAGAAATTGCTGATGTCAAAACAAATATCAGATGATATAAAGCAGTTTTCTTATGAGATATGTCAAAAGCATAAAGTCATTATCAGATATATGGAGACAGATAAAGATCATATTCATTACATGATAGAAACAGAACCAACAATGTCTATCAGTAAAATAGTAAATCTGATGAAGAATTATACAACATATCATATTTGGAAAAGATATCCGGATTATCTACGAAAACATTTCTGGAAAGAACATACTTTTTGGACGGACGGATATTTTGTCTGCAGTGTAGGAAATGTTTCAGAAGAGATGTTGAGAAAATATATAGAAAATCAAGGGTAGGAAGGTGGCGACAGTGGGTGTTAAAAGCATATAAATACAGGATATATCCTAATAGCGAACAAAGAATTCAGATTGCAAAAACATTTGGCTGTTGCCGTTTTGTTTACAATCAGACATTGGCATATCGGAAAGAAATATACGAGAAAGAGAAAAAGTCAGTTAGTAAAACGGATTGTAATAATTATTGTAACAGAGAATTAAAGAAAGACTATGAATGGTTAAAAGAAATAGATAAATTTGCTCTGACCAACGCAATCTATAACATGGACGCTTCATATCAAAAATTCTTTAAGGAGCATGCAGGATATCCGAAATTCAAGAGCAAACACGATAACCATAAATCATACACAACAAACTTCACAAATGGAAATATTGCGGTAGATTTTGAGACAGGGAAGATAAAATTGCCAAAATTAAAAACGGTAAAAGCAAGGTTACACAGGGAATATAGTGGGCAGATTAAGTCAGCGACCATTTCGCAGGTTTCCAGTGGAAAATACTATGTGTCCATACTTGTAAAAACGGAGCATAAGGAACTGGCACATACAAATCATAACATAGGAATCGATTTAGGAATTAAAGATTTATGTATTACTTCCGATGGGAAGGTATATGAGAGTCTAAAAATCATAAAAAAATACGAGAAACAGCTTGTAAAGCTGCAAAGGCAACTGTCACATAAAGGAAAGAGAAGTAAGAACTATTATAAAACAAAGAAAAAGATAGCATTATGCCATGAGAAAATAAGGAATATAAGAAAAGATTATCTACATAAAGTTTCACATGAGATTATCAGCGAAAACCAAGTGATAGTTTCAGAAAATTTACAGATAAAAAACATGGTAAAAAATCATCATCTGGCAAAAGCCATAAGTGATGTATCATGGTATGAGCTGACAAGACAGTTAGAGTATAAGGCAAAATGGAATGGCAGGAAATACATCAAAATAGATACATTTTATGCTAGTAGTCAATTATGTTCTGTTTGTGGGTATCAGAATCCAGATACAAAAGATTTGTCAGTGAGGACATGGATATGTCCGAAATGCGGAGCAGAACATGACAGGGATATCAATGCTGCGAAAAATATACTGACAGAAGGATTAAGACAAATAGCATAAAGAAATATATAGGGCAGGGACTGCCCAAATTAACGCCTGTGGAGATAGTAGGTTACGAGGTCGATGAAGCAGGAAGCCCATTGGCTTAAGACAATGGGTAGTTCACTAAAGGGGAAATTACATAGGGAAAAAACAAAAAATGTGGAAAAAGCAGGAGAGGGACAAAAAAATGGGGAAAAAAACAATTGAGAAAAATGCGATCACGGAAGGCGTTATCTGGAAACAACTGTTGATCTTCTTTTTCCCAATCATGCTTGGAACGTTGATCCAGCAGTTATATACAACGGTGGATACGATCATTGTAGGCCGCTTCGTGGGAAAAGCGGCACTTGCAAGTGTCGGAGGACCGGCAGCCGTATTATCGACGATCGTTGTTACCTTCTTCAATGGTCTGGCGAATGGGGCGGCAGTTATTATCGCACAATATTATGGTGCAAAGGACAGGAAGAGCCTGCATGTGGGGGTACATACGGCATATCTGTTCTCTGTCGTGATCAGTCTGATCGTATCACTGACCGGTACAGTATTGACACCATGGCTGCTTAAAATCATGAATACACCACAGGATATGATGGCAGATTCTATAACTTATCTCAGAATTTACTTTATGGGAATTCTGTTTACGCTGGTCTACAATATGGGATCGGCAATCATGAGGGCGGTCGGAGATTCCAGAAGACCACTTCTCTATCTGTTGATCTGCTGTGTGATGAATATCATACTGGACATTGTCATGGTGGTAGGAATGAAGATGGGAATTGCGGGGGCAGCACTCGCAACGGTTATTTCACAATGTGTCAGTGCAGTTCTGGTTACCTGGTCGTTGACCAGGGCATATGATGCTATGAAATTAAAGTTCCGGGAACTCCGGATGGATACCAGAGTGTTGAGAAAAGAATTGAAAATCGGTGTTCCTGGGGCACTTCAGGCATGTGCCTACGGTGTGACGAATGTAGTGATCCAGGCATCCGTCAACAGTTTTGGTACAGATACCGCTGCAGGATGGGCAGCTTACGGAAAGCTTGATATGATCTTCTGGACAGTATCGAGCGCGCTTGGTGCGGCCGTGACCACATTCGCCGGACAGAACTACGGGGCGGGAAAGATGGACAGGGTATATAAAAGTATCCGGGTGAATGTAGTGATCTCTTATATATTTACAGGAGCTATTATTATAGTCCTGTTTGCATTCTGCGAACCGTTATACCATATGTTCACGACAGATCCAAAGGTCATCGGGATAGGAGTATATATGTTACGTTTCCTGATTCCGAGTTATCTGTTGAGTGTGCTGCTTGAGAATCTGTCTGGAGGACTGCGTGGTCTGGGAGATGTCCTCTGGCCGACCATATTTACATTCGGAGGTCTGTTCTTTGTAAGGCTTCCGTGGATCATAATTCTTACGAAGATTCATCATAAGGTGGAGATTCTGCTGATCAGTTATCCGCTGGCATGGGGGGCAACGTTACTTTGTCTGATCCCGTACTATTTCTGGCGGAAGAAAAGAAGAATGAGTACATATGGATCTCATCTTCAAAAATCATAGATTATATGTTAAAATATAGACAGTATGTTTGGAGAAAAGAGTAGCAGGAAAGGACAGAAAGAATGAGGTGTGCGATGACGGATAAGAAGGACTGTATGACAATGGAGCAGGCAGAACAGAAGATGGAGTGCCTAAGAGAAGTGTTCTCAATTGTACGCCTGGTTGATGGTGAGATGCTGGAGAAGAGAGCGGAGCACAGTGCGGATGCAGATGTAATGGAGATGTGTCAGTGCTATTCATTCTGGAATAAGGCAAAGCCGTGTGAGAATTGCATATCTATGAAATCGCTGAGAGAAAAAAAACAGGCAGCGAAGCTGGAATTTCTGGATTCGGATATTTTTCAGGTGTTTTCAAGATATGTGGAGATTGATGGAAAACCGTACGTAATGGAGATGTTGAAGAAGCTGGATGAAGACACATTGATTGATGCGGTTGGATATGGGAAGATGGTCCAGAAGCTTTCTGTTTATAATGACAAGCTTTACAGAGATGCGCTGACAGGGGCTTATAATCGGAGATACTATGAAGATGAGATTAAGCATGTAAAGGGAAAAGCAGGGGTTGCGATTCTTGATGTAGATGATTTTAAGTTATATAATGATATGCGTGGTCATCACGCAGGAGATATGGCACTGATTACAGTGGTAGAAGTAATACGGCAATATATCAGAAAGACAGATAAACTGATCAGATACGGAGGGGATGAATTTCTGCTTTTACTGCCGGAGATCGACAGTGAGAACTTTGCGCGGAAGCTGAATAAGATTAAGAAAAAAATTGCTGAAACGAGTGTCCCAGGATATGAGCGGATTAAGTTATCAGTCAGCATCGGAGGTGTGTCAGCGACAGAAGAGACAGTGGAAGAGGCTGTCCAGAGAGCGGATAAACGGATGTACCTTGCTAAAATGTATAAAAATACTGCAATGGTAGAGGGAATGGATCAGAAAATAGCGGAGGAGGATCATGATGAGCATACGGATATTCTAAAGCCACGGATTCTTATTGTAGATGATTCTAAGATCAACCGAGAACTTCTGACAGAAATTCTGCAGGATAAGTACCAGATCATAGAAGCGGAAAACGGGAACGAATGTGTGGAGAAGCTGGAGAAATATGGAAATGATATAGCATTGATACTTCTGGATATTGTGATGCCGAAGATGGATGGATTTGCAGTACTGGAATATATGAATCAGGAACAGTGGATAGATGACATTCCGGTAATTGTAATATCAGGAGAGGATTCGGAAGAATCTATCTGGAGAGCTTACGAAGCCGGTGCAGTGGATTATATTAGGCGTCCGTTTGATATGCGGATCGTATATCAACGGGTATTTAACATGATCAAATTATATGCAAAACAGCGCAGACTGGTAAAAATCCTGACAGCGCAGATAGAAGAGAGAGAAAACCTGTCACAGATTTCCGACAAGTCATAATCATTGATGAGACTTGGAGAAAATCTGCGGCAGGTTTTCTTTGTTAATAATTTCCGAGTTTATTCAGATATTTGTCAATCGTATTAAGTCTTTTTTCAATTCCTTTGGCCTTATGGCTGATGATTTCCAGCAAAGACTCTGTTACGAACTGCGGAGCGATCATAGAGTTGAAGAATGTATTACTGTCTACCGGGACTGTGAGAAGAATGTCGGCATATTGTGCAAGCAGGGAACTTGGCTTATCGGTGATCACGATTATGGAAGCTCCAGCATCGCGTGCCATCTCGGCGGTCACTTTGTCCTGAGAAGAATATCTTGGAAAACTAAATAATACCAGACAGTCGGTCTGCGAGATATTGCACATATGATCAATCGGGCTCATGGAAGTTGTGGTTGTCATGGTTACATGCGGAACCATCTGCTTTAAATACAGGAGAAAGAAATCTGCAAGACAGATATTGCCTCTCGTTGCAGCAATGTATTTGTGTTTACTGGAAACAATAAGATCCGCAGCCTTCTCAAAGGTCTCAATGGAGTTTTGGATAAATATCTCTTCAAGGTTATGAGCAGCATTCTTAAAATGCCGGTTGATGTAATCAGAAGAGTTGTCTAATTTTGCCTGCTTTGCAATCCGCTGGGATGGGATCGTGATACTGCTGGAAATGCTGAGTACTTTGTCCTGATAATCTTTCCGCAGTGCCTTCTGAAAATCCATAAAGCCGTCAAATCCGATCGTACGGCTGAAACGGATTACGGAAGACTCGCTCACCCCGAGCTTTAAAGCAATCTCCGTAGATGTCATAAAACAGGCTTCCGAAGCATTATCCAGAACATATTCCGCAATGATCCTCTGCGTCTTGGTAAGATGTGCAGAATGGAGTAATTCCTTCATATCTTTCATAATATAGTTCCTCCGAAAGTGATATTGATAATTAGATTAAAACATGAATCTTGGAAAGTTGCAAGACGGAGAGCATGAAAAAAGAAAAAAACGTGTGGATATGGGGAAAAGAAGATAGAACTTATAGATAATGATGATTTTTTCTCGTTATTTATATATCACACAAATGAAGTATACTCCAATCTTTTTGAATGAAAATCGTAAAAAAAGAAGAAAACTATGTGTATATTGCACAAAAATATGTGTGAAAATAATAACGCATATGGATAAAGTGCAAAAATAATTGTGTACAAAAAAATAATGGTATGTTATTATCAAACCAACGAACGACGAAAGAGAGGAAAAGAAATGTTACAAACAATTGAAAACGTGAATGCGGCCGTTAACAATTTCGTCTGGGGGGTTCCGGCAATGGTCTGTATCATCGGTGTAGGGCTTGTACTTTCAGCTCGTACAGGATTTATACAGTTCCGAAAATTTGGGTATGCCATTAAGAATTCTATCGGACGTATCTTCACAAAGTCAGAAGCGAAAGAAGGTAGTATCACTCCATTCCAGGCAGTGTGTACGGCGCTTGCGGCAACGGTAGGAACAGGAAATATTGCCGGAGTTGCCGGTGCGATTGCAATCGGAGGAGCAGGAGCAGTGTTCTGGATGTGGGTGTCCGCATTGCTTGGAATGTGTACGAAGTTCTCAGAAGTTACACTTGCAGTTCATTACAGAGAGAAGAATGCAGAGGGAGATTATGTTGGGGGCCCGATGTATTATATCAAGAACGGTCTTGGCAAGAAATGGTACTGGATGGCTTCGGTCTATGCGATCCTTGGAAGTTTGACAGTACTCGGAACAGGAAATGCAACACAGGTAAATACCATTACGACATCCATCGATTCAGCACTTATAAGCTACAATGTGATTGATGACGCACAGATAAGTATGGTGAATCTGGTGATCGGAATTGTGATTGCAGCACTGGTAGCGGTTGTTTTACTTGGCGGAGTAAAACGTATCGGTACCGTAACAGAGAAGCTGGTTCCATTCATGGCAGTATTCTATATCATCCTTGCAATCGGAGTAGTTGCACTGAATGCAGACAAAGTTCCACATGTATTTGAGATGATCTTTGTAGGAGCATTTAACCCGTCCGCATTTACCGGCGGTGTGGTTGGAAGCATGTTTATGACTATGAGACGTGGTGTTTCCAGAGGTATCTTCTCAAATGAAGCCGGAATCGGTACCGGATCGATCGCACATGCATGTGCAGATACAGATGAACCTGTAAAACAGGGTATGTTTGGTATCTTTGAAGTATTTGCAGATACAATCGTGATCTGTACACTGACAGCACTGGTTATCCTTTGTGGCGGCGAAGGAATCCAGTACGGCGTGGCAGCAGGTGCGGAGCTTACCATCTCAGGATTCGTAACAACGTATGGAAGCTGGGTGACGATCTTTACTGCAATTGCAATGTGCTGTTTCGCATTCTCAACGATTCTTGGATGGGGACTTTACGGAGCAAGATGTGTCGAGTTTGTATTTACAACAAAGGTTGTGAAACCATTTATGATCGTGTATGCGTTGGTCGCAATCCTTGGTGCAACAGTGGATCTTGGTATCATCTGGGGAATTGCAGATACCTGTAATGGTCTGATGTCTATCCCTAACTTGATCGCATTATTCCTGTTGTCAGGAACAGTGGCAAAACTGGTAAAAGATTACTTTGCAAAACAAGAGAAAAAGAATTAGAAAGACAAAAAAATAACTTACTAGTGAAAAAAATAACTTTTATTGCATTAACAACTTGAGTGTGTTAGTATAAGTTCAGACAGAAATGAAGAATATTCTTCAACAAAATAACAATAAGAAAAATAATCTTCACTTCAAAAAACAAACGGATTAAAATTTTTTAGGAGGTTTTTCAAAATGAAAGTAGGATGTGTAAAAGAGATTAAAAACAACGAGTTCCGTGTAGGTATGACACCTGACAATGTTAAGAGCTATGTGAACGCAGGACACGATGTTTATATCGAAAAAGGTGCCGGAGAAGGATCAGGATTCTTAGATGCCGAATATGTGGCAGCTGGGGCTAAGATGATTGATACAGCAAAAGAAGTATGGGATACTGTAGAGATGATGATCAAAGTAAAAGAGCCGCTTCCGGAAGAATATCCATTATTCCATGAAGGACTGATCCTTTATACATATCTTCACCTTGCAGCAGACAAGCCGCAGACAGATGCTCTTCTCGGAGCAAAGGTAAAAGGTGTTGCTTATGAGACACTGATCGAAAGAAACGGAAGTATTCCTCTGCTTGCTCCAATGAGCCAGATCGCAGGACGTCTGAGTATTCAGGAAGGTGCAAAATATCTTGAGAAGAGATTTGGAGGAGAAGGTGTTCTCTTAGCAGGAGTTCCTGGAACACCAAAGGCTAACATCGTAATCCTCGGAGGCGGATCTGTAGGAACAAACGCTTGTAAGATCGCTGTAGGAATGGGTGCTAATGTAACAATCATGGACATCAACCTTCAGAGACTTGCTTATCTGGATGATATCTTCGGAGCACGTATCCAGACACTTGTTTCTAATGATGCAAATATCGAAAAAGCTGTAAAAGAAGCAGACCTTGTAATTGGATGTGTTCTGATTCCAGGAAAATCAGCTCCTAAGATCTTCAAGAAAAAATATCTCAAAGAGATGAAACCAGGTGCTGTATTTGTAGACGTAGCTGTTGATCAGGGCGGATGTGGTGAGACAACAAAAGTTACATACCACGATGATCCGATCTTCATCGAAGATGGTGTTGTTCACTACTGTGTAGGAAATATGCCTGGAGCAGTTCCAAGAACATCTACAATTGCACTGACAAATGCTACACTGTCTTATGGACTGCAGATTGCAGGAAAAGGACTTGAGCAGGCATGCAAAGATAACGAAGTTATCTATTCAGCTGTAAATACATACGATGGAAAATTAACATGCAAGAACGTAGCAGACAGTTTTGACTGCTATGAATACACAGATATCAGAACTGTATGTTAATTGAATCGCTATTGTAATAAGAAGAAACTAAAACTAAATGATTGATTCCTATGAGTGGAAAATGCCGGTATCTTGGGGTGCCGGCATTTTTCTTTTGAGTTTTCTGTATTGGGCTATAAGCATGCAGTTCCCGAGATGATAGCATTGTGGAAAATGCACACAGATCTAATGATCGGAGTTATCGTATGCCCGATCACTTCCGGAGATACTGCATTCCGTAGTGCCCGTCTGGTACTGGCAGACTGGTTCAAAGTTGATCAGAATAAGATGCAGAAACGTCTGATGTTATGTGTTCCGCTTCTGGCAGTCGGAGCATTTGTTGGACATCTGGATTATGCAATCGTATGGAGATACTTCAGCTGGACAAACCAGACACTTGCTATGATCGTTCTGTGGACAGCAAGTATGTATCTGTTCCGCGAGAAGAAGAATTACTGGATCACAGCGGTACCGGCAACATTCATGAGTGCAGTTTCCATGACATATTTCTTCTGTGCAGAAGAGTGTCTGGGACTTTCTACGAAGGTTGCTTATCCGGTAGGAATTATTCTGGCAGCAGCATTCCTTGGAATCTTTATCCATGCTACAAAGAAACCAATGAAAGCATAGTTGTAAGACAGCGTAATTTGAATACATAAAAAGGCAGAATGAATTGACAGAAATGAGATGATGAAAAGATGAAACCACAAAGACTGGGTAATGTATCGATTCCGGATGAAGAATTGATAAAAGACAGAAAAGAATGTAAGAAGATCGGACCTTGCGGAATTGGAAAAAAGGCGGTGTATCTTAGCAGCTTTTATATTGACAGAAGGTATTACATACCGATCAGTTCTGTAAAAAGGATCTTCAAAAGAATCGCCATGAGTAAGGGTGGATTTACAGGAAAAGGAGTATTCGGTACATTATCCTATCTTGTGATCGTATATGAGGACGGAAAAGAAAAGCAATGTAATTTCAAACATGAAGAAGATGTGGACAGATTTGTTGCATACATAGAAGAAAAATATCCGGATATTCCGGTACACAGTCTTGAGGCTGAGCGAAAGCTGGCAGAGAAGGAAAGATGGCTGGCAGAAAAGCAAAGAGAAAGAAATGTATCGGAAGAAACAAAAAGATGTCTCGTGAAGCTGGAACAGGCAGAACAGTATCTGAAAAAGCAATCGGATATCTATATGGACTTGAGTCAGTCGGCGAAGAAAAAGCGTACTTATGACAGAAGTAATCCGGCGTATAAATGGGTAGCTCTTGCAATCGTACTGATGGGCGGTGCGGCATTCGTCTATGGTATCTATGCATTGACGACCCATGCAGGATTTGGAATGTATTTCCTTTTGTTTGGTCTGGCTGCAATCTTCTTATTTGCCGGAGCGAATGTACTTCCGACTTCGAAGAATAATAAGAATTATATTGAGAAGCGGCTGACGGAATCGATCAGTCAGATGGAAGAGTATATCAGAGTGTATCCGGATTTTCCGGTACCGGCTCACTATGCACATCCGATTGTGCTAAAGAGAATGCAGGAGATTATGAAAGAAGGGCGTGCGAGAAATATTCCGGAAGCATTGCAGGTTTTGAAAAAAGATCTGAAAGCGTTGAATTCCAGCGTAGTCGTCGAGAAAGAAGAGTATGACGAAGTGGTGGCGATCAAACCGATGTTTCTGGTGATGGATTATAAATAATTTGGCAGATAGAAAATGCGGTCGGCATATATTCTGAGATTATGAGTAAGAATATATTGCCGGCCATATTTTTGACATATCAAAGTATACAAGAGAAGATACCAGCGGGAGGTTCTTTGTAGCGCTATGTGTTTGAAAGAAGCCACCGGTGGCGGGTACTTAGATTTTAAGCTTCAATGTATATGCTAAAACCAGGAATAGTATTGCGATACATTTCACACCAATAGACACTCCGACATACCCCGGCAGCAAATATCCTTTTTGCTTTTTGCCTAATATTAAAGAAATGATATCGATTATAAGAAAGACGATTAGAACAATTGCAGCACCGAAGATCAGTAGCATAGCATCACCATTATTATGTGTCAGTGCAGTTACGACTCCAACATTTGTAATTGACATCCAACTGTAGATTATGTATATCATGCATATTAAGTTAAAAATAATATCAAAGACAACTTTTTCGTTTCTTGTTCCGTTCTTCATTTTAATGTCCCCTTTCTTTAAGAGAATTTGGTAATAGCCGGCATTCTTATCAATTTTTTGTTTCTTCTCTTTTGTTGTCTATAATATAAACCATCAAGTAACTTGAAAGTCAATAGTTTTAGAAAAAATAATTTGTAACTGTTTCTGTATTGTGGACAAATCAGAATGTTGGTATAATGAGAACATACATTCGAAATGAGAAAAGACAACTTTGTGAATGAATTTGTGAGTAAAGGAAGGAGGAGAACAGGCATGGCAGACAAAGGACAGAGAAGCTATATCGCAATCGACCTGAAATCATTTTACGCATCGGTAGAATGCAAAGAAAGAGAACTGGATCCGATGACGACCAATCTGGTAGTAGCGGACAAAAGCCGTACGGAAAAGACTATCTGTCTGGCAGTGTCTCCTTCCTTGAAATCCTACGGGATACCGGGCCGTGCCCGACTCTTCGAGGTCGTGCAGAAGGTAAAAGAAGTGAATAAAAGACGGATCTGCATGGCACCCGGAAAGAAGTTTGCAGGAACTTCCACAGATAACGAAGAATTAAAAGCACATCCGGAATTGGAACTGGCTTATATTACAGCAGTTCCGAGGATGGCATTATATATGAAATACAGTACAGAGATCTATAACATTTATCTGAAATACGTTGCACCGGAGGATATCCATGTCTATTCCATTGACGAGGTATTCATGGATGTGACCGATTACCTGAATACTTACCGGATGACGGCAAGAGAGCTGGCTGGAAAGATTATTCGAGAGATCCAGCAGGAGACGTCGATTGCGGCAACGGCCGGAATCGGAACGAATCTGTATCTGTGTAAAGTTGCCATGGATATTGTGGCGAAGCATATTGAACCGGATCAGAATGGGGTGAGGATCGCAGAACTTACAGAAATTTCTTATAGGAAGCTTTTGTGGGTGCACCAGCCGATCACGGATTTCTGGCGTGTGGGCCCGGGGTATGCGAAGAAGCTTGCGGAAGTCGGATTATTCACCATGGGAGATGTGGCAAGATGCTCGCTTGGGAAAACAGGAGATTATTATAATGAAGATCTGCTGTACCGGTTGTTTGGCATCAATGCAGAACTTCTGATCGATCATGCATGGGGATGGGAGCCTTGCACGATCACAGATGTGAAGGCGTATAAGCCTGAGAATAACAGTATGGGTGCGGGACAGGTACTGCACTGTCCATATGATTTCGAACAGACAAAGATCGTGGTAAAGGAAATGATTGACCAGCTGGCGCTGGATCTGGTAGATAAATGTCTTGTGACAGATCAGATCGTTCTGACGATCGGATATGACATCAAGAATCTGGAACAAGGAATGAAGAAAAATGTAGGAGAGATCACGACGGACTGGTATGGCAGGAAGCTGCCGAAACATGCACACGGAACCGCTAATCTGAAGCAGCATACTTCTTCATCGAGGCTGATGACACAGGCGGTTGTAAAGCTGTATAATGAAATTGTGAATCAGAATCTTCTGATCCGCAGGATTACGATGGCGGCGAATCATGTGATCAGTGAAAAAAAGGTTCGGGAAGAACAGCAGTATGAACAGATGAATCTTTTTACAGATTTTGGCACTGCAAAGAAGGAAAAAGAAGAGAAGAATGAGAAGCTGGAACGGGAAAAGAAGATGCAGAAAGCGATGCTAGATATTAAGAAAAAATATGGAAAGAATGCAATCTTAAAAGGAATGAATCTGCAGGAGGATGGAACTGCGATGGAACGGAACCGGCAGATCGGAGGACATAAAGCGTGAAAAATGATAATGTTTTGAAAGAAAATGTTACACAGGTTTCGGGAAAATTACAGAAATCGGTGATCGAAGTGCAGCAAAAGTATGGAGATATTCTGAACCTTCCGCATCATGTATCGGAGACACATCCGCCGATGCCGATAGCAGACCGAGCGGCTCAGTTTGCACCATTTGCGGCACTGACCGGCTATAAAGAAGCAATAGAAGAGACAGAGCGGCTGGCAGAGAAAAAAATCGAGAGGGAATACGAGTAAAGGCAAAAAATGGAAGAAAAATATGGTGAATCTCTTGACCTTCAAGCGGCTTGAAGGAATATAATCATCTTAACAAAGAGGGAGAAGGATGTAGATATCCGGAATGAGGGAAGGTGACAGTATGGAAAAAAGTGAAGAAAGAAACAAAATCATTTCTGAACTTCAGACAGTAATAAAAGAACAGGTTGAATTAAAAGAAAGCGAAATACCGGGAACCATTACATTTCAGGTTATGTCTGTGGATGGTGGGAATGTACCGGTGGGAGCCGGTGAAGTGCTTCTGCTTCGTTACAGTGCGACTCATCTGGAATACAGTCATGAGTTGGAAGACGAGAACCAGAAGTTTCATATGGCAGTTCATATCATTTATTGTAAAGAGCAGAAAGGTTTATTTGGTAAAGTAAAATACAAGACGATAAAACACCGCAAAGAGATCATTACAGAGGCAGACTGGAAGAATGGAAAGAAGGTGTCACTTTATGAAGATTAAAGATGTAGAAAAACAGGTTGGGATTTCCAAGGCGAATATAAGATTTTATGAAGAAGAAGGACTGATCCATCCGGCACGTAATCAGGAAAATAATTACCGGGAGTATTCAGAAACAGATGTAGAACAGCTTCAGGAAATTAAAAAGCTGCGTCTGATCGGTATTCCGGTACAGGAGATCAAAGATATCTATGAAAACAGATTGACTTTACAGGAAGCATTATCTCACAGATTAGATGAGATCGAAAAAGAAGAACGAACATTAAAAGAGACAAAATTGACCTGTCAGAAGGCATTGAAAAGTAAGCTTGACATTACATCGATCGATCAGCTTGAGATTGAGGAAGAAAAAGAAGAGTGGCAGGTACGTCTGGCAATTCTTTTGAAAGAGGATATTGTACAGAAAAAATTAAGCAGGGATGAGATGAACAATGAGATTGCATGCTTTTTTATTGCAGGAACGATCTTAAGTGTGATATCTATATGGCTGCTCCCGAAGGATTATATCGGAACACATCTTTATGTCGGGCTGATTTCACTTGCAGCTGTGGTTGGTCTGTTGATCATAGGAGCATGTTCAGCGAATATGAAAGTGCATTTGGCGTTGTTACTTTTGGGGGCGGTTGTACAGCCTGTCGGACTTTTTACAATCGGAACATTGATGGGAAGAGGATATATTGTGTGTCGTGATACGGCGGTACTGAAACAGTATGTAATCTACCTGTATGGCGGGGCATTTATTCTTGCAATTATATTGTGGATGGGCTCAAAGCTGAACCGTTATATCCTGAACAAACTCTGGATCAGTATGCTTGCAAGCCTGATCATGGCAGGAGTGATAGCGCAGATGCTGAATCAGAAGTATGGCCATTTGATGGCAACCGGTGAACTTATTGTCGGATTCCTGTGTACGGTTATTTATCTAATCGCAGTATCCGGAACATGGACACTGGCGAATGCAGACTGGGGAAAATATAACCGGTATCATGCAGTGTATACGTCGAACAAGATGATCAATGTATTCGCAACGATATTCAATGCAGCCGGATACTATAGTGGAAAGAACTGGAGGAGATAGCGGATATGAATTATATTACATTTAATGAGATGATTGAAGTGAACGGATTGCTGGAGGAGAAAGGGCTGAATTTTAAGGTTCACTTGAGAGATGCCTGTGGAAAACAGTCCTGCTGGATTGAACCGTTAGGAAATTGTGCATGCGAAGGACGGTATGAGGAGATGTATCAGGTTGTGGAGGAGTATTTTAGAAGTAAAGGGCAGAAGATAGAGTTTGATGAGACGAAGTTGAATTTTTTTGCTGTTTAATACAGTATTGTGGCTTACCCCGGTCCATGATACTGAATTCAATAGCGGAATTGTAACCTGTGTATGGCCGAAAAGTTGTGGCGGAAGCCTTGACTTTCCGGCTTTTTTTGTACACTTCCGGTATCACAGCAGTTATGGTTCCGCTGTTGAATCATTACAGCATGCGATACCCACGGAATGACCGCTTCATGTAATAAACAGCAACAAAATTTGTTTGAAAATATATTGAATAATATTTATTTATATGTTAATCTATATAAAAGCATACTTCAAAAGAAATCTAAGGTATATTGAATCATATACTATCTACATTCTAATTGCATTTCAGGAATCTATGTTTTTTATACCAATCAATTGTAAAAAGCAGGAGAGGACTGAACGTGTAAGTAAGATATCCTCCTGCACATAGGAGGAATTAAATATGGCGAGAAGAAAAAGTCAGAAGAGACGTAACAAAAAGTATCAGGTAAGCAACCGTCAGTTAAAGGCAAAACGGCCATACAAAGATACGATTTTTCGAATGTTGTATCATGATAAAGAAAATCTGCTATCATTGTATAATGCAGTGAATGGTCGGAATTATACTAATGTAGAAGATTTGCAGATTGTCACATTAGAAAATGCAATTTATATGGGAATGAAAAATGATCTGGCGTTTATTATGGATATGAATTTATATTTGTATGAGTACCAGTCGACGTATAACCCGAATATTCCGCTTAGAAATTTATTCTATATTGCGGATGAATATCAAAGATTAGTAGTTCGGAAATCTTTATATTCCACGGTAATACAAAAGATACCGACACCAAGATTTATTGTATTTGATAATGGAACGAAAAAGGTAGACGATTATAATGAATTCCGATTATCTTCAGCTTATGAGAATCCGACGGATGATCCGGATCTGGAATTAAAGGTGACTATGTTGAATGTAAATGATGGTCATAACCTAGAACTGATGGAACACTGCAGAACATTAAAGGAATATGCCAAATATGTTGCGAGGGTAAGAAAATATGTGACGCAGAATATTCCTCTGGAAGAGGCAGTTACGCGAGCGGTAGATGAATGCATAGAGGAAGGAATTCTGGCAGAATTTTTGGTGAAGAATAAGGCAGAGGTGATCAAAGTGAGCATCTATGAGTATGATAAAGAATTTGAAGAGAAAAAATTACGGAAAACGGAGTATGAAGCTGGTGTGGAGGCTGGAGTAGAAGCTGGAATTGAACTTGGAGAACGGAGTCTTCTGAAAAATCAGATTAGAAAGAAGTTGAAAAAAGGAAAGTCTATAGAACAAATTGCGGATGAATTGGAAGAAGAAGTAACTACAATTCAACGAATTATAGAAGAAATAAAAAAAGAAAAATAAGTATATGATCAGGAAGGCTGTTGCGTCTGCAATAGTCTTCTTTTACGATTCAGAGCTTTTTACCTTAAAATTCAAAAAGTAAAGGATTCGTCGATTGACGTATTTAACAAAAAATGTATATGATGTAATTAAACAAAGAAGTTCATTCGGCTTCAAAGAGTGGAAAAAGGAAGTGAATTACATGGATGCAAAAGTATTTGGAAAATTTATCATGGAGCGGAGAAAGCAGCTGGGTATGACACAGGCGGAACTGGCAGAAAAGATAAATGTAACGGATAAGGCAGTCAGCAGATGGGAAAGAGGACTTGGTTTTCCAGACATTAATACGTTAGAACCATTGGCAGATGCACTCGGGATAGAAGTGGTGGAGCTTATGAGATCGGAAATCAATACAGAAAGAAGAGAAACTGCTGTAGATCGGAAGAAGGTAGTAGAGATTATGAAATCAACGGCAGAGATATCGGAGTATCATGCGGCAAAGAAAATGAAATGGTTAATCAGTGGAATTAGCTTTGTAATGGCAGTATTAGGTGTAATGGTTACACAGTCAACAAAAGTGTTTTCTTCGATTGCATTTTATGGCTGTATCATAGGATGTACTACATGTGTGGTTCTTTTACGGCAATATTGGGAAATTCGTGAAAAAAGGGAATTTTATTTTTCACTTATCTGGTGTCTGGGGGCAGCCAGTCTGATATGGATGTTCCAGTTGTTTTCGATAAAAGCAATAAACAGTATCATGGATGTGGGGAGCATTCTTATTGGTAGTGTGATTGATTTTATATTTTTAAAAGATTTTATTGAAAGTGTAATTAAGAAAAAATATCTGCAAATGGCAGTGTGTGGAATATTTCTTCTTTCAACGACAGTAGAATATTTTCGGATTGTATTAAAGTAATAAATGCATTTATTAATTCTCGTGTTGCTTTCTTGAAAAATATAAGTTAAACTTATAATAAATAAAATTTTACAGAGAGAATGAGGAAAAGTCATGGAAAGCAACAAAGAAGAAAAGATAAAGACGGTCAGTGAAGAGAATATCTATAAGCTGAACGGCAGGGTTCCACTTAGAAAAGCCATTCCGTTTGGCTTACAGCATGTACTGGCGATGTTCGTATCGAATCTGGCTCCGGTACTGATCGTGTGTAGTGCGGCAGTACTTAGAAGTAATGGGGCGCATTTAAGTTCGGCGGAGATTACACAGTTATTGCAGTGTGCGATGTTTGTAGCCGGAATCGGAACCTGTTTACAGTTATATCCGATTGGAGTGATCGGATCAGGACTTCCGATTATTATGGGAGTCAGTTTTACGTTTCTTGGAAGTCTGTTGGTAATTGCAACGAATCCGAATCTTGGATATGAAGGTATGGTTGGTGCAGTTATTCTGGGTGGTATTTTTGAAGGTTTTGTCGGACTGAGTGCCAAGTACTGGAGAAAATATCTGACTCCGGTTGTATCGGCTTGTGTAGTTATCGCGATTGGATTATCACTTCTGCCGGTAGGTATGGATTCCTGGGGCGGCGGAAGCGGAGTGAAAGACTTCGGTTCATGGTATCATCTGGTAGTAGGTGCATTTACATTGATCGTATGTCTGGTATCCAGAGAAGTATTGAAAGGCGTATATAAGAATTTAAATGTGCTGGTCGGACTGGTATTTGGCTATGCACTTGCAATTATATTTACTGTAGCGGGAATCGCACCGATGGTTGACTTTTCCGGTATTCATAAGACGATTCAAGAGGTTGGTGTGTTCAGTATCCCGAAGCTTGTGTTCCTGACCAGTCATAAGCCGGTATTCAATCTGGGAGCATTTTTTACGATCGCAATCGTATTCCTGGTATCGGCAGCAGAGACGACAGGTGCAACGACGGCAGTCTGTACGGGAGCACTTGGACGTGATCTTAAGATGAAAGAACTTCGCGGTTCACTGGCAGTTGATGGATTTTCCAGTGCAATCTCCGGATGTTTCGGATGTCTGCCGCTGACTTCTTTCAGCCAGAATATCGGACTGGTGACGATGACACAGGTGATCAACCGTTTTACAATCCTGATGGGGGCATTGATTCTGATCCTTGCATCTTTATTCCCGCCGCTTGGAGCATTCTTCAATTCACTTCCACAGGCAGTGCTTGGCGGATGTACGGTTATGATGTTTGGATCGATCATGTATGAAGGAATCAAGATGCTGAAAGAATGCAAATTCGATGACAGAACAATGATCATCGTGTCACTGTCATTTAGTATCGGAGTTGGTCTGACACAGACATCTGGGAACTTCTTTGCAGCATTTCCAAGTGCGGTAGGAGATGTATTTAATGGAAATGCGGTGGCAGGAGTGTTTGTGGTATCGTTACTTTTGAGTCTGTTTTTGCCGAAGAAGACGAAGGTGGAGTAAGCGAGAATATAAAACAACATAGTGAATCATAGAAGAAAAGATTATCTGGAGAAAGGGAAGTATCCGGATAATCTTTTTTTGGGGCCATGCGTTTATAAGTAGTTGCCGAAAGAAGATTCTTTAGAGTTAAAAATATAAGAAAAGTTGGAAAAATCACATAATTACAAAAAAAACGGTTGGAATATTGCGTGGTAAAAATTATTGACAAACGATAATTCCTTGCTATAATAAAATTATAAATTATCGAAAAACAATAATTTTCAAACAAAGAAAGGAGGAAATATGGGAATTCGTATATGCCTGGATGAAGTCCTGAAAAAGAAGGGAATGACTTCAAAAGAATTATGCAGACAAGTCGGTATTACCGAGGCTAATCTGTCGGTACTCCGAAGCGGAAAAGCCAAAGGTATCCGTTTGCATACGATGAATCGTATCTGTTATTTCCTTCAATGTGATGTAGGTGATATTTTAAAATTTGATGGAAATCTGGATGAAGAGGAGGGTGAATAATATGAAGATGAAAAGTTTTGAAAAATTCCGGAAACCACTGACCAGTCTGATGAGATTTCTGGAAATCTTACATTGGTTCGATGGTATCGTATTACTTTGGGCGGGATCGGCTATACCTATGCACAGCGTGCACATTAACGGGGCTATATTCGGCATCAAACAGGATACCATGATGAATGCCTACGGGATGTTCTTTACACTGATTGATGCAAAGGGAAATATGCGGATGCATCTGGTATCCGTGTGGCTTCTGCTGTTGGGAGCAACATCTATATTACTGGCCCTGATTTTTCGCAACGTTCATAAAATACTGAAGTCACTGGAAGGCACAAAGGAACAACCAGAAATGGGCACACCGTTTACAGCAGAAAATGTAGAAAGAGTAAAGAAAATAGGAATTTACAGTATAGTAATGCCGACGATTCAGAATGTGGTCGTTTATATTTGCGGAGTATTGATTAAAATGAATGGACTGAAAGATATCAATTTTGAAGTGAGAGGATTCATTTTTGGAATTATTGTTTTATGTTTAGCCTATGTATTCTCTTATGGAGTAAATCTGCAGGAAGAAGTAGATGGGTTTATCTAAGATTTCTATTTGGAGAGGAGAGATGGATATGCAGAAAAGTATCAAATCATTGAAAAGAAATGGCATATTGTTATTGGCGTATGATTTATTGGTGTTATGTATTGTATTTGTAAAAAATGGAATGATAAATATGTCAGCGGAAGCGGCCACTTCTCTAATTGTATCTATTGGTTTTGGAATATTCATCAATTTACTCTGGATCGTGGATTCCAAAACCTGGATTACTGATTACGGAAAAAGGAAATGTATCTGGTCCTATTGGTGTGGCGAAATTGTACTTCTGCTGTTAGTAGTTGCTTTGGAAAATATGAATCAACTGGTTGCAACATCTGCCATATTAGGAATGATGGCGGTATATCTTATAATTGGTATATGGTGGGTGAACCGTAAGCTCTAATGTGCTAATGCTCACCACACACATCCAGAAATTCCTGCACCAGCGGCACTGGTTTCTTTCCTTTCGCCCAGATCAGAAGAATCTTGGTTACAAGATCCGGCTCATCCAATTCTTGTATACAAAGGCCATCACACAAGCTTGCCATGGACTGTGGAAAGATGGCAGTTGCAAGATTGTCCTTTGCCCAGAGCATTGCACCTCTCGGATCGTCGCAGACACAGAAGATGTCCGGATTCATATTCTGGGCATGAAAGGTATTCATGATGAGTTCTTCGTATCTTCGGTATAAGATTAATGGTCTGTGTAGAAGATCAGCGAGTTTTAAGGAAGAGGCAGTATTTTCTGGCGCAGATACCGCGATCATCGGCTCAGAACACAATTCCATATAAGACACCTCGTCAAGACGCAGTGGTGTTCTGGCAACGGAGATATCGATGATCCCGTCCAGAAGATACTGATAAAGCGAATAAGTGATCCCGTCGTGGACTTCAAAGTTCACGTCGGGATTTTTTTTTGAAAACTGGGAAATATAAGGCATGATGGTATCTACCGTTGTCGGAGTCAGGCCGATACGTAGGATACGTTTTTTACCGGTTTTTGAGACTTCCAGTTCGGTAGACTTTGCGTATTCCAGCAGGTTACCGGAGCGGTCGTAGAGAAGCTTGCCGGCTTCAGTCAGGGTAACACCCTTGCTGGTGCGGTCGAAAAGTTTTACATTTAATTCATTTTCCAGCTGGCGGATCTGATAGCTGAGTGGCGGCTGGGACATATTTAAGTGTCTTGCAGCTTCGTTGATGCTGCCGGTGGATGCAATCTCGCGGAAATATTCTAACTGTCTGAGTTCCATGTTGGATTACCTGCCTTATATATTTTTTGTATTGCAAAACTATAAAAACAATATTATTCATATCAATGATAACGGACTATAATAAAACAGTCAAGGGACATTATGAATAAGTAGATAACAGATGATTTATTAGTTATCGGATAGAAAAAGGAATGGAGTGAAAGAAATGAAGCGTCTTGAGAAATTTCTGAGACCATACCGCAGGGAAAGTATCCTGGCACCGCTTTTTAAATTGCTGGAAGTGGTATTCGATCTTATGGTTCCGGTTGTGGTAGCTCAGATCATTGATGTGGGCGTTGCGAAGAATGACCGTGGATATATTGTGGAAATGTTCTTCGTATTACTACTCATGGCAGCAGTCGGACTGTTGTGCAGCTTTACCGCACAGTTCTTTGCTGCAAAGGCAAGTGTCGGATTTGCGACCAGTGTCAGACAGGCAATGTTCGACCATATCCAGAGACTGTCATTTACAGAACTGGATACGCTCGGAACGGATACGCTGATCACAAGACTGACGGACGATGTGAACCAGGTACAGAACGGAATTAACATGGGACTGCGTCTGTTGCTGAGAAGTCCGTTTGTCGTGATCGGTGCGATGGTGATGGCATTTACCATCAATGTGCGCTGCGCACTGATCTTTGTCGTGACAGTGCCAATCCTGTTTGTAGTTGTATTTTCCATTATGCTGATCAGTATTCCGCTGTTCAAGAAAGTACAGGCAGGACTGGACCGTGTGACAGGACTTACAAGAGAGAATCTGACAGGTGTCCGTGTCATCCGTGCGTTCTGCAGGGAAGAACAGTCGGTGGAGGAATTCGAAGAAGGAAACCGTGAGCTTACGAGACTGAATGAATTCGTAGGAAGAATTTCTGCTCTTCTGAATCCGCTCACGTATGTACTGATCAACGTGGCAACTGTGTTACTGATCGCGCGTGCCGGAGTGCAGGTGAATATCGGGAATCTGCAGCAGGGACAGGTGGTAGCACTGTATAACTATATGGCACAGATCATTGTAGAGCTGATCAAATTAGCCTCTCTGATCATTACGTTGAATAAATCAATGGCTTGTGCAGACCGTGTGGCCGGTATCCTGGATGTGAAGTCCAGTATGGAATACAAAGCAGTGGCTGGAAATGATAAAGCTGATGATAATATGGCTGTTGAGTTCAATCACGTCACCTTCACCTACGAAGGTGCCGGAGCATCCAGCTTATCAGACATCACCTTCCGGGCGAAGAAAGGACAGACGATTGGAATCATCGGAGGAACCGGAAGTGGTAAGAGTACACTGGTCAGCCTGATTCCGAGATTCTATGATCCACAGGAAGGTACGGTAAAGGTAAATGGCATCAATGCAAAGGACTATCCGCAGGGAGAACTTTGCCGTGAGATCGGAGTGGTTCAGCAGCGTTCCATCCTGTTCAAAGGAAGTATCCGTGATAATCTAAAGTGGGGCAATGATCAGGCTTCAGATGAAGATTTGTGGAAAGCGATCACAATCGCTCAGGCAAAAGATGTTGTAGAAGCTAAGCCTGGAAAGCTTGATTTTGAAGTGGAACAGAACGGACGCAACCTGTCCGGAGGACAGAAACAGCGTCTTACGATCGCGCGTGCACTGGTCAGCAAGCCGGATATCCTGATACTGGATGACAGTTTAAGTGCACTGGATTTTGCGACAGACGCAGCGCTTCGTAAAGCAATCGGTGAACTGGAAGGCAATGTGACAACATTCCTGGTATCCCAGAGAATTTCCGGCATCCGGCAGGCGGACAAGATCCTGGTTATGGACGACGGTGAACTGGCAGGTCAGGGGACACATGAAGAACTGATGAAAACCTGCGAGACTTATCAGGAAATCTATTATTCACAGTTCCCGGAAGAACGTCCGGTTGTAATGAAGACTTCGGAGAAGACAGAGAAAGGAGCGGCAGAGTAATGAAGAAATTATTAAAGCTCATAGGGAAATATAAGATTTTCCTTGGATTCAGTGTCATCTTTGCTGCGATCTCTGTAGTATTGCAGTTGTATGTGCCAGTCTTATTCGGAGATGCGATCGATGAAGTCGTGGCAGCACATCAGGTGAACTTTGATATGATGTGGTATTATCTGAGACAGATTCTGGTATTCATCGTGATATCGGCACTTGCTACCTGGTTCATGAATCTTTTGAATAATCGTATGACCTATCGTATTGTACAGGATATCCGGTCACAGGCAATCCGGCATATCCAGGTATTGCCGTTATCTTATCTGGATCAGCATAGTACCGGAGATATCGTAAGCCGTGTCATTGCAGATACAGATATCTTATCCGATGGTCTGCTGCTTGGATTTACACAGCTGTTTTCCGGAATTGTGACGATCGTTGTGACGCTGATCTTCATGTTCTCCAAGAATGTGTGGGTAACGCTTTTAGTGATCGTTCTGACACCATTTAGTTTCGTAGTAGCGAAATTCATTTCTTCCAGATCTTATACGATGTTCCGGAAGCAGAGCGAGACCCGAGGACGCCAGACTGCACTGATCGAAGAAATGATCGGCGGACAGAAGGTAGTCAAAGCATTCGGTTACGAGAAAGAATCATCCAGAAGATTTAATGAGATCAATAAAGAACTGCAGACATACAGCCAGAAAGCGGTATTTTACAGCAGTTTAACGAACCCATCTACACGATTTGTCAACAATATCATTTACGCCGGAGTAGCGCTACTCGGAGCTTTTCTGATACCGGGCGGAACGCTGACGGTTGGAGGACTTTCTGTACTGTTATCCTATGCGAACCAGTATATGAAGCCGTTCAATGATATCAGTTCGGTAATTACAGAGATGCAGAATGCGCTGGCATGTGCGGACCGTATCTTTGACCTGTTGGAGCAGAAAGAAGAGACACCGGATGCAGAAGGAGTATTTGCTACAGTCGATGGCAATGTTACAATTGATGATGTGGCATTCAGTTATGATAAAGAAAAAGAACTGATTAAGAATTTCAAGCTGGATGTAAAACCAGGTATGCGTATCGCAATCGTTGGTCCGACCGGATGCGGTAAGACGACATTTATTAATCTGCTGATGCGTTTCTATGACGTAGATGAAGGAAAGATCCTGGTGGATGAAAAAGACATCCGGGAAGTATCCAGACATGCGCTCAGAAGCAGCTTTGGCATGGTACTGCAGGATACCTGGATCAAGAGCGGAACCGTAAGAGACAACATCTGTTTTGGAAAGCCGGAAGCAACCGATGAAGAGATCATTCGTGCAGCGAAGGAAGCAAGAAGCTGGGAATTCATCCGGAGACTTCCGAAAGGTCTGGACACGGTGCTCCATGAAGACAGCATCAGCCAGGGACAGAAACAGCTTCTGTGTATCACAAGAGTCATGCTTTGTCTGCCGCCGATGCTGATCTTAGACGAGGCGACATCAAGTATTGATACCCGTACCGAACTGCAGGTACAGGAAGCATTTGATAAACTGATGAAGGGCAGAACAAGCTTTATCGTAGCACACAGACTTTCCACGATACGGAATGCTTCGTTAATCTTAGTTATGAAAGACGGTAAGATCATCGAGCAGGGCAATCATGAAGAACTGCTGAAAAAAGGTGGATTTTACCATAAACTGTATCACAGCCAGTTTGAAAGTTAATATATCAATGTAACATAAGTGAGGCCGGAGGTTTTTGAAATCTCCGGCCTCACTTATAATGCACAGTATGAATTTTTGCGGTATAATACAATTACAGTATAATGAAAACAGGGAGAATAAGCATGGATTTTAGAAAAGATTTTGTATGGGGAGCAGCAACAAGTGCATATCAGATAGAAGGTGCCGTGAAAGAAGACGGAAAAGGTGAGCATATATGGGATGTATATACAAAGGAACCGGGGAAGATATTCGAAGGACATACGGGAGAAGTAGCATGTGATCATTATCACAGATATAAAGAAGACGTTCGGATTATGAAAGAGATTGGACTGAAAGGATATCGTTTTTCGATAGACTGGTCCAGGGTTATGCCGGAAGGAGCTGGCAGGGTGAACGAAGCCGGCATTGCATTCTACAATGATCTGATCGATGAATTATTAAAAAATGATATTGAACCATATATTACCATGTATCACTGGGAACTTCCATATGAATTGTATAAACGCGGTGGATGGATGAATCCAAAGATCGTGGAGTGGTTCGGAGAATATGCAAAGCTTCTGGCGGAACGATTCAGTGACAGAGTCACACATTTCTTTACGTTGAATGAACCACAGTGCTTTGTCGGACTCGGTTTTGTAAATGGGGAACATGCGCCGGGGATAAAAGCACCGATCCGGGATACTTTTGAGATGGCACATAACGTTATGAAAGCGCATGGAAGAGCTGTGCAGATGTTAAGAACACATGGGAAGCAGCCACTTGTGATCGGATATGCACCGACAGCTTCTGTATGCTATCCGGCAACGGAAAAAGCAGAAGATATCGAAGCGGCAAAGAAGAGTTTCTTTGCTCTGCCGGATGAGTTCTCAAACTGGCACTGGAATGTGACCTGGTGGTCAGATCCGGTCCTTCTTGGAAAATATCCGGAAGAAGGTCTGGCAAAGTATGAGCCATATCTTCCTAAGATCACAGAAGAAGATATGCGCCTGATCTCACAGCCGATCGATATATATGGACAGAATATATATAATGGATATTGTGTGCGGATGGGAGAAGACGGAAGGGCGGAAACAGTAAGCCGCTATGAAGGATTCCCAAAAACAGCGATTGACTGGCCGGTAACACCAGAGTGTCTGTACTGGGGACCGAAATTCCTTTATGAACGTTATCAGAAGCCAATCTATATTACAGAGAATGGTCTGTCATGCCACGATGTGATCTCGCTGGACGGAAAAGTACATGATCCGAACAGAATTGATTTTCTGGCAAGATACCTGCATGAATTAAAAAAGGCAGCAGGAGAGATTGATCTGAGAGGGTACTTCCAGTGGTCACTGATGGATAACTTTGAATGGGCAAAAGGTTATTCTGAGAGATTCGGACTGGTATATGTAGACTATCCGACACAGAAGAGGATCTTGAAAGATTCCGCTTACTGGTATCAGAAAATAATTAAAGAGAATGGAAGTACATTATAACAGGGGGAGTAAATGTCAGATGACGATCAAAGAAATTGCCAAACTGGCAGGGGTATCCAGCGCAGCAGTATCAAGATATCTGAATGGTGGATATGTAAGTGACGAGAAGAAAGAACAGATTAAAAAAGTGATCGAAGAGACGGGATATCAGCCGTCGGCACAGGCACGTATGCTTCGGACAAAGAAAGCCTGCCTGATCGGAGTGGTCGTGCCGAAGATTAACTCTGAATCAATCAGCCGGATCACAGCTGGAATTGAAAAAGTTCTTTCAGAGCGTAATTACCAGATGCTGCTTGCAGGAACGGATAATACACCGGTGAAGGAAATAGAATATATGCGTCTGTTTGAGAATTATCCGGTAGACGGGATTATTCTTGTGGGTACGATGATCACAGCAGAGCACAGAAGATTTCTGAAAAAATCCAAGGTTCCTGTTGTCGTGATCGGACAACATACAAAGTATGCAAATTGCATTTATCATGATGATTACGGTGCAGGAGAGGCCATGGGACGTGCGGTTGCGGCGAAGAGCAGGAAAGAGATTGCGTATATCGGAGTTTCAAGAGAAGACAAGGCAGCCGGAGCAGCCAGAGAAGATGGATTCCGGGAAGGTCTGAAAAGGTCGGGACGGGAATTAAAAGACGGATATTATAAGGTGGCGGAGTTCACTACAGAGTCCGGATACGAGAAAGTTCTGGAATTGTTGAATGAAAAGAATGACATCGATATCATATCGTGCGCCACAGATACGATTGCGGCCGGAGCAATTGAAGCGATTCATACTTATGTAGGAAGTCAGATACCGAAGAATGTGGAAGATACGGGTTCCAGATTCCGTTATATATTGGAAAATACAGCAATTCAGGTTACGGGATTTGGTGATAATCAGCTTTTAAAGGCAGTAACCGGTGGAATTCCAACGGTACATTTCGGTTTTAAAACCAGTGGTATCAGGGGTGCAGAACTCTTATTGGATGTGATAGAACGGGGCGAAAATATTCCGATGGAGATCAAACTTGGATTTCGGCTTGCTGAAATTGATGATCCGGAAGAAAATATAGAAGAATAAGAGCTGCCGGAGTAGAAAATCAGTGTATAATATGTGTAAATAAATTCGAAATCGGTCAAAAACAACTAAATTCGTGCAACACGCACAAAAATGAATATGAAATATCAGTAAAAATGCCATCTTTACAAATGGCATTTTTTTTCTTATTATAAAATTACAAAATGTGAAAACGATTACATATAAAACAAGGAAGGAGAGTTATTATGGATTACAGAAAGACCGCACAGGATATCCTGGATCATGTCGGTGGAAGTAAGAACATTGCATCTGCAGCACATTGTGCAACGAGACTGCGTCTTGTCATTGCAGACAATAAGAAACATTGCATATACATTTCTGCAGATCCTGATTGCATTCTCAGCAGCGAAAGCGTTTGGTGCTAACCAGTATCTTGGCGCAGTTATCGGTATGATCATGATCCATCCGTCACTGCAGAACGCTTATACGGTAGCAACCGAAGGTGTACAGCAGACACAGAGCGTATTCTTCGGACTGTTCAAGATTGACATGGTCGGATATCAGGGACATGTCATTCCGGTTATCATCGCCGTATGGATCCTGGCAGTGATTGAGAAGAAGTTACATAAGATTGTTCCGGAAGTGCTCGACTTATTCGTGACTCCTCTGATCAGCGTATTCGTAACAGGTTACCTTACATTATCAATCGTAGGGCCAATCTTTGTATGGGCTGAAAATGCAATCCTCGGAGCAATCCAGTGGATGTTAACACTTCCTCTTGGAATCGGAAGTCTGATCATGGGAAGTCTGTACGCACCAACCGTAGTAACCGGTATCCACCAGATGTATACAGCAATTGATATCGGACAGATTGCAAAATACGGTGTTACATACTGGCTTCCGCTTGCAAGTGCAGCAAACGTAGCACAGGGAGCAGCAGCATTAGCAGTAGGTATCAAATCCAAAGATAAGAAGATCAAATCTCTGGCACTTCCGTCATCACTCAGTGCATTTATGGGAATTACAGAGCCGGCGATCTTCGGTGTAAACTTAAGATTCTTCAAGCCGTTCATCGCCGGATGTATCGGTGGAGGATGTGGAGCTTTGTATGCATCCCTGGTACATCTCGGAGCTAAGGGAACCGGTGTGACAGGTATCTTCGGTATCCTGCTCTGCCTGAATCAGCCACTTCAGTATCTGATCGAGATGGTGATCGCAGTTGGTGTTGCATTCGCAATCTCATTTGTAATCTATAAGGATGCAGAACCAAAGGCAGTAACGGCAGATGTGACAGAGACAACTGGAACAACAGAGACAGTAGAAAATATCGAAATAGCAGACAACAATAAAGCAGAAGAGACATTGACAAGTCCGGTAAATGGAACACAGATTTCATTATCTGAGGTTGCGGATGAGACATTTGCATCCGAAATGCTGGGAACAACCGTTGCGGTAGAGACTGCAGATGGCAAGATTGTAGCTCCATGTGACGGAGAAGTTTCCAATATCTTCGAAACAGGTCATGCTGTATGTATCACAACAGAGTCCGGAGGTGAGCTCCTGATCCATATCGGTATCGATACCGTGAAGATGGATGGAAAAGGATTTACGAAGAAAGTTTCTGATGGCGACAAAGTACATGCAGGGGATATTCTAGTAGAAGCAAATCTTGAGGAAATCAAGAATGCAGGATATCAGACGACAACCATGATGATTCTGACAAATACAGATGAATTTGGAAATGTAACAAAGGCAGAACCTGCTGAAGTTAAAACAACAAGTAAAGTTATGACACTTACAAAATAATGCTTATAGATGGAGAAGATTGATTTATGAACGCATTAACAAGAGATCTTGCGAAATTAGTAGAGACAGCAGAACAAAGCCAGAAAACCAGAGAAGAGTTATCCGTATCAGATAGAAAATTTCGTGAAAAACTACACCTGATGCCGCCGGTCGGCTGGCTGAATGAATGATCCAAATGGACTCTGCCAGTTCCAGGGTATCTATCACGCATTTTTTCAGTATTCACCATTTGATGCGGAAGGCGGCGTGAAGATGTGGGGACATTACACCAGCACGAACATGATTGACTGGGAATACCAGGGTACCGCACTTTATCCGGATCAGCCGTTTGACTGTCACGGGGTATATTCCGGATCCGCATTTATCGAAGATGGGAAAATGTATCTGTATTATACCGGAAATGTCAAATTAGAAGACGGGGAATATGATTACATTCGAACCGGACGTGAGGGCAATACGGTTCTGGTTATGACAGAAGATGGAAAGACATTTGGAAAGAAAAAAGAACTGATGCGCAATTCCGATTATCCGGACGATCTGACCTGTCATGTGAGAGACCCCAAGGTATGGAAAGAAAATGATATCTATTATATGGTACAGGGAGCAAGAACCAATGAAGACGTTGGACAGGTGCTGGTATTCGAATCAGAAGACAAGATAAACTGGAAATTCAGAAACCGGGTAGAATCGGAAAATCCATTCGGTTATATGTGGGAGTGTCCGGATTACTTTGAGATTGGTACGAAGAAGCTTCTTTCTACATCGGTCCAGGGGCTGGAAGGCGGTATCTGGGATGACTGCAATGTATATCAGTCCGGATATTTTGAGATAGAAGGAGATATTCTTGGAGAATATAAGCTGTCAGAATATCACTTATGGGATTATGGATTTGATTATTATGCACCGCAGAGCTTTGAGACAGAAGACGGACGAAGAATTCACATCAGCTGGATGGGAATGCCGGACTGTGAAGAGTATACAAATCCGACGATTCAGACGGGATGGCAGCACTGCTTTACATTTCCGAGAGAAATCTTCGAGAAAAATGGAAAGATCTGTCAGCGCCCGATTCGCGAACTGGATGAGAAGAAACATCTGGTAAGTGCTGTAAAAGGTATGCTGTCCAGTGAAGGTTATCCAGTGTATGAACTGGAGATTCTAAATATTGCAGAAAACCATTTTAAAGTCATCCTGTCGAATGAACTGATCCTGGATTATGCAGACGGAAGATTCCGGATGCATTTTATAAGTCAGGACAAGACTTCTGTATCTGCAGGACGAAGCATGCGTTATGTGGAAGTGGATGAAGTGAAGGATCTGAAGATTTTGGCTGATAGATCATCGGTAGAAGTATTTGTGAATGATGGAGAGTATGTATTTTCGACAAGATATTATCCGGAAAATCATAAATTACTGGCAGAAGCTGTGGAAGCACAGATTAGATTGTCAGAAATTATGTAACGAAATATGAATTTAAGATACGAATCATTATAGAAAGAAAATCACCATATATCAAAAGGAAAAATTTCAGTAGAGAAATTTTATCGGGATATATGGTGATTTTTCTTAATGTAAGAGATATAAATATTTTTCAAAGTTAACTCCTTCGTTTACAGGGACCTGTTCTTTTACGGAATCAGCTAATGCTTTTTCGAGAAAAGATCCGGCAGTCTGCATCATTTCTGTAAGGGAAGTTCCGCGGGCAAGTCCACCTGTGATACAGGAGGCAAAGAGATCGCCGGTACCGGAATAGCTTCCATCGCAGCAGGGAAATGCCGACAGAAAATGCGAAGAGCCGTCTAACAGGAGATTCCCAATCTTAGGGATTCCATCATCTGTAGTAAAGCGAATTCCTGTGATAAGGATCTTTTTCGCACGTTCTGCTGTTAATGTATGGCTTGCATCTTTGAGGCATGAAATGAGCTGATGCAGGGACAAAGAGGAGTTCTGCAGGGTATTGTAATCCATATCTGTCAGCAGACAGAACTCTGTAATATTTGGAGTGATAACATCTGCACGTGCGGTCAGTTCCTTCATGGCAGACAGGAATTCGGAAGTATACATATCATAGGTCATGCCGTCATCACCCATTACAGGATCAACCAGAAGAAAAGTATCTGGTGTCTGGAACGTATCCAGAAAATGAAAAATCTCTTCAATCTGAGGTACACTGGCAATGTAACCGGTGTAGATCCCAGAAAAGCAAGTGCCGAGTTTCTTCCATTCCTGACGGAAATAATCCATCTTATCGGTAAAATCATAGCAGTAGTAGCTTGGATATTCTGTTTGAGAACTTAAGATGGCTGTCGGGAGTGGACATGTCTGGATGCCCATCGCAGATAATACAGAGATGGCGGCAGTCAGGGAGCATCGTCCAAGACCGGACAGATCATTGATTACAGCAACTTTTTTTGTCATTGTCATAAAGAAATCCTCGTTTCCTAATATATTTACAAACATGTATTGATTATATCATAGTTGGGTTTTTTTGCCTTAACAAAAGAAGAAAGAAATCTTCCGGGTAAAAAATAATAAAAAAGTTTGAAAAAGTTGTTGACAGATGGAATACATTGCGCTATACTTAATTTCGTTGCTGAGGTACAAAAACTTCGGAAACAATAAAATGAATATGTGCGCGTAGCTCAGCTGGATAGAGCGTCTGGCTACGGACCAGAAGGTCGGGAGT